>Ga0247804_10001272_pt1 | contig 11670 bp, 9 predicted proteins | sample UWRJL029104C1_FD_181142 | JGI IMG/M metagenome (GOLD analysis project Ga0247804, IMG submission 181142) | Plant litter microbial communities from Arlington Agricultural Research Station in Wisconsin, United States - UWRJ-L029-104C-1 | ecosystem: Environmental > Terrestrial > Plant litter >...
GGTAAATCGTCGGCCATCTTTTATTTTGAAAATGGTATTTACCGGAAGTTGTTCTAAATGCAAAGTCTCGGTTTTATCAGAATCGTACTTCTTCAATGCGCGAGACAGATGTAAATCAGAACAGCTCGATGCCGCAGGATTTGACATGTAGTTATCAATCGCCTTATGAATGTCAGATGGAAAAATATTCATTTCGAAAAATGGAATCATCATCCTTTGGAAGTTTTTTTTCCACTCTGAGCCATGAGGTTTTACTTTGTTTTTGAAATCATTCCAGGTTAGCAAATGGGCAAATTCATGCACGGTTGTAACCAGGAAAGCGTAGTTATTCAAATTAAAATTTACTGAAATTCTATGTCCTTTATCGCGATATGGGTGGCGGTAATCGCCGAGTTTCGTAGAACGGGTTTTAGCGATTTTAAACTCGCACTGAAAATAATCTATCCACTTTGCAATTAGCGGCGCAGCCTCGGCAGGCATGTATTGCGCTAAAAGGTTAACTTTCTCCATTTAACCGCAAAGTTCGCAAAGTTTTTCGCAAAGAAACAAAGAAAAGTTAAATGCCAATTGGTTTAAACAAAAAACACAATTTAATTTCAAAGTTCGCAGGGTTTTTCGCAAGAAAACGAAGAATAGTTACAGGCCATTAGCAATACGCTTTAAACCATCCTTTAAAAGGGTTACATTGAAATTCATCAATAACCCTAATTTATAATTCCCTAGTTTCATATAAGTCAACGTTTGAGCCAAGTGTACGTCATTCAATGTTTCGACACTTTTCAACTCAAGGACTAACTTGCCTTCTACTAAAATATCAATTCTGTAACCACATTCTAACTTTACCTCTTCGAACATCAAAGGCATTATCTTTTCCTTTTCGACAAACAATCCAGCTTTAGCAATTTTATAAAATAAGCATTCTTTGTAAGCACTTTGTAACAAGCATGGTCCTAATGCATTATGTACTTCAATTGCCAAGCCAATTACAACTCTTGATAAATCATTCTCATCCATAATTCTGAATGTAGCTTTGTGTCCTCTGCGCCTCTATTCTTTGCGTTCTTTGCGGTTAAACTAAATCCTACTCTTCCGATGGAAATAGCGACGCCAGCACGAGCTTGATCTCCCCGAAAGAATAATCTTTACCTAAAAACTCCCGAATGGTAGCCATCGATTTTGTCTTCTGACTCTCAACCGCATCGCTGATGTTTTTAATTTTATTAGGCTTAACCAATTTGGAAACATCAATTTGTTGCGTAGAAACATAATAAGCCAAATGCCCCTCAATGGTACCAACAGAAAAACCGCGTTCCTTTGCGATTTCATCAAGAGTTTTCCCTTGCTCATAAAGTTCGAAACTAATTAGTTTGGTATCAACCTTTGGCTCCTTCTTTTTCTTCTCAACAGCGGATTTAACCTTCAAAACCTGACCTTTCAATTGAATCGCTTTTTGCAATTGTTCGTTACGCTCCGAAACATTTAATAACGCATCAGTATCTTCTTTGCTGAATTCCTTTCCGTCGATAATGGCAAGTAACAAAGCTTTACTTTTATGCATTTTTTTCAATTGTTCATAAACCAAAATTTCCAATTCGAGTAATTCAGTTAAGTAAGTCTTAATTCCTTTCTCTTCCTTAATAGCTTCAATCTGAGCCAAAAATTTATCGGAAATTTCTTTTACTAAAGGATTAAAGTACTTCAATGCGGCCGCTACCCTTTTTGAAACATTAAACAAAGTATGCTCGGTTTGCTGTGCAAATAAACCTTTTAATTGGTTAACAAAAGTATCCGCTGTTGAAGCGATTTTTTGGAAATCGGCATACAATTCCATTGTCCAGTTATCATAGTGCTGCTTTGTTGATTTCTCACTTTTGTCGAAAGTTTGCAGGTGCTCTTTAATGTAATACCTAATTAAGTTCAAATCGAAAGTGGACAATAAATACGTTCTGATGAAATCATAGCTCTCCAGACTGATTTGTTGCGTTAAAACCTCCGTAGGTTGTTTTGTGCTCGAGAAATAATGAATGTTCTGGTCTTGCTGCAAACCACTTTCACGCAGGTGTGAAGTTAAAACCAGGCCTTTCAAGGAGCGTAAACGCGAAAGCGCAACATAGGCCTGTCCGGGAGCAAACGCGTCGCCGATATCAATTATAGCTTTGTCAAAAGTCAAACCCTGGCTTTTATGCACCGTAATTGCCCAGGCCAGTTTTATTGGATATTGCACAAAGGAACCCGCCACGTTTTCTGCAATTTCGTTTGTCGCCTCGTTCAATTTGTATTTTACATTCTCCCAGGTATATGGTGAAACTGAAATTACAGTGCGCTCTTCAGGCAATTCAATTTCGATAATATCTTTTTCGATGTGATGAACAACACCGATCTTTCCATTGTAATAGCGTTTTTCGGAAGTCATGTCGTTTTTGATGAACATCACCTGGGCGCCAACCTTAAGTTCCAAACTTTTTTCATTAGGATATGCATATTCATTGAATTCGCCGGTAATTCTTGCATCAAAAAAGTAGGATTTTGTTGTTAATTGCGTCAGGCGCTCGCGGTTGATGGCATCAGCTTTATTATTATGGGTGGTTAGTGTAATATAATTCTCATGTGCAGCAGGCTTAAAATCTTGTTTGAAATGCTGGCGAAGCAGCGCAGTATCCTCGGGTGTAATTTTATTATTTCGGAGGTTATTCAGCAAATCGATAAACACCGCATCGTCCTGACGATAAATCTTATCCAGCTCAATATAAACCGGCGGATTATTTTGTAAAGCCAGGGCATCGAAGAAATAAATACTCTTGTAAAAACCAGACATTACCCGCCATTCTTCATTTTTTACTACCGGTGGAAGTTGATGCAAATCACCAATAAAAAGCAACTGAACACCTCCAAAAGGTATATTTCTAATCCTACGGATGTACCGCAAAGAAAAATCAATCGCATCGAGCATGTCTGCCCGGAGCATACTTACCTCATCAATCACAAGCAACTCAAGTTCCTGAATCATGCGCCTTTTATTGCCCTGCATATTCAAATGCTTTACAATTGTTCGCGATGTATTGAAGTTAAAATTAATGTTTTGATTGATTAAACTTCCTGCCGCATCAGGAAAAAAAGCCCCGAATGGCAGTTGAAAAAGCGAATGAATGGTAACCCCGGCCGCATTGATTGCGGCAATACCTGTGGGCGCGCAAATCATCGCTTTCTTATGCGTTAATTGAATCAATTTACGCAAAAAAGTGGTTTTACCCGTTCCTGCTTTTCCAGTTAAGAAAACGTGTTTCGATGTGTAATTAACAAACTTCGCCGCGATTTCTGCGGCAATAGAAGTTTCTTCTGGCTGTGGCATTGGCAATAAGATTTCGGTTTGCTTTATTCTGAAGGGATAATTAAAGCTAGCAATTTTAGAGCAAAAATAAGCATGATTTGCTAGATATTTAGTTATAGGCTGAAATTGACTTTTAATTTTTGTAAATGAATGTTTAGTTTTTCATCGGGATTTGGTTTCAAGACAAAAAAGCCTGTACATTCAGAACAAATATAATACCCCGCCCATCAGACGCTCATCTAAAAGAGGAAATATTGGGCGCAGAAACTATGCAATCCATTTTCAATTAAACAATTAACCTGTTCAAACAGTTAACCAATTTTCTTATCTTTGCATCCTGATGAAACAAAATTATTCAAACCTTATCGCTGTTAAATTCCTTTAACCAGGTTTCATCACCAATTTTACCCAAAATTTTATTATGCTTAACCCTGAAATAGAAAAACGTAAAACCTTTGCCATTATTAGTCACCCCGATGCGGGCAAGACCACCCTGACGGAAAAATTCCTGCTTTTTGGAGGGGCAATTAATACGGCTGGTGCAGTAAAACGTAACAAAGCAAACCAAAGCAATACTTCCGATTTTATGGAAATTGAGAAACAGCGTGGTATCTCGGTGGCAACTTCGGTAATGGGTTTTGAATATAGTGGCAAACGCATTAACATTCTGGATACGCCTGGTCACAAAGATTTTGCGGAAGATACTTACCGTACTTTATCGGCGGTAGATAGTGTTATTTTAGTGGTCGACTGTGTAAAAGGTGTGGAGGAACAGACTGAAAAACTGATGTCGGTTTGCCGAATGCGTAATACACCTGTTATTATTTTCGTGAATAAAATGGACCGTGAAGGTAAGGAAGCTTACGATTTACTGGATGAAATTGAGGAGAAGCTGAACATTAGTTTATGCCCGCTTTCATGGCCAATTGGGCAAGGACACACTTTTAAAGGCGTTTACAGTATCTACAACAAACATTTAAATTTGTTCAATTCTGATAAAACTAAGGTGACCGATTCGGTTGTGGCAGCAAATGATTTGAACGACCCATCTTTACTAAATTATTTGAAGGAAAACGAAATAAACACCCTGAAAGATGATGTGGAATTGGTAGATGGGATTTACGGAAAAATTGATAAAGATTTATATACAGAGGGTTTGGTAGCACCGGTTTTCTTCGGCAGTGCAATTAATAACTTCGGCATAAAGGAGCTTTTGGATACGTTTATAGATATTGCGCCAAGTCCGCGACATAGAGAGGCCGAAGAGCGTGATGTACTAGTAGAGGAGAAAAATTTCAGTGGCTTTGTATTTAAGATCCACGCGAACTTAGATCCCAAACACCGCGACAGAATTGCCTTTTTAAGGATCTGTTCAGGTAAATTTGAACGCAATAAATTCTATTACCATACCCGTCAGGATAAGAAACTAAAATTCTCAAACCCAATGGATTTCATGGCTAACGAGAAAAGCATTGTTGAAGAGGCCTGGCCAGGTGATGTGGTTGGCTTGTACGATAGCGGGAATTTCAAGATTGGCGACACCTTAACCGAAGGTGAAAAACTGCAGTTTAAAGGTATCCCGAGTTTCTCTCCATCTATTTTTAAAGAGGTAGAAAACATGGATCCCATGCGTACAAAGCAACTGGAAAAAGGCATTGAGCAGTTAACTGATGAAGGTGTGGCACAATTATTTGTGATGCAGCCTGGAAACAGGAAAGTAATCGGCGCTGTTGGTGAACTTCAGTTTGAAGTAATTAACTTTCGTTTGGAGCATGAATATGGTGCTAAATGTCGTTTCCGAACATTAAGTTATACCCGTTCGAGCTGGGTAACGTCTACCGACAGAAAGAAACTGGATGAATTTGTAAAACGTAAACAACAACACATCGGTTTCGATAAAGAAGCAAATCCGGTTTATTTATCGGATAGTGATTATATGATTAACTTAACCAAACAGGATTATCCTGATATTGATTTCCATAAAACGAGCGAATTTAAAAGCTAGCGTATTAAAGGTTATTACATAAAAAACCCTCTTCAAAAAAATAATATTGAAGAGGGTTTTGTTTTTTAAAGCTAAATCTTATTTTAACTTACTCAAGGCTGTTTTAATCCTAGGCAGCATATCTTTAATATCCTGTAAAGTACAAGCACCTACTGACGCTCTAAACCAAGGCATGCTATGCTCGTTCCCAAAGGCTGAAAAAGGCACTAAAGCCGCACCAGCTTCTTTAATTAAATAGAAATTTACATCAGCACTGTCTTTTAAGAGCTGACCGTCATCAGTCGTTTTTCCGATGTAATCAATTTTAATGGTTAGGTAAATTGCGCCCATTGGTTCAACTGCATCAACGTTAAAACCCTCGCTTTTCAATTCGTTAAAGCCATTATAAAGTGCGTTTAAGCTCTCCTGAATCTGACCTTTAAAACTGGTTAAAAAAGTATCAACTTGTATTTTATCGTTAAAATAATTAGACATAGCAACCTGCTCAGCCTTAGGTGCCCAGGCACCCATGTGACCAACCAAAGCTTTCATTCTGTTTACGATATCTTCTGGACCAAAACCCCAACCCACACGTACGCCGGTTGCAGCTAAACATTTCGAACTTCCATCCACAAAAACAGTAAATTCACGCATCGCAAGGCGTAAGGAAACCGGATTTACATGTTCTTTACCAAAAGTAAGCAGTGAGTAAATCTGGTCGTACATTAAATACAATGGTTTTTCATCAACCCCACGACTTGCATTTTCTTCTAAAACAACATCGCAAATTTCAGCTAAAGAATCCGCATCGAACATGGTTCCCGTTGGATTCAACGGCGAACATAAAGCCAACAAAGTTGCACCTTTTAAATGTGGCTTCAGTTGCGCTGCCGTTGGCATGAAATTATGCGCTGCATCGGTTTCTACGGCAATCGCTTTTGCAGAAGTTAAGTGGCAATAGTGGTTATTGTTCCAGGATGGTGCTGGAAAAACAACGGTATCTCCCGGATCGATTAAGGCTAAATAGGTGGCATAAATCAGCGGCCGAGAACCACCTGAAACTAAAATACTATTTGTATTATATTCTAAATCGAATCTGTCTTTCAATAATTCAGAAACTGTTTCTCTTAATTGCAAAACACCATCAGCAGGTGGATAATTGGTTTGATTTGCATTATAGGCATCTACAATTCCAGCTTTTAATTCTGTAGGAATTGGGTAGATATTCGAATCGAAATCCCCGATGGTTAGGTTAGCGATTGATGCGCCTTTGCGTTTCATTTCGTTAACCTCGTTACCGATTTTTATAATTTCTGAGCCAATTAATGCACTGGCTAATAATGAAACTTTCATATTATGCTATTAAATCTTCTATTGCTTTATTCACTTTTCCGAAACCAAACTGAGACAAAACAGCCTGCATCCCTGCAGAAATTTGCTCGTTGCATAGGTTGCCAATGCTTCCCTCATGTGTGTGATGTATTTGGCCCGATGGCGCAAAAGTACCATTTTCTATCTGTTCACCAACAATTTTATAAGCCTCTCTAAACGGAACACCTTGCAAAGCTAATTCATTAACCACTTCAACGCTAAACAGATAATCGTATCTCTTATCTTTCAAAATATCATCTTTTATGGTGATGTTCTGGAACATAAAAGTGGCTATTTCCAGGCATTCATTCAAGGAAGTTATTGCAGGAAAAAGATTTTCCTTCAGCAATTGCAAATCACGGTGGTAACCCGATGGAAGATTGGTTATCATCATCGCAATTTCGTTAGGCAAAGCCTGAATTTTATTACAACGCGAACGAATCAACTCAAAAACATCAGGGTTTTTTTTGTGCGGCATAATACTCGAACCTGTTGTTAATTCAGGCGGAAAACTGACAAAGCCAAAGTTTTGGTTGATGAACAAGCAAATATCCATTGCCATTTTGGCTAAAGTTGCTGCTATGGCACTCATTGCCTGAGCTAAAATCCGCTCCGTTTTACCGCGACCCATTTGCGCATAAACCACATTGTAGTTTAAGCTTTCGAAGCCTAGCAGTTCAGTGGTTAAAGTTCTATTTAAAGGAAAAGAAGAGCCGTAACCAGCTGCAGAACCCAATGGATTCTTATTAGTGATTTTCCAGGCAGCCAACATCAGTTCCATATCATCGGCAAGGCTTTCGGCATAAGCACCAAACCACAAACCGAAAGATGATGGCATGGCTATTTGCAAGTGCGTATAGCCTGGCATGAACTTATCTTTATGCGTATTGCTCAGCTCTATCAATTGACTAAACAAAATGGATGTTTGATTAACCATATCTTCAATACAAGCCCTGAAGAATAATTTCAAATCAACCAAAACCTGGTCGTTACGGGAACGGCCACTATGGATTTTTTTACCTGCTTCGCCAATACGTTGTGTTAATAGCCACTCTACTTGCGAATGCACATCTTCAACCGAATTATCGATCGCGAAATTTCCAGCCTCGATTTCAGCGTAAATATTTTTCAATTCTTGCTGAACCGTTTTAAGTTCTTCAGCTGTTAGCAAATTAATGGTCTCCAGCATTTGCGTATGCGCCAAAGAGCCCAATACATCAAACTTTGCCATTTGCAGGTCCAGTTCACGGTCTTTACCAACGGTAAAAGTTTCTACGAATTTGTTTACATCTATATTTTTTTGCCAAATCTTCATTTTAAATTTATTTAACCGCAAAGGGAGCTAATTTTTTCGCCAAGCACACAAAGCTATTCAGCACCATAGCCCTAACATTGCTTATTGTATTTCTAAACAAGAAAATTCATCTTGCGCCAGGAAATCATTTATTAATTGTATTTTCTCTTTCAAAACTTTAGCGATTCCAGTTGTTGTATTGTTTCCAAATCGCAACCAGATTATTTTTGGAGGATGTCCATATAAATTTGAAAACTCATAGAAATCGCCATCAAAAGTAGCTACAACAAAATTATTTTGACCTGCAAATTTCCAGATTTCCTTATCAGATTTGTTTTCTAAGTTTAACCTTCTTATTTGATCACAAGCTGAAAAGTCAGCCTCCAAAAGTTTTACAATTCTATAGGAGATATTTTGGTCGAATAACAATTTCACTAGGCAACGCGTATTTTATGCTCCCTGTCGGCTGAATAAGCGAGGCAAGACAAAACTTCTTCTTCCGTTATTTCAGGGAAATCATCCAGAATATTTTTCACAGACATGCCATTAGCTAACCAGCCTAAAACATCATAAACCGCAATTCTGGTGCCTTTTATACAAGGTTTTCCAAAACGTTTATTAGAATCAATTTCTATAAACTTAGAATAAGTTTTCATAACGTAAAGATAAACAATATTATAAGAATTTTGGTTTAACCGCTTAAGGAGCTAATTTTTTCGCAAAGCAAACAAAGCTATTCTATCATTTTTACCACAAAGTTCACGGAGAACAAAAGGCTATTTTTATCACAAATACACAAAGGTTTTACGACCTCAACCTTAAAACCTTAGCCTTGTATCACTGGTTTTAACATATTCACATAGCCCTCAACACCTTCAGCTACTTCGCGTACATACAAAAATTCATCAGCCATGTGTGAGCGACCAGAAAAACCAGGGCCACATTTTACTGATGGAATATCCAACAATGCCTGGTCTGATGTGGTTGGCGATCCATAAGTTGTTTTACCTAATGCAACACCAGCCTGAACAACCGGATGGTTTTTATCAATCGATGAAGGTTTCAAGCGAATGGAACGTGGGGTAACCTCGCAATCCACATTTGCACGTATGATTTCCATAACTTCCTCGTTGGTATAGGCATCTGTTACACGGACATCAACTGTAAAAGTGCAATTTGCCGGTACCACATTGTGCTGAGAACCTGCATTGATAATAGTAACCGTCATTTTCAGCGGGCCAAAGACCTCTGATACTTTTGGAAACTGGTAGTTTCTAAACCACTCAATGTCTTTCAGGGCTTTGTAAATTGCATTTTCTCCCTCTTCTCTGGCCGCATGTCCGGCTTTACCTTGAGCGACGCAATCAATTACCAATAACCCTCGTTCTGCAATAGCCAGATTCATTTCAGTTGGTTCGCCAACAATTCCGAATTCCAGTTCGCCTAAATTTGGCAAAACCAGTTCTAAGCCATTGTTTCCAGAAATCTCTTCTTCCGCCGTTGCGGCTAAACAAATATTATACTTTAAATTTTCTTGTTCGTAATAATATAAAAATGCACCAATTAACGAAACCAGGCAACCGCCAGCATCGTTACTGCCAAGCCCGAATAATTTATCACCCTCGATAGCAGCATCATAAGGATCGCGGGTATAACCAGAATTTGGTTTAACAGTGTCATGATGCGAATTTAATAAGACAGTTGGTTTACTTGCATCGAAATGTTTATTGTAAGCCCAAACATTATTCATTTTACGCTGCGTCTTAATTCCTCTCTCCTCCAAAAACTGAGCAATTAAGTTCGCCGTTCTATCTTCTTCTTTACTAAAAGACTGGGTACGAATTAACTGTCGCAACAAATCCAGGCTTTCTTTTTGTATATTTTCTAATAACATAGTATCGGGTAGTTAGTATCAAGTATCAAGACAAATCGCGCCATAACTTGAAACTTCTTTATTTACTTTAAGCTTTAGCCTTTCCGCTTTTAGCTCTCTTTAGTGTACAAATTCCCTGCTTTTAAAGCCGATAATTTAATACCCTTTATTAATGATGAGCTAAAACCATTGTGTTCCATTTCGTTTAAACCGGCAATGGTACAACCTTTCGGCGAAGTTACTTTATCTATTTCTGATTCCGGGTGTGTGCCATGTAATAAAAGTAAATCGGCTGCTCCCTTTGCGGTTTGCACGGCCATTTTCAATGCCTCATCCGCATGGAAACCAATTTCTACACCACCTTGCGATGCAGCTCTGATTGCCCTTAAAAAGAATGCAATTCCGCAAGCACAAAGTGCCGTCGCTGAAGTCATTAAGTCTTCGTTTATTTTCACAACCGAACCAACGGTTTCGAACATTTTGGTCACCTCAGCAATATTTTCTGCAGATGCATTATCGCTTGCCATACATGTCATCGATTGGCCAATCGCAATAGCCGTGTTAGGCATCACCCGAATCACCTCCACATCATCGCCCAATTTCTCACGAACCGCAGCGCAACCTACGCCGGAAATTACCGAAATCACCAAATGTTTAGCCGAATCTATCGATGTATTAATTTCATCTAAAACGGTATTTAGTTGTTGCGGCAAAACTGCAAGAATTACAACATCAGCATTTGCAACCGCTTGTTTATTATTATTGCTCACTACAAACCCAGCTTCTGCAAAAGATTTTAAGTGGTCGATATTTCTTCGGGTAAGCGTGATGTCGTCAGCCTTAGCGAAATCGGCTTTCACCAAACCTTTTGCTAAAGATAAACCGATATTTCCGCTACCAATTATGGCTATTTTCTTCATGTGGTTCGTTTTTATATCATTTCAGTTGGTTACTGATTTATTTCTCTCGAAAAGCAATTGCAATAATGCTATTAACATTCAGTCCTGCTATCCGTTACAAGTCCCGATGAAAAATCGGGAGCTGTCCACTACTATCAGGTTTAGTTTGCAAAAGCTGTGGTTAATTGGTTTCCTTTTTCTTCTAAATGCCTATCTCGCCAAAAAATCTTCAATCTTCATCCTTCCTACCTTCCACCTTATTTCAGCATCTTGGTTCCAAATGTGCCTTTTGCAAGTTCAGAAAGTTCATCTGCCTTACCGATGTATACTGCCGAAACTCCCCTTTTAATTGCTTCAAAAGCGTTATGTAATTTGGGGATCATTCCACCCTGCACCGTTCCATCTGCTTTTAGACCTTCAAATTCTTCAGCTTTGATTTCTCTCACTACAGAACCGTCATCAATCACATCTTTAAGTACACCTTTTTTCTCAAAGCAATATACCAAACGTGTTTCATATAAAGCAGACATGGCTACCGCAACTGATGAGGCAATGGTATCGGCATTGGTATTTAAGAGTTGTGTATCGCCATCATGGGTAATCGCGCACAAAACTGGAACTAATCCTACTTGTAATAAGCTATCTAAAGTTATAGCAGAAACAGAATTTTCATCTAAATCACCAACAAAACCATAATCGATTTCTTTTACAGGGCGTTTTTTAGCTTTGATTATATTTCCATCGGCACCGGTTAAACCAATTGCATTGCTGCCTTTCGCTTGTAACTGGGCAACCATGTTTTTATTAATCAAGCCGGCATAAACCATAGTAACGATCCGTAAAGTTTCAATATCAGTAATACGGCGCCCCTCAATCATTTTGGCTTCAATGCCTAAACTTTCGCCAAGCTCTGTTGCGATT
>Ga0247804_10001273_pt1 | contig 11663 bp, 13 predicted proteins | sample UWRJL029104C1_FD_181142 | JGI IMG/M metagenome (GOLD analysis project Ga0247804, IMG submission 181142) | Plant litter microbial communities from Arlington Agricultural Research Station in Wisconsin, United States - UWRJ-L029-104C-1 | ecosystem: Environmental > Terrestrial > Plant litter >...
CCCCTATCCATTTCACGCTTTAATCTACCATACTTACGACACTTGAGGCTGTGTATTCTTCCTATATCAGGCGAATCCTTCACGGTACCCTTTCCAGAAAGCGTTTAAGGGTCCAGCAGCCCGGAAAAATGCCCGTATAAATCGGCTTCTTTCTGGAAAGCTCAACATGGCCGCCAATCGGAGATTTGGGAATGGGAATGGAGGATTGGGTTTTGATAGGGTTGAGTTGGCGGATATAAGCAAGCAGTAGGTGAAGGGTCCACGTCACGTTAGGAGCTCAGCCACGACTGACTTACTGCATCTTTGTTAATGTTTCTTGTTGCTCTGTTAGGAAATAATGTGGCGTGGTGTGTGGGGATCGGGGTATGATGAAGAAGAAAAGGATTCTCATAGTAGTTGATGACTGTTATCATGGATGGGTTGACTCCTCGAAAGAGCATTGACCATCAGGCGTGACATGTTGTTGAAACAGGCACATTGGGTGAATGGAAGTTGGAGCCCTGCTGTGCCTCGTTCGCGCGCACGTCGCGGAATTTCAGTCCAAGGGAAGGCAGGTCTCCAATGACCCCGAAAGGAGAGCTTCAATTGCACGACCTCCATCCGATCAGTCGGCCGGGGGTCTGTTCACATTCTATCCCATCAACCAATGGTATTGATGAGGCGTACTTTCTATGTGTGTCCGGCAATCTCGATCGGGCCTTTTTGCCTAACTCCTTTACTCGCACAACTTCTGGCGAACGTTATATGCACGGGACCATAGCCGAATCACGTCGCATACGTTTGATATTGCTTTGGGTCAGTATAAGCCATATATGGAGCTATTTCCAGGCCGGGAAAAACGGAGGGAAGTAGTTTCCCCGACCCTTCTCTTCCCCCTTTATCAATTCAGGGCTCGTGGATTTCTAGGAGTCTTGGCTTTCCCAGCAGAAAAAGACTTCAGACAAGCATGGCACTGGTCAGGTTGTATCCGACGCAGTGGGTGCAAAAGCTGCAGCAGCTAAGATGTGGGATGGAGAGCATCTACGGAGGATGAGGTTCGCAAAAAGCAGTATCATCCGTCTTATAGTTCGTATCCGGAGGCTACCGTGCTCACGAAGGGAGGTTGGGGAAGTGTGCATTCCCATCATCATCATCCCATAACATCTGCATACAAGCATCTGAATCTGCACAGGGCGGGTGTAAGTGGTCAGATCTCAAAGAGGTTGGGGGGTCTGAAAATAGATTTAAGCTCTTCGGCTAATGCGAGTGACAGAAAGCTTGGCTCAGAGCTAGTGCAAATTGCTTGGCATCCTCAGGTTGGAGTAAGAGGACCTCCCAATAGAATTGGATTCATGGTTGGGTTGATCTTGGCCACTGCTTTTGAGCGGTCAACGGCTGGTGTTGGTCATATATTCACTGGGCTGGTTGAAAAGGGCCTGGGTCGCATGAGAGGAATGACCAGAATGCCGGTGGCCGGTGGCCGGGAGAGTCTTTAGCATCGGTTCTACCGCAACATTGGTGTGTTCAGAGGACTTTTAGGGACGCACTTATACCTTTGACCCAGCAGATAATGGGTAGATCAACCATACTAACAGATAAATATAGCATGGTTTGTGATTTGTGATGTGCCATTTGCTTTTTGAACGAGATCCATCACATACGCTTGTTATATGTTTCCTTCGGGTCACCGCCAATATGGCCACCCTGCGGCTTGTAGTACCGAGCGACGATGAACGGTTCTGAGTAGTCCTTTGTTTCACAACTTCTTTCGGTTCGGCGGACATGACGTTGTAAGCGTGAGTGTTCCCGCTCCGTAGGCCACTCAAGGGTCATGCAAGAACACAAGCACTATGATTCTAGCTAGCTTAGGAAGCTGCAAGAGAAATGCGAACGCTCACCGCCTTCTTGGTCGTCCAAACTCAAACCTATCCACCTTGTTGTCAAATCTACCGTGCACCGGGAAACTGTCTGAAGGATACCCAGGGCATTTTCCCGTACCCCCAGCTCAAGTCTGGGAAGTACAGTTAGGCAACCATTCTCCGCCCGCCTTTAGCACGGGACGTGGAAGCAATCAGGGTATTGGGGATGCTTTTGACTCGTGGTGCGCTCCCCGTCAAACCCATTGGTGCAAGGGAAAGAAAGAATAGAGGTCGTCATGACGAATAGCAGCTTGCATTGCCATATCTGACGCCAGCGTGACGGTTCGGCCGTACTACCGTGAGCTCAGCCTTTCGATGTATGCTACGTTGTATTTCTCCATCGTCCACATCGCACCAACAGTGGGCTTTCTGGAAAACTCCATCCAATGTTCTAGCGTCGACTAAATATAGCCCTGCACGGCATCTGCACATGGATTATGGACGGAGCGGGACTCTTCTTCATGCAAGGCTCTTGGGAGTATCGAATCAGAGTTCTCACGCAAAGAATAAGCTCATGCGGCGCGCCAAATTGTGCATATTGGGAACCATCGTGATGGCTCCGGAGAAAAACCATCGAAAAATGGGTGAGAATCCCAAAGATCTTCAAGCTCATCGTTTGCCACGATACTACACATCAGCAGCTCCGTTGTTCTGGGTAAGTCAGAATATGATGAGTAACACAGCGGTGCTGGCAAAGCGACCCGGATGTAGAAAAGGGCCTTCTGAACCCAATGACGACACAGAAGGGCAGTTCGGTTTAGCATCCTCTGGCCTCTCCCGCATTGCCGGAGCTCCTGGTATGCCATCGCTATGGCCAAACCATTTGTGCTCTTATATCAACCAGTGACAGGTGCGCAGGAGCTCGCTCCCACCCGATCAGTGTTGATCGCGCACGCTCGAGCTTGGACATTCCACTGGATTAATCATCAGAATTACGCAAAGTGGCCTCACTATAGTATGATACTCTAACTTTCTGTACTTTGCGAGGATTGGTACTGTATCTTTTGCCCTCCAATCCTCGACTACCGAGGCATGGCAATATGACCTTTTCGAAAAGTGGTGTGGACTTAGGAAAATTTGAACACCACTCGGAGCCGGTACCCGCCTTGGTGGCTACCGTGGACCCCGTTTCAACTTGAACTCTATCCGACACCAACCCATAGGTAATAAGAGACAGAGATCCTGTACTTATCACTTCTCAGCCTCAACACCACAAGCTCCTATTTCCCGTTCAAGGTTTATTCCCCAAGGAGGCTGACACGATCACTTAATTGCGAAGGGAACCTGGGTGACTTTTACTAGAAGCGCGAGATGGTCCTCACAAGAGCTGAGATGGCCTCCAAGCAACCGGTGAACACGTTTGAGTTAACAGAATCTCCCAGGACGAGCCGTTAACCATGTTCGCTACTAGTAGGATGACCGTTCATACTACTAGAGCAGTTTCTATGACCTAACGATGACCTGAATCTATCTGCCCAGCACCTTGGAACGGAGCATTCAACTCCTCGGTAATGGCGTTTAAGATGTCCTAACTAGGTCTGCCAAACCCGGGTCACCGTAACTCAGCTCCCGGTCGCACCCTAAAAAGGAGGGATTTAGCTTTGCGGTGGTTTTCTTTTGATATTCCAGGGGATCACTTGCGAAATCCCTATTTTTGGTCTACGGCTACTTTCCATACTATACTAATCTGTGCGCATCATCCGGCTTACCAGTGCGTATCTTTTACCAAATATACCTAGGCTCGCTTAGAATATTTTGCGATCAACATTCAGCACAAGCTTTGAGTTTCAAACTACCCTACTAGAGCCTCAAGAATCCTCATTTATAGCAAGGTTTGCCTAGCTCCCGTCAGGCGCATACTCCCTCAAGGCGGTGGGCATGGGGTTTTTGCACAGCCCGCAAACCTAACGAGAAGGGGTCGAAAATGGACACGAGAAAGTCGTCAGAACGAATATCATCACTGCGGTGCCGGGGTGCCATCTTGATCTTGACTACCCCTACGCCGCTGCTGTTAGCCCCAGCAGCCGATCTTGACCTCGCCGGGATACTGCATCATCATTGCTGTGCTTAGCGCACCCGTTAAATACCTCGAACCACGAGCGGCGAGCGTGAGCAGCGTATGGGGGGCGATGAAACCAGACACAAACTCAAATGCCAGAAAACAGACTGTTACTAACTCACTTACTCATACTCTGGGCAAAACAAACACAACAACAAGGCATCCCCTTTAGGAATATGGACTTCGGCCGAGGAGATTTCTAATACTGGTCACCATTGCAAAATATGTGCCATCTAGTATGGAACGATCGATGTAATAGCATGAGGAGTCAGCATCTCACATCTGAGTACAACCAACTTTATCAGACCAGGAAGTTGGTACATAGTTGCACTCAGTTGCTAGACAGTAACCAAAGAGCACATTTCACCCCAGTCACCCGCCGCCCGTTCTCTCCCAAAACGATTCGGTATGGTATGTATTCGCCGGCAGGGACCAACGAACCTATGAACAGCCCAAGCCGGCTTGTTTTGGTTGTCTTCATTGGCTATATCTCTGCCTTCTGCCTACTCCGCACAGTAGTGTTGGGTTTGGCCCGCCATGTGACTCGCTCTGTCTTTATTTTTGGCATCACCCCATCAATATTCTCACCCAATCCACCCACGCATAGCTGCATCTGCACATCAAGCCCTTGTCTTACCTTATTCTTATTCCGAAGTCACGCATAGCATCAGAAGATCGCATACCAGCCATACTTCCTTCTGAATCTACAACTTGAAAATTGACTGGTTCGATCAATCAATGAAGTCAGCCGTGGAGAGATGGGCCGCAAGGGAGAGTCAGGACCGATTCCTGACGGGAAATCAGAGCCCTAACATAAACACAAGTCAAAGTCAAAGTCAAAGTCAAACTCAAATCCTGGGGTACGGAAGTTCGGAACAGCTTGACAACGTTGGGTAGCTTACCCGTGCTCCAAGCTCGTCCTCGTTGAGGGAAATGCTGATGCCAATCCGCCTCTTCTTGTCCGCAACGCAACTCCACTCAGAACACACCACTTGCCTCTATCCAGGATAGAAGATTGTAGGACAGACGCTAGTACCATTCTAGTAGTGCTAGCGTCCAGAAGCTAGCATAGGCATGTTTACATCATCTTACCTAACTGGCCGTCTTGTACCAGTACCAACACAGGTGGTCGACAGTACCTACTGTAGTGTCCTGGATTAGCCCAGTAGCCATCAACATGCCATAAAATCATGTGTACCTCCTCCGAAAGGGGTGAAAGCAGCAATAATGTTTGGCCCGAGAACGGGGATTAGTGGCGTGTACAGTCAGAGTAATTCTTACGCTTCTTTTCTGCGCCTGAAACCATGATCCATAGTCTCTACAGTATACCTCTGTCTTTGGGGGCCTACCACGCAGCAGTAAAACTACTACTTCCTACGTACAGTTGCGCTCTCGGTTAGTGAGGTTCCATCCCACTAACTACTTCAAAGCTCCCTCCCATCACCATCATATCATGCTCGACAATGGCCTACAATGCCCTGCTATCAGCCAGACCCAATGAAGCCTGTCCCAAGCGTTTCCCAACCCTGTCCTGCCATATCCTGCCATACCCTAGCCCTACCCCTACCGACCTTAGCCACGCTGAACCATGCTTCTTTAGGAGTTTCTGCCACACGGCTGGCACAGCACCTGCTGGCTATTAGAATGCCAGTCTCGCTCACTTCTTAAGAATCCAACTCAGAATCAGTATTCAGCCATCCAGCTTCTCCTCCACCACACTCGCTTTTGTGTTTCCACTGCCCTTAGGAAGCCCTCGCTGGCTCCTGTCATTCGCTTTTGCGTTGCGTCCCAGATCTCAGCCGTAGTTTTACAGCACGCCTCCGGAGAAATTCTCCTTGCAGCCTTGAAGCACCTGTTGATTGCCTTTTAAAGGACCCATCCATTCGTGCAACGATTATATAAAATTTCAACCTGCAAAGTCCGATCTGATTTCATGCTTGAGTCTCCCCGGCTCGGCCGATATTAAGATCAGATCACAATATAAGCTACGTTGCCTTCAGCCGCCGCTTCGCCCGCACCTTGGGTTTTGTTACCACAGGAGCATCCCGGTTTTCCTTGTGCAGCTTCAACCACCACATTCGCTTTCGGACTAGAAGCCTTACAAATATCCGGTAGCCTCGGGGTTTATAGAACCTCCTGGTACCTGACTTCTTTTCGTTAATAACCTCAACCTCCCTTGACACAACTACCTACTTGTCCACCCCTTCAGATAAGATCTCGTCGGTGGCTTTCACTCGTTCAAGCTACCTTCGTCTTTTATCTTTCTATTCTCTACAGCCTCAACCAAATGGCTGGCCCTGGCGGTGGACCTCCTCGTAGGAGGTATATGCATCCCAGAAACCCTTTTTACTATAGTTACTGACATTGTTATAGCCATACCAAATCACGCAAAGGCTGTGAGACTTGCAAGCGTAGACATATACGTTGCGATGAAAGTTTTCCCCAATGGTACGTTGATCAATGATGATTTTATGAAACCAAGAACTGATCCGTCTCTTAGCCGCAATTGTACGAAACACAACGTCCGCTGTCCATACATGGACATGCCCGTACAAGAGGAACGTCAAGTTACTCCTGACAAACCAGACCTACTATGGACTCCTGAAATTGAGGCCGAGATTGAAAGCTGGCAACAGACTGGGATTTTCCCATTTCCAGATCTATACATATATCCAGCACCTGCTCCTCAGTATTTCTCCTTCGAAGATCTCCGCCTTATTCACCACGTTGCCTCTGTCTCTAGTGAATTAGGGAATAGTGACGCAAGCCATTTCACCATTTGGACTCGCCAGATGCCACTGTAAGTTTCATACTAATCAGGTCAATGTGCCACGCTTACAAATCTGTAGGTTTATCAAAATTGGAACCAGTTATGGTTTTGTCATGCATGCTCTTCTAGCACTTTCTGCGACTCACCTCGCGTGGATTACTGACTGCCCTCTGACGGCTAACATGGCTTACGAGCACCGTGGGATTGCTCTCAAGGGCTTGCACGAAGCCATTGGTGCCTTTTCCAGGCAGAATTCCGATGCTGTTCTTGCCGCATCTCTTTTGCTCTCCTGGCAGGCAACAGAGTGGCGTGGATGGACCCAGTTGATGCATGGCACATCTTCCGTAGGTTTATCTAAGTTAGCTACCCTTCTCTCTTCTAATTTCATTTAGGTCATCGATGCCATGCAGCCATGGAAGAACGAATCTCAATTCGGAGACTTCATTGCAGAACAAAGCACCTTCCCAACTGCACCACCATCACCGGTTCCTAATTCTAAGAAGCTCAGCAACCCAAGAAAGGCCGATCTTGACTCACTTCAGCGTGCATATGCACAACTCCAGAAAGTAGAAACGCACTTGAAGAATAACAATGAAGACCCAAAGGCTATCCAGCAATTGATTAATTTTATCCGAGGCGTTCGCAAAGTATCACCAAGCCACACTGCTGCCCAGAGATTCGAAATGCTCAATCCGCTCCGGGCTTGGTTATTCTGGTTGCCAGTCATGTTTCTGCAACAAACCCGAGGCTCTGCATCTGCGCTTATCATATTGGCGCACTATTATACCACGGCCTTGGTTGTAGAGCCACTATTTCCTGAGGTTGGAGCTGCTTACTTTGGAAGTTTATCGATGGGACCAATTGAAGAGATTGCCAGAAGATTATTCTCCATCAATGTTTCTCAGAGTTCCGAAACTGATCTCCCAACTCCGCTCAATCTTATGGAGTATCCTATTGACATGGTATCCAAATTCAGAGCACGTATGGGATGGGTCCAACCAGAGCGTACCGCCTCATTTCCCACTTTCAGCAACAATCAATACGGGCTTGATGATACTTACGTGAACACGCTCTCCCCCTATGGCAATCCCGCTTTTACTTACAGCCAAGAGCACCTTATGACAATGCCGATGGAGCCAATGTCAGCTACGGCAATTAGTCCTTTGCATATTGACCCGTTTGCAAATACTTATTTGGGCATTCCTTCTCCGAGCGGGTTTGGAGGATATGCATCTCCAGCAGCGTCAAGTTATGGGGAGGGATCGGTTATTTTTGGAGATCATAATGAAGACTTTTCGCTTTATGATACTCAGGGCTCAGGCTCCAACTTTGGAGGGTTCGTGATTCCGACTGTGAACCCTATATGGATTTGAGGAGGGCCAAGGATTTTAACATATCGACCAGGACCACACCAGTTTTCAAGCTGGAACCGCAAGCATACGAACAGCAGTTCAAGTTCGAGCATTCACCCCTTGAGCAACAACACCAATTCAAGTTCGAGCCGTCCTCACTCGAACAACATCCTCAATACATGCAGCAAATTCCTCAGCCGCCGCATGTTCCCAGCAACTATCCTCCTCGAACATCTACACCAGCCGACCCGAAAGGCAAAGGCAGGGAGCGCGAAGCCTGATCTTTCTTTTTCTCTACTCCATTATCATCAGTAAAGTTACGGAATTGCCACCCACCAATATCACGCCCTCGGAGATTTATGCATCTCACCTTAATACCAAACCTTGTTTCGAGTATTTGAAAAAATGAACGAATTTACGACTTACGATTTCGCTACGATTATCATGCACGATTACTAGCACCACGATCCTTATACCCACGGTCCTTAAAGATACCCTCAGCATATTGCATGGATACGGAGTTTATATTATATTGAGAGCGCGCTTTTGGCTCAAGTTGGAACATGAAAATCATGGGAGACGATCACAACGGGTTACTATGCCCTTGTGTAATTAATGCAGTCGAAGCAGCGCGATGCATGTGTACCGTAGAATCAAACAGCAATAAACAGGCCACATAGCTAATTTGGCTTTAATATCGCTTGATCACTGTGTCATTCCAAAATAAACGTGATTAGATCAATCTCTTGATTTGAAGCTCGCTTTGATGGCCCCTTTTGTATCATCTATCTTATCCCCTAGTGATTGCTCCCTTGTAGATTTATAGCATCCCATGCACCGTGATCCAAAGACCTCTTAGCTTTCAAGGGGCATTGTGCTTGGATGAACTCTATAGTAAGTAGAATGGAACGTCCAGAACAAGATTTGGGCGTTGCCTGCCTAGTCTGTCCATAATGGTATCTATTATTACTGGGCCTTAAAAAAACAGTCCCTAATAACACTGGAAGTTATAGTGCGAAAGATGGGAGCGGTCTGCTAGATGAAGAAGAACATGGAGGCGTAGACTTCCAGCGCGGCTTAGTAGAGTACTTCACGTAATTTCTTTGGTTGTGCATTAGCTTGACCTTCCAGGTTCATCCAGCTGAGAGAATTATTTAGAAGTTTGGTTCAGCTGGTTTCAACACATAAGATAGGTAGTCATAGCTTCACGCTACCAATCAACTTTAATTTCCTGGTGACTACTTTTGCGGTTTGATGAAGCTCTCATATACCTAGCCATCATCTTGTCCGCACTGAGAGCTCTTGATCTATCCCACATTCCTCTTCAGATCTTCGCTTCGTTTATACACTATGCCCGATTGAGCTTAGGTCTTGAGCTGCTTGGTGCTGCTCAACCCCACTAGTATTTGGGAGAGCTTCAACAGTTCGGCCAAGTATAGAACTGCTTTACTCCAGAAAAACGATCGCATACTCATAAGGAACAAGATGAGCGGCGGTTGGAATACCAGTATGCACTATCACCTAGGCGGACTACTACCTGTCATTCCCAAAAGCTAACCTCCTTCTTCCCTAGTTGAGTCCGATGCAGTCAGTTGGTACCTTACAAATTCAGACTTACACATGACGCTAACATTTTAGCTAGGGTGTATTCACCTTCCTGCTAGACAACTTGGGCGTCAAAGATGTGCAGTTCGAAGAGTTGATTGCGCTGGATTCCGATCTGTTGCGGCAGCTCAGTCCAGTCTATGGCGTCATCTTTCTCTTCAAATATCCAACAGGCGAAAAGGCGAACACAGACGGCACGCCCAAAGATGGGCAATTCGATTATGCGGCAGCGGAGAACATGTTCTTTGCAGCGCAGACCATCCAGAATGCGTGCGGAACCCAGGCATTGCTTTCGGTACTGCTAAATCAAGATGGCGAGATTGATGTTGGTACGCAACTACGGGACTTCAAAGAGTTTACCTCTGGCTTTCCAGCAGAATTTAGAGGAGAAGCTCTCAGCAATTCGGAGCTGATCCGGGATGTTCACAACTCGTTCGCCAAAAGTAGCCCTTTTGTGGACGAGACGCAACGCACTGCTACCGATGATGATGATGTTTACCACTTCATCGCATATACGCCTATCAACGGCATACTCTACGAGTTAGATGGTTTACAACCTGCGCCTATTTCCCATGGTGCAAGTACATTTGAAGAGTTCCCAGAAAAGGTTATACCAGTTTTGCAGCGGAGGATAGAAAGATATCCAGCCAATGAGATTCGGTTCAATCTTCTCGCTATGGTTCGAGATTTGAGGGTTCGGGCGAGGGATATTGGGGACGAGGAGATGTTGATGAGGGAGGAGACTAAACGTAATGACTGGCAATTCGAGAACTCGCTCCGCAGACACAATTTTGTAGGATTTGCAGGGGAAATTCTCAAGGGTGTTATTGCGGAGAAGCTGGGGGAGGGACCTGATGCTTATTCGCGATGGATTGACGATGCGAAGAAGAAGACGCAGGATAGAGCCGGCGATCATAAGAGAAAGGGGGGTGCTGGCGGCGATGATGATGAAGAAATGACCGGATGACATGTCTCGATGTGAAGGATGAAGCTGAATGTTGAAGGAAGCTGCGAGCCACGCTCTTTGAAGATTCCAGAAATGGACAACTGTGGTATTGGACGTGGTAAGTCCTCTTATCAATATACCCGACGAACTAGATAAGGCCGATACCGAGAGGAAGTAAATAATGCTGTTAAGCTGCGGTTAGCTATTGATTAGGACTCTTGTGGCTACCACCCATTTTCTTCAGTCCAAAATGAGAACGAACGATGGGAACGCGGCAGAATTATTAGATACATGTACATACTATCGCATCTACATGGTTGAAATAATGCCTCCGCAGATTCTGCCTTACATGGCATTTATATTTGGTAAGCATGGAGTATTGAAACAGGAGGGAACTGCGCCTTCTGAAACCAAGTCACACCACACTCGCAAAACAGCCGCTCGAGAACTCAATTAGCTACATACCAAAGGTTGTTGATAAACACAAATAACACGCTCTAATATCCGGGGATCCGTACGAGTTACCTCCAGGACGAACAGTTCATTTTGCACTCTTATCTACATTATAGTTCTGATTTGCGATCGACTCGAAGCGCCACTTATTGCCAAGAACCTTGCGTAGAAGCGGAGACCTGCTCGGACCTTGGACTTGAGTACTCTATCAACAACCAACACCCGACACGCTCCAGACTTCTTTCTTTCTTTCTCCTGATCCCAACCTTCTTACGAATCATCTGCCTCGCTGGCCGAGAAACGCTGGCCCGCACATTCAGGTAGACGTGGGAGGAATCCCCAGCGAAGGAGTTAGAGAGTGTGTGGTAGGAGATAAGCACCAGAATCATGGACGACTCTCTGCGGGGAATAAGTACGCTCACCACCTCCATCATAACACCATCACCTACCATATTAGCCCTCCCCGAAGATATAACAACTATAAGAGCCTGGGTCGAGGACCAGAATGTCGGGCTGCGTGTAACTTCTGGTGGCGATTCGATGCGGATACAGAACTCTAACGACTCGACGGTGAACGGCG
>Ga0247804_10001275_pt1 | contig 11661 bp, 10 predicted proteins | sample UWRJL029104C1_FD_181142 | JGI IMG/M metagenome (GOLD analysis project Ga0247804, IMG submission 181142) | Plant litter microbial communities from Arlington Agricultural Research Station in Wisconsin, United States - UWRJ-L029-104C-1 | ecosystem: Environmental > Terrestrial > Plant litter >...
AAACGACGAAACGCGGCGGCAAGGCTTACCTGGAGCCGACGGTTTTATCGGACGACAATGGCGAAGTGATCTTAAGCGGCATTCATACCTACGGCGAAACGGTGCATTTGTTTGTGGAAAGAAGTAATTACAAAGGCATCTTCATGCCCGGCTTCCGCGAATGGAAAACGGAATACAATCCAACGGAAACGGGTTTGCTGTACGTAGATCATTGCGTGGGTAATGTAGACTGGAACCAGATGAATCCCTGGGTAAAATTTTATGAAGAGGTGATGGGCTTCAGGAATATCCTGAGTTTCGACGACAACGATATATCCACCGAATACTCCGCTTTGATGAGCAAGGTGATGAGTAACGGTAACGGTTACGTGAAGTTCCCGATCAACGAACCGGCGGAAGGTAAAAAGAAAAGCCAGGTAGAAGAATACCTTGATTTTTACCAGGGCGAAGGCGTACAGCACGTGGCCATTGCAACGGCCGATATCGTAAAAACGGTGACCGACCTCAAATCACGCGGCGTGGAATTTTTGAACATCCCCGGCAGCTATTACGAAACCGTATTGGACAGGGTAGGTAAGATCGATGAGGACCTGGCACCTTTGCAGGAACTCGGTATTTTGATCGATAAAGACGACGAAGGATATTTATTGCAGATATTCAGCAAACCTTTGGAAGACAGGCCCACTTTGTTCTTCGAGATCATACAACGCAAGGGTGCGCAGAGTTTCGGCAAAGGAAATTTTAAGGCCTTGTTTGAAGCATTGGAGAGGGAGCAGGATGCAAGGGGGAATTTGTAAAAATAATTTATTAAAACAAGGACCGGGTTTACGAACCCGGTCTTTTTATGTACGTACCTGCGCTTTCTTGATCTCCTGAAGATTCCCCTATCGAAAAATTGCCATCTCAATATTTTTTACTAAATTAAACATGTGATCGGTACGCCCGGTTACAAGGCGGTATTCGAAAAGCCTATTTAACAGAGTAGAAACCTTAAACCCTTCATTATGAAAAGCAACAACAAAGTCCCAACCGGCATGGACCTGTTCAAACCTGTAAACAGGACAGCCATTAAAAGCCAATCCTTCGCGGAACCTAATGCAAAGAAAGCAGGCGCCAGGGATGCCCAAATGAAAAAAAAGACTGACTAGTGCTAAGATTACAACCGGCCAATGTGCCGGTTGTAGTTTTTAAACCCGGAACGTTTACCCTAACATAACAATTACCCTACAGGCAACAGCCTCCCGAAAATTATTGTATGATCAGCTTTTCCATCGGCCTGTCCCAGCCATGTCTGTCCTGTATTACCAATGAAGAAGGTTGGTTTTTTGAAGAGAGTTTTATCCGGCCTTTCAAAAATCCCGTTCTCGAAGCTTATGCGCTTACAGATGAAACGCAATGCCTTTTTATCGTACGCGAACGAAATGCCCACAACCCGTCAGACGGGAGCAAATCGTTGGCCATACAAAAAGTTTCAACACGTGAACTGGAGCTGGAAAGAAAGGAACTGGCGGAATGGCCATTGCATTATATTGCTGTTCTTATAAATGGAAAAAGGGTTACCATCAACACAGGCGCCTGGGGCGTTTCTCCCATCTATATTGTACAAAAAAACGACCGGTTGTTAGGCCACTGGGACGCTTCGGAATTGTACAAACACCTTCCGGCTGTTGAACCGGATAAGGAACTGGTGGCGCATTTTTTAGTGATGTACGACCGGCCCTATTCAAAAGATACTTTATTCAAAGGCATGCATTGTCTTACCGAACGATCGGTACTGCATTGGGATGGCAATGCTGCACCGGAGATAAAATACCCACCGGCACTGGAACAGCCATTTGCGCGGGAATTGAAACCCGGTGCCGATGTAGCCGGAATGTTCCACGAAATACTCCGGCATTCCATGTCGCGCTGGGTAAATAAAGACATCAAAACCGCAGCCGCAGCGTTGAGCAGCGGACTCGATTCGGGCATTGTTTCCATCATCGCCGCATCGCTGTCGCCCTGTAAATTGCATACGTATGGATTGTTGGTAACGGAAGAATTCAGGGAAGCGCAGATAGGGAGGCGGGAGGAATACATCACGCGTTTCGGTTATGAAGATACCTGCCTGCTGGCAGAAGATTTTCTTCCTTTTTCAAAAGATTATTCTGATCCACACAACCGCAAGAATGCTTCCTGGGAAGAATGTTACCACGAAGCCTTCGAACAACTCTTAAATCTTGCACAGCAAAAAAAAGAAATATTGCTGTTTGCCGGTTTCGGCGGTGACGAATTGCTCCTGCCTTACCTCGATGAAATGAGCGAAGCAGACCAACATGCTTACGCCGAAGAAAGATATGTGCAAAGAGAAACAGTGCCCGGGTTCATTACAGATGATTTGTACCAGGCCTATGCCGATACAAAAGATACATTGAAAAGAGCGCCCAGGTCTTTAATGGCTTATTCTTCGGTGGAAGCCGTTGCCTATAGTTCGCGCGAATACCTTAAGCACGGCATCTGGCCGGTAAATCCTTATTGCACACCCGAACTCATTCAATTTTGCAGGAGCCTTCCCTGGGAATGGCGCAAAGACCGCCGCCTGCAACGGGAAGTGCTGGCCAACGCCGGCTGTTCCCGCAACATCACGCATCCCTCGCAACCCGAACATTTCGGTCACCTCATGGCGCGCGCCATGCAAAGAGCAGCGCCTAAGGTCAACCAACTTTTCAAAAATTCACGACTGGCAGATCTTGGCTATATCGACCCCGGTAAATTTATAACAGCTTATAATTACCACATCGCCCAACCGCAGGCATCCGGTTATTCCGACATGGATTTTTACACGGTCATCGCCATGGAATACAGCATGCTTGCCGTGGATGGCGAGGTCAGTTTAAAAGCAATGGTATGACCAGGGAACAGCCGGGCAAAACGAATAACCTTGGGTTGTACATAGACAATTATGAGCCCGTTAAAGCCGAAGAGACCGTTTATGGAAGGGACGTGGCCGTGGATGGTTTTTTAAAAGCATTGCTGTTGCATGGCCGCCCGGGTAATTATAGTTTTTATCAAACCCATGGTTTATTCAGCGAACATATAAATCACCGCAGCGGCCTGCTTGATTTAGCTGTGCAAAGAACTGGTGTTAAAGCAGGGTTCAACAACATAGGCACCCTCAAGAAAGCCGGTGCCAGCTTCGGTTTCGACAACTGGCATGAAGCCGATGGCGATTTTACACAGGCCCTTGCTTTGCGTGAACGCTTCAGCCCGAAAGTTTATCCCATCAGCGCTACTTTTCATGTATTGAGTTACCAGTATCTTCTCAACAACTGGTTCCTGGAAATACTGCTGAAAAGATCTTATGCCTTCGATACGATCATTTGTACCAGTACCGCTGCCCAAAAAGCGTTTCACAATATCCTGGAACAGGTAAGTGAAGCGCTGGATCATGAACATGGATCTAAGCTTCGTTTTGACGGCAGCACCCGCGTGATTCCTTTGGGTGTGGATACGGATCATTTTAAACCACGGGATAAACAGGCGCTGAGGCAAACGCTTGAACTGCCGCCCGATGCTTTCATCCTGTTATGGATCGGGCGGATATCACCGCTCGACAAGGCCGACCTGTTGCCCTTATTGCTAGTTACCCGCGATTTGGTTAAAGACAACCCCGGCAGGGAAATAAAACTGGTGCTGGGCGGAACAGGGGAACCTGTTTTCAATACGATCATCGACCGGTGCATCCGTGATCTTGAGCTGCAGGATCATGTTATTGCGATCCGGCCTTTGCCGGCATCGAAGGCGCATCTTTATCATGCTGCCGCCGATGTATTCGTTTCCCCGGTGGACAATGTGCAGGAAACATTCGGCATCACACCCCTGGAAGCGATGGCCTGCGGGCTGCCGCAGGTGGTTTCCGACTGGGATGGTTACCGCGATACGATAGAACATGGGAAAACCGGTTTTTTAATACCGACTTACATGGCCGGGCTGGACCGTACAATCTCACTTGGTTCCGGGCTATACGACAACTTTAATTTATTGGATCATTTTCAACTGGCGCAAACGGTAGCCATCGATCTGCCCGCTTTCAAAAAAGCCTTGCAAACATTGCTCGATTCGCCATCGCTTTGCGCAGAAATGGGCAGGCGTTCCCGGAAGCGCGCCCTCGAGTTATATGACTGGAAGAACATTGTGCGACTCCATGAAAATTTGTGGGATGAGCAACAGGAGCAGGCCCGCGGGCAATCCGTAATTCATCCTGCAAACAGCTATAATGTACCTGCTTTTTACAGGAATTTTAAACATTATGCCTCTCAAAACATCACCGCTTCCACGAAAATTAAATTGACGGAAACCGGCCAGCGCACGGCTCTCCAGGAGTCTGAACTGTTCTTTTATTATGGGAACTTCATTGAACTTTCCGTCCCGCTTTTAAAGCGCATCCTTGTGCATATGCTAACAATAAAAATATTGACATTCGGGGAGATAGCAATTAAGGCAGGAGCCGGTGATCATTCTTTTGAAAGTACCGGCAAACATATCCTATGGCTCTTAAAATATGGTTACCTGCAGGTAGGAGAACAGGTTGCATAGCATCAAGCTACCTTGGTAGAAAATTCCCGCCTGATCAGTTCACCCGGTTAATCCCGGTCCGTTTTGGGTAAACATTGGCGGATTCACCCGGCCGGTTCGTAATAAATTCAATAATTTCGCGTTAGCAACGCTGAAATGACCTCGAATTGATGATGAACCGGGTATACAAATCATTTTTCCTCCTGTTGCTGGTATTGATTACCGGGCATGCTTTTGCGCAGGGTTCTTTCGTGGAATATCAAAAAACTTCCGGCAAGGTAACCGATGTGTTCAGGAGACTGGAAGATTCCCTTAAAAAACAATTCGAGGCTAAAAAACTAACCTGGCCGCCGCAATCGTTGTACATCCGTTCTTTTAAATACGACCGGCAACTGGAAGTATGGGTAAAAGCAGGCGCGGGCAAACCTTACCAGTTGTTTAAAACCTACAAGGTTTGCATGCAGAGCGGTACTATGGGGCCTAAGCGCATGGAAGGCGATTACCAGGTGCCTGAAGGATTTTATTACATCAATGAATTTAACCCGAACAGTAATTATCATTTATCCCTCGGGCTGAATTACCCGAACGCCTCCGATAAGATATTAAGCGATTCATTGCGCCCCGGCAGCGCCATTTACATCCACGGTAATTGCGTTTCTACCGGTTGCATTGCCATCAGCGACAGCCCGATCGAAGAATTATACCTCGTTGCGGCCCTCGTAAAAGCCGCCGGGCAGGACTTTATCCCCGTGCATGTTTTCCCGGTAAAATACAATGTTCGTAAATCGTATGAGTATTTATCCGAAACCGCTAAAGGAAAAGAAACCCTTCAAAAATTTTCGGCGCGCCTTAAAGAGGCCTTTGATTACTTTGAAACGAACAAGCAGTTGCCGGTGATCATGGTGAATAAGAGCGGGGAGTATGTCGTGAATTAAAAGGTAATATTGAATATTTAATATTTTTTTTGGTTTCGGTGAGCAGGCCGGAGATGTAAGAAGTAAGAGGGAGGATGTAAGATTTCTTTCAATTCGAAGTAGTATTGTTTTTCGCTGTCTGCTTTCTAAACTTCCTAAATCTTCTAAGCGCTCTAAAACCATTATCTAAAAAACTCTCTTTCATTTTCAAATTTTCACATCGTCATATTTTCAAATTATCATCTCATTAACACCTGTATCGTCTCCGTCGTCTTCTGTTCCAATAAAATCGTTTTGCCTCTGGTCAGTTCATCGATCACTTTTTGTTGATAATGCCGGATCGTTAAAAGCGTAAGGTTCTTTTCAAGTTGCACATCAAATATTTCATCTGCCAGGGCGGCCAGTTTATCGATCTTTTCCGGTTTGTCATCGAGGCAGCAGAGCAGGCTGATGGCGCCGTTCTGCGAAAGGTTCGGCCTGATCTTGATGGTTTCAAATAATTCGTACAGGCGGCTTACATATGCTTCGCCCACGAAGGAAAAATCCTTGCTCTTCAGTTCCATCAACACCTGGTCGTTCTTCAATACGATGATCGGCGGCAGGTTGTGCACGGGTTTTTTGCTGATCACCGTACCTTCCAGTTCCGGTTTTAAAAAGCAACGTACGTGCAGCGGGATGTTCTTGTTCTGCAACGGCTTGATCGTTTTGGGATGGATCACCTGCGCGCCGTAATAAGCCATCTCTATCACTTCGTTGTAACTCAATGCAAAAATATTGCTGGCATCGGGGAACTGCCGCGGATCGGCACTCATCACGGATTCCACATCTTTCCAGATGGTCTGGCTTTCGGCATCGAGGAGGTTGGCAAAAACGGCGGCACTGTAATCACTGCCTTCCCGCCCGAGCGTGGTGCTTTCATTGTCGTCGGTGGCGCCGATAAAACCCTGCGTGATCACCAGATCGTATTCATCAAAAAGCGGGAGGATCTCCGTCTTTACTTTGTCCTGCGTAAACTCCCAATCGATGTACGCATCCCTGAAATTATTATCGGTACGGATGATGTCGCGCACATCGATCCATTTATTTTTAATGCCGGCTTCATTCAGGTAATCGCTTACCAGCCGCGTACTCAGCAGTTCGCCGCAGCATACCACCTGGTCGTAGTAATAATCGTATTCCCGCACCGGCTTGTCGTGCAGCAGCCATTCCACTTCCGTAAAAAAATCTTTCAGGTGATCTTCGGCGGCCTGCCAGTTGAGCGTGACGAGGTATTTTAAGAAGTTAAGGTGACTGTCTTTTACCTGCTGGAAAAGTTGCAGGGCGTCCTCCTTTCTCCCTTCAAAAAAAGCGTCCACCACTTTCTCCAGCGCATTGGTGGTTTTGCCCATGGCAGATATGATCACCAGCGTTTTGCCTTCGGCATAGTTGTCCAAAATGGACCCGGTGTTCTGTATCCTTTCTATGGAATTGATGCTGGCGCCGCCAAATTTGAAGACCTTCATGGAATAAATATTAAAGGGTGGGTAAGGGCCGGCCGTTCCAACGGTTTTACTTTATAATCCTTACTTTTGAAATGCAAATCTAATCCCGATAAGCATCGGTACAAAATTGTAAACCAGAATTTGTTATATGAGCATTAACAGGCGGATACAAACCCTCGATGAATTTACGATACAGCAGATGCGTGATTTCCCCCAGGCAACGGGCGAACTGGCCGGCCTGCTGCGCGACATCGGGCTGGCAGCCAAGAGAGTGAACGTGGAAGTGAACAAAGCCGGGCTGGTGGACATCCTGGGCGATACGGGCGACGTGAACGTGCAGGGTGAAGAAGTAAAAAAACTCGACATCTACGCCAACGAACAGTTCATCGGCGTCCTGAGGCATGGCATCAGTTGCGCGGGCATCGGCAGCGAGGAAATGGATGATATCGTGATCTTCAACGACGAAGTAAGCAATAAAAGCAAATACGTATGCCTGTTCGACCCCCTGGATGGCAGCAGCAACATCGACGTGAACGTTTCCATCGGTACCATTTTCAGCGTTTACCGCAGGATCAGCGAGATCGGCAAACCGGCAACGGAAGCGGATTTCCTGCAACCCGGTCACCAACAGGTAGCGGCGGGTTACATCATTTACGGTTCTTCCACGATGCTGGTGTATGCAACCAAAAGAGGCGTGAACGGTTTTACGCTCGACCAGTCCATCGGCGAATTTTGCATGAGCTATCCCGACATTGTTTGTCCGCCCAGCGGCAAAATATATTCCGTTAATCACGGTAATTTTTTCCAGTACAATGAAGGGGTAAAAAAATACATCACGGCGTGCCAGAAAAGGGACAAGACTAACGGCGGCCCCTACACGCAGCGCTACATCGGCAGCATGGTGGCCGACGTGCATCGCAACCTGCTTAAAGGCGGCATCTTCATGTACCCGGCCATCAACGACAAGCCAAAGGGTAAACTGCGTTTATTATACGAATGCAATCCCTGCGCATTCATCATTGAAAAAGCCGGCGGTATTGCTACCAACGGAACGCAGCGGATACTGGACATACAGCCGACGAAGCTGCACCAACGTACGCCCATGTTCATCGGCAGCAAAGACATGATGGAAGAACTGGCAACCTATCAAAAAGAAGATAACACAGAACCTGTAAAGGCATAAGGCGTATGGCACAAACGATCATTTCGGTAAAAGACCTGAAGAAGGCATACGGCAGCTTTGAAGCGGTAAAAGGCATTTCTTTCGATGTATATGAAGGCGAGATATTCGGCTTGCTGGGACCTAACGGCGCCGGCAAATCCACCACGCTGGAGATCATTGAAACGCTGCGCAATAAAACCAGCGGGCAGGTATTGGTATGCGGTCTCGACCTGGATGAACAGCCCGACAACATCAAAAAACTGATCGGCGTACAATTGCAGACTTCGGGTTATTATCCCGGGCTCAGCCTGGTGGAATTGATAGCATTGTTTGCCGGCCTGTACAATCAAAAAACAGCGCCGATGGAATTGCTGAAACTGGTGAACCTGGAAGACAAGGCAAAAAATAAGTTCAAGGAACTGAGCGGCGGGCAGAAGCAACGGTTTTCCATCGCCACTACGCTCATCAACAAGCCGAAGATCATTTTCCTGGATGAGCCTACTACGGGATTGGATCCGCAGGCGAGAAGGAATTTGTGGGATCTTATTACCAATATCCGCGCCCAGGGCACTACGGTGATCATCACCACGCATTATATGGACGAGGCCGAGCAGCTTTGCGACCGCATCGCCATCATGGATGAAGGAAAGATCATTTCGCTGGATTCGCCCGATAAAATGATCGACGACCTCGTCAGTTCCGGTTTTGAACGCTCCAAACAGGTAAAGGCTGCCAGCCTTGAAGATGTTTTTATACAGTTAACCGGCCGCGATATGCGCGGCGAATGATAAAGAAGCGTTTATTTGCATTTCAAATTTTACATTAAAATAAACTTAAATGAAGAAGGTATTAATTTGTTCTTTACTGGTGGCCGCCCTCGGATCTGTGCAGGCGCAAACCAAAACAACCGCAAAAGCGCCGGCTGCAAAAGCCGCTGTTAAACCGGTAATGAAAAACCTGCTCGATAGCTTTAGTTATGCCGCGGGGTACAACGTAGCCACGAACATGAAAGAACAAGGCATTACAACCATCAACCTCCCGCTGATGCAAAAAGGCATGGATGATGTATTTAAAAAAGCAACGGCTTCCTTATCGCCCGAACTGGCCAGCCAGGTACTGCAAAGGCAGATAGAGATTTTTACAAAAGCAAAAGGTGCGGCCGACAGGGCGAAAGGCGTTGCCTATTTACAGCAGAACAGGGTAAAACCCGGGGTGATCGTATTGCCCAGCGGGGTTCAGTACGAGATCATCAAGCGCAGCGATTCGATGAACAAGCCAAAGCCGAAGGATACGGTTATCGTGAATTATATCGGTCGCCTGACCGACGGAACAGAGTTTGAAAGTTCATTCAAGAACGGCCAGCCGATCGTATTCCCTTACGGGGTAGGCGGCATCATCCAGGGCTGGACAGAAGTGCTTGGCCTGATGTCGGTAGGATCGCATTGGAAAGTAACCATCCCGAGCGACCTCGCGTATGGCGAATACCCGCGCCCGGGCAGCGGTATCCCGCCTCATTCGGTATTGGTATTTGAAATGGTCCTGGAAGGCATTAAACCAGCAGTAGAAGCACCGGCAGGGGCGCCAACGCCGGGTCAATAATTTTTTATGGAAGATCTTCGTTATCCCGTTGGTGAGTACATCGCGCAGCCTTTTTCCGAACAGCAATGGCAGGCCTGGTTGATCGATATCCAGTTTTTGCCGCAGCATTTGGAGAATGCCATTCTTAACCTCGACGAGGCGCAACTCGGTACCGCTTACCGCGATGGCGGTTGGACGGTGAAGCAGGTGGTGCATCACGTGGCCGATAGTCATATGAATGCTTATATACGTTTCAAACTGGGTTTAACGGAAGACAAACCAACGATCAAACCTTATGCAGAAGCGGTCTGGGCAGAAATGAGCGACACGAAAGAATTGCCGGTGAATATTTCGCTCACCCTTTTGCACGCGCTGCATGCAAGGTGGCTGAACATCCTTAAAAACATGACGAGGGAAGACCTGGATCGCCTGGTCTATCATCCCGAACACAAAAAAGAATTTACGCTCTGGCACCTGCTCGGCATGTATGCCTGGCATTCGCGCCACCATACGGCCCACATTACACACCTGCGCGAAAGGATGAAGTGGAATTAAAGGGAAGGTTGAAGGGTTGAAAAAAATGAAATTGTTTGGGGTTTGTTGTTTGGTGTAATTCTGTGAATCATCCGTGTAACTTGCCTACCGGCAGGCAGGTCCGCCCAATCCGTGTAATAAAAAATTCGTGTAATTCGTGCCTTTAAAATTCGTGTTATAAAATGAATTGGAAAACCCTTTCTTCAAAATACCTTAGCAGGCATCCTTATTTTACCGCTCGGGAAGACCGGTGCGAAAAAGAAGACGGCAGCATCGTGGAGCAATATTTCGTGGTGGAAATGCCTGTATCGGTTTGTGCCGTAGCGTTAACGGAAGCCAACGAAATCATCATGGTGTCGCAATACCGGCACCCGGTTGCAGAAACATTGATCGAATTACCCGGCGGCTTTATCGATGAAGGGGAAGACCCGCAGCAGGCCGTTGCACGCGAACTGCTGGAGGAAACAGGTTATGAATTCTCATCTTTTGAATTTTTAGGCAAAACGGCCGCCAATCCCGGTGTGCTGGACAATTACACGCATTTGTTTTTGGCCAGGGGTGGTAAAAAAGTTGCCGAGCAAAAACTGGACGTTAATGAGAACATCGACATCAGTTTTTTATCGCTGGGAAAAGTAAAAGAATTATTGTTGTCCGGCGAGATCAAACAGGCCATGCATGCCGTTTGTTTGTTCTATGCTTTTGAGAAGATGGCTTTAAAATAACCCGCTATTGACTTCTCCCACCACGAATACGCTTCCGCAAACAATAATGGTGTCCTCTGGCTTAGTCCTGCCCAGCGCGACTTTTACGGCTTCATTCACATCATCGTAACCATCGCCCTTCAATCCATGCCCTGCCGCTTTTAATTGTAGTTCCCGGTAAGGCATTGCACGTGGGATGTGCGCGTTGCAAAAATAATAAGTGGCTGCCGCCGGTAAAAGAGAGAGTACTTTATTGACATCCTTATCATTTACCATGCCTATTACAAAATGTGTATTGCCGGGCATTATGTTCAGTTGCTGCAAATTTTTCAATACAGAGCGGATGCCGTCTTCATTGTGGGCGACATCGATGATCAACGTTGGATTTTGTTTCAACACGTCCCAGCGGCCGTGCAAGCCGGTAAGCGATTTTACATTTTTTAAGGCACCCTTTATGGAGTCGATGTCAAATTCAAATCCTTTATCGAATAAAACATCAATTGTAGAGAGTACCGTACACAAGTTGCTGGCCTGGTATAAACCGTTCAAGTCGAGTTCATAATGTTCTTTCATAATCTCTTTCCTGCCGGCTATCTTCAAATCCAGTTTTGTTGTTGAATAATGAATATCCTGGATGTCGTATTGATCAGCGGCAAAATTGATAGGGGCATTCATTCCAGCAGCTTTGTTCAGGAATATTTGCCTGGTTTCCGGCAGCCATTCGCCGATCACCACCG
>Ga0247804_10001276_pt1 | contig 11660 bp, 10 predicted proteins | sample UWRJL029104C1_FD_181142 | JGI IMG/M metagenome (GOLD analysis project Ga0247804, IMG submission 181142) | Plant litter microbial communities from Arlington Agricultural Research Station in Wisconsin, United States - UWRJ-L029-104C-1 | ecosystem: Environmental > Terrestrial > Plant litter >...
CATCGATCCGCGTTACTTGTAACCAAGGGTATAAAAGTTTCATTCTAGCGCGGCCGCCTTCTCATCTACTTTCCTATTATTACCTAACACAAACAGCTAAAAGAACTTCTCTGCATCTAACCTCCCATGGTATAATGATCCCGCGTCGGCTACATGCCATTACCTTAAAACTCGGCTCGTCTCTTAGCTTCCTTCTTCCACCACAGTCGACCATAAGTCCGCGACTTTTATTTATAAAAAAAACCCAAGTAGCTTACATCCTCCCCTATCCAATGGGGCTTTAAGCCCACTTCCCAAGAAGTGCCATCAGCATCGCGCCCAGGAATACGCAGGCAACCATGAAGCCCAGCCTTCTTGAGCTACGCGTCAGCTCGGGGTTGAACAAGAAATCTCTCGCCAGCAACTCGACCAATCCCGTGTAGATCAAGATGCCCGCGCTTATCGAGTCCAACACGCCAGAGACCACCAGCGCGGTGAATGAACCGCCATTGTAGGTCGTGCGCAGCGCCAACCCGATTGCGAGGGAGATTGGGGTGGTGAGACCGTAAGCGGAACAGAGGAACCATGGGAACCACCAGAGCCGGTCGGGGAACGGGATGGCGGACATACGGGCACCGATACCGAGGCCCTCAAATGCTTGATGGAAGACAATGACGGGATAGAGGGTTGAGAACTCCTCACCGGCGGTACCGAGATTCAGACCGATGATGACCGAGTGGAATATCACACCGAATTCGAGGATGAGAAACGCAGCGATTTGCTGCTCGAATGAACGTTCAATAGCCTGCTCGGCGTTCAGTGAGAGGTTCTCAACGTCTGACTTCTGTGAGTCCTTGCTTTGAGGAACGTCCTTTTGCTCTTGAGCTGCTGCGATGGCGTTGTGGAGGTTTTCATCCTGATCGCCAGAATGAAGCTGGTTGTGGGTGAGAGTTCCGGCGTTCGAGGGCTTTTTGTCAGTGACTATGGACTCGATATGACCATGGGCATGGGCGAAACCGAACTTATGATCGACGTATCGCTCGGCGCCAAAATCGAGCAGGAAGACGAACATTACTGACGTTAGGACTATGGCTGGGACCCAAGAATAGTCGGCCCCTATCATTGAAATTGTCAGCACTGGTTCATCATAGGAGGGTTCGGTGGTTATCCACTTCCGCAACATTTCTAAATTGTATAGGTATGTGTTGAAAGTGAACAACTCTTTGCGCATGATAATTGAGGGATTACCCCTTTGAGAACGTCACTTACAGTGTCCAGTCATGCCCACACAAGTGTCAGGTCCAATAGCGGAGTAGGCTGGGTCGAGAAGACTAGAACTCCTATTAGCTTGTGGTTTTGGTACGGCTGTTTGGAATCAGTGGGAACGTACTGCATAAAAGCTGTTGCAATGATGACTCCGGCTCCGAAGTATCTGGCAAAGAGATACACATAGATGTTGATCCTAAGCCATTTTACTCTGGCAGCGATGACCGGAAAGAAGGTAGCAGCCGAACTGGTGACGAGAATAACAAAGAGAGCTGAGATGCGTGCTCCAAGCCGACCATCGTATTCATTCTTGCCAAGTGCAAGGTAACATATGACTGAAACTGGATCGACCGAATCCAAGTCAACACTCAGCGGGTTGAACTCTTCAGAAGACATTTTGAGTTTGCTTGCTTCTGAGCATGTAGTGTGGGAGGAATATTTGTTGCTTATGCCGGGAACGAGGCTCTCATATACGGCTGCGCTCGTTGGGCGAGTAGATGTAAGGCAGGGGGAACCACGGCACCACTTGAAGCGTGTGATATTGGTCTTAACCAAAGATGGAATAAGATGCAAATGACGGGCAGAACAATCCAATAAGACTTGAGAGAAGAGGAGCAGCTACAGGGTGTGATAAAAGAGCGGAAAACCGGGCGGAAAAAACAAACACCTGGATGGTTAAGGGATCCACGATTCCAAGAAGAGTATGAGGTGAGCAAGAACAGGCTAGCATCAGCCAAGTACGTGGAAGATGAACCTTAATCCACCCGAGCAGCTACAGTACAATCAAGCATACACTACGCGATCCTGCAATGCTTCGAAAAGCTTGTTGGGTGAAGTCGAGGTTGATGCCTCGCCTAACGGGAAAAGCAGACGTGCATCTCGTCAGTGATCCTCTGGAAGTTGTCCATCCTTCACTCATTTATCCTCCCGAAGCCTGGTCTTGGGATATTGATGCTGTGCCATGCGACGAGTAAGATATGCACGCCGGACAAACGACGAACCAGGATTAGAGAGGCTTGAGGGTTGTTCTTCAGGTCGAACATGGCGTCCAAAACTCTGTTGCTGCAGATGGTTAGGATGGAGGTTCACCCACACAGTTTCCACCACTCTTGCCAGCATCTAGTTGAAAGGTTCTTGCTGGTATTTGCACGCTAGCCATCCAACCTAAACATTCTACGGAGTAACAGTCGTTTCGATTTTGTATTCTGGGAGTAATAGGAAGCCCTAGCACGGCGTAGGAAGGCCCTTTTTCCTACACGAGATCCCTTCGTTTTGTGTCAGCGTTGAGATCTACGCACGCCAAGCTACTTCCGATGAACACCTTGATGGGCAGGATGGGATGGAATGGGATACGTGAAAATTGTCTTCAGGGCTATGCGGGTAGGATCCAACAGTCAAGAGCACTTTGCAACATGATTCCACACATACAATGGGTCAATAAGACGCCGATGAGTCTGGGAAAGAATCTGTGGAAAATAAAAATAGATTCTTTGGTAGGGTAACTTTCTTGGCGTAGAGCAATAACAGAACTAAAGCAAGTCGAATCGTTCCAAGAAACTAACTGAAACTCAATAAGCATGAAATCCCGAGTCACAGCATCGCAAGATCTGTCAGTTGATTAACAGCTATTCCAACCGTTGGACTTCAGGCTTCCCTTACCAGACATCGATCTGACGGTGGTACAACATAATGCAAGTCCCTGCACGTATGAGGAACATCACAATGCCAAGCATTTCCAATGTATAAATGCAAGCTCCATAAACAGGATGACCCAACTTCTTGCTCTTTTCTCTCGGGCGAGCAGCTACAAGGCTAACATAATTCTTTCATTCATCAAAGGGGGAAACCCTGACGTTGGAGTTTTGCAACGCTTCCATGCTGGAATACCCTACCCTAGGCGGCCACACCTCTGACGCCGATTTCTCGCGGAGAATAAACCCTCGATACGCTAAAGCGCAGCTGGAGAAATGTAAACATGACGTTTGTGCGACCGGTCAAGCCACCAAACTCAACTGCTCCCCCCTTCCCTCCGTCCCATAGCATGCCTCGCGGTGCCCCAACAGCTACGCCAGATGCGAGGATGACCGTCTTACCTAACTAGTACTACTCGACGCCTCCTTGCACCTCTCTTATTGGTATTGATTATTCCATGCCACATAAGAAGGCCTTGCGACAGCATGCGAGAAGTGCCCGTCGATTCCTGACATAGCTTCCGCTGCACGACGTGACAAGTGCCCGGGGCCCGGGGAGGGTAAAATCATATTTTCTCAGCCTTATCACCACCACCACCACTGCAGTTCCCACATGATCAAAGTCACATCTCTGCTATGAGGGAGCTGAGGATGATTTGTAAGTATGCATCACGGGTGCACAAGCCGTCCAGCTTCGAGATCGAGAGGAGGTAGAGGTATCGGGCTTCGTTGCTAGGTGTTGGTGTTGGTGTTGGTGTTGGCTCTCTCGCGTACCCTCCATTGCACTCTTGCAATAATAAAAGATTTACCACGTGGGAGGGGAGAGCGAGGAATGAATCCCGGCTAAATGGCTTCCAAGACCAACAAGCAGCCCGCGCATCATTAAAATTCAAAACTGGAGCATAGCCTCAAGGGCTGGTTGGCCGCGCTTTCACTCGTTGATCACCACGTTATATGCAATGCGTAGTTTAGCGAGCTTATGGAGTTTGCAGAACTAGATCTTCTAGGCAATCGGCCTAAATTCTTCATCCCCTTATGGCATTCGCTTAGCACGTATCTTCCCCGGTGCAAGAAATGGCTTTCGTGCCTATCCAATTCTGTGGATGGGGTGCTCTAGGTAGAAAGGAGGGAGGGGGGCAGGCTTATGTAGGTCACACAGGAGAAACAAGGGTCACCTTCAATCATGTGAAAGTATTTAATTTTTTTTTTCATAATTCATACAAATTGCTCCATGGGGTAGTAAACAAAATTCAAATCAAGCAGGCACACCCCAACTACAGCTTCGCAGCCGGCGACGAGCTTCCCACGCTTGTAATTTCGTTGTATAAAAGTCTAGTGTTGAGGTTAGCACACATGGTCATGTCATTTTTAAAGCAAGAAGTGGCAGGAGAACTTACGAGGTTAAGAAATCAGCATAATCCTCTCCCGTTACCTGTCCCGAGAAGTATTGCGCGGCCAAATAATACTTGTTTCCCTTGGGCGCCTTGCTCGACAGCTCTTCGGCCTGCTCTTTCAACAACTTCAACGCGTACGCCTTGTCGATCGTCTTGCCTTCCGCCGTGGAAACACCGTGTCTCACCCACTGCCAGAGCTGACTACGACTTACCTCGGCCGTGGCAGCATCTTCCATCAGATAATTGATTGGGACACAGCCTACGCCACGAAGCCAGCCCTCCATGTAGCCGAGGCCAATGTTGAGGTTCTTGCGGATGCCGGCCTCGGTGATCTGGCCGGGGACGTTCATGTTGAGAAGGTCGTTTTGGCCGATGTTGACCTCTGCGCGACGAACGAACATTTGGTTGGGGGTGGGCATGTGCTTGTTGAAAACTTCAGAGGCGATAGCAGCTAGTGCTGGGTGAGCCACCCATGTACCATCATGTCCAGCCTTGACTTCGCGTAGCTTGTCAGCGTAAACTCCCTCCATGGCTTTGTCGTTGGCTGCTTTGTCGTCTTTGATTGGAATCTGAGCGGCCATTCCACCCATGGCGTGGACTTGACGTCTATGACATGTTTTGATGAGGAGTTTGACATATGAATCCATGAATGGAACGGTCATGGTGATGGACGATCTGTCTGGGAGGACAAAGTTGGAGTTTTGACGGAAAGTCTTGATAGTGCTGAAGATGTAATCCCAACGTCCACAGTTAAGTCCGGAGCTGTGATCACGGAGCTCGTAGATAATCTCGTCCATTTCGAAAGCTGCAAGAATGGTTTCAATCAACACTGTGCCTCGAATAGTACCTCTTGGCATGGCGATGAAGTCTTGAGCAAGGTTGAACACATCGTTCCAAAGACGAGCTTCGAGATGTGACTCCATTTTTGGGAGATAGAAGTAAGGACCGAATCCACGCTTGACGAGTTCCGCTGCGTTGTGGAAGAAGTATAAACCGAAGTCAAACAAACTTCCAGAAATCGGCTCTCCGTCAACGGTGAAATGCTTCTCTTCCAAGTGCCAGCCTCGGGGTCGAACGATCAAGGTTGGTAGGGTACGATCGGTGCGGAGTTTATAATCCTTTTGCCCAATCTTGAAATCAACCTGCCTGCGGATCGCATCGTATAAATTGACCTGACCATTGATCATGTTGTCCCAAGTCGGCGCGCTTGAATCTGTCCAGACGCTATTAGCAACCTTCAGTTCGAGCAAGCAGAGACAGCATACCTTCAAAATCAGCCATATAAGTCCACACTTCCGAGTTCAGCGCATTGACAACCATCTTCCGGTCCGTGGGCCCAGTGATCTCTACTCTGCGATCCACCAACCCGGGAGCGGGCTTCGCACCCTTCCACGCATCGTTCTCGCGGATGTGCTTTGTGCCGGGGAGAAAGTCTGGCAGCTGGCCCTTGTCGAGCTCTGCTTGTCGGATCACACGTCTTTGGAGCAGCTCTTTGCGGGTGGCGTTGAAGGAGCGGTGGAGGAGGGCGAGGAATGCTACGGCATCCTTGGTGAGGATCTTCTTGTTGGAGTCTGTGATATTGCCGGCGATGGAAACTCCCTGGAGGATGGAGTCGGTGGTAGCCATCTCGTATTATATGTACCCAACTTTTTTTTTGTAAGTGGTATGTGTATGTAGCTTCGTGTGAGGTATTGATAGGGTTGCTCAGATAAGGTGAGGAATGTCAATACCAAAATCTGGAATGCAAGGAAGGGATAGTGGAAGTAATAAGGAGAGGAGGAGAAAAGAAAAGAGGAGAGGATAGGAAGTAGGAAGCTTTCGGCTCAAGCACTAGTGCCAGTCATAGATAGACCAGCGTCAAACAGCACTGCTCCGGACGGAGGGGTGCCATAAACTCAAGCTTGTGAAAGTGTGGGGAACCCCGGATCTGTGAAAGTTCGAGACGGAATGCTTGCTGCTTTATTTCTTGGGCTCAAGCACTATGGATGGAATCGAATCAACGTCAGTGTGTTTTTGCATCCTCGTGAAAAATCACCTCTGCACGTTGCTTCTCAGCTCATCTGGAAGAGGTGGTTGTCAATTGCTGCTCCGTTGCGAAAGGGTACATTTTTGAAGCTCCAAACTCGATGACGTTCCACCCCGGTGGAAACCAACGGGCATCAGGGGGCCGAGGTTCTGCTCCCGGAGTTTTCAGCCTTGCCAAGTACTGCCGTAGCTGATAAGAGGTTATCCGATATCGCCCGAATAGCTAGCCTTGCTCACATTTTCTCCCGGACCGAGGTGTCTTTGCAAGTAGGCGAGGCTATCTACATACCTCACATTCATATTTATAAGTCATGCTGCCTAAAAGTAGATGTATTTGATAAATTCATCTACCTTTTCCTGTGAAACTTACCCTTGTTACGATCTAAAAAAGACCTAAAATCTGAGATTAAGTGGAATTAATAAATACTCTAAGCACATTGCTCCTCAGTTAATGTGCGCCGGCGACTGATTCCGGGCCGCGGCCATTGTTTCTCAGTAAATGAAAAGTGTTGTATGGCAGGGAATAAAACTCCTTTCTCGGATTTAGTCGCGACTGAGGACCACTCGTTGTTCGGATGCTGTCTGCATATGAAGAGGGTTATTTGCAAAAGACCTCCAATCTGATTTGCTACAATAAAGAGTATCACATCAAAACATCCTTGTAAATAGAGAATAATAATCGGTTTTCATTATTGACCATGTTCAGCACTTCATGTCTCATTCCAGTTCATCAATATGTGTGCCCCTCTAAACGCCATTCCCAATGCAGTTCCGTGTCCCAGATTTGACTACGCATATCCAAAGCACTCGGCATGTACATAGATACCCTGAGCATCGGTCCCCTTATGTACTGCTCTGTCATCACTAATCTTCACCGCGGCATTTCTCGTAGTCTGCACCATACCCGGTGGTCCACAGACTACCACTGCCATCTCTCCAAGTGCCAACTCAGCCGTCTTCCTGATTATGCCTGCTATATTTGGCCGGCCTGACAACACCTGGATCTTGTCGTCGACACAACGTCTCGGCTTTTCCTGGATAAAGGAAGAGCCAGTGGAGGAGCGTTGGGTTGTTGCGGTGCCACAGCAACAAGGCGGTGCTATCTCATCTTCTTCCACTATTCGTGTGCAGCAGCATCCACGAATCGATGATTCGCGAGAGGATACCACTGTTTCATTCTGCATGACCTGAGTCTTTTCATCCATCTTGCTAGATGTAGGCCGTTCAGGAGTGGCTTCTATCTTGGTTCTTTGACCATCCTGTGATGTTCGTGGACTCGTGAACTCGTCATCACACGTGACATATATAGCCATATCCACAGCAATATCATGCCCTTCATTCCGGAGAGCCTCTACGTCGTTAGCGACTTTATCGAGTTGTGTTCCGAACCATGACACTGAGGTACTACGTTTTAGACACCATATAAACTTGATATGTCTTGTTACTGCTCCGGGCGCTGGCTCGAACCTGAATCTCGAGGTAGTCCCTGATCCAGTGCCTTTCCATTGCTGCACGATGTCACGCATCAAGGGAACTGTAAATGTAGCACCCGTGGAACCAGCCACAAGTACCACGCTGTCAAACTGTCGGAGAGGTCGTATTCTGGAGTAGGGTCCATCTATGAGCACAGCACGGTCTGCTTTCCTGGGCGCGGAGCTTGGTAGGGTTGGGTAGGCCTTTTCGGCATAATTGAAAAATCTTCTGGTTGCTCCTTTCTTGGCGTGAATAACAAATTCCATCTTTCCATCCTCCGGCAAGCTGGCAACAGTGAATGGATGGGATGACAGTGGCGCTACCGGGTGGCAAGCAAGGAAAACATGCTGTCCAGCTTTCCAGGCGATTGGTGGGTTTGCAATGGTAACACGTACATGTGCTTCATCCAGAGGCTGGAATGTAGCTCGACATGCTAAGAGACCGGTACTCTTCTGGTGAAGGGCACCAAAGTTATTGTAGAACAAATAACCTGCACGAATGACACGATCAAACACCCAAAATCCAATCGGCATCCAAATCCATATTCGGTTCTCCTCAGGTACGTGAAGATATAGCGCAGCTAGAAAACCCATGTAAGATATGATATGTTGCACAACAAAAAACTGATAAGATAGTCCGCGAATAGGGCCAACCGATGAGATCACAATCCAAGCTAAGATTGCGCCAGCTGCTATTCCCTTCTGTGTGATTGCGTCTTCTTTGATCTTGGTGAGGATATAATCAAACTTGTCCCACGACATCATCCAGTAGGCCATATGAATAATCATGGTGAAGAGTAAGGCGCGAGACACCCATCGATGCAGCCAGTTTAAACGCTCAAATCCAACTCCAGTAAAGAACCCAATCAAGTTTCGCTTACCACTGAGCAAGACGATAAGCGGTAGTTGACATATCGCGATATAACCTGATCGGTATCCTATGGGCTCCCACTGGAGCCAATCCTTTGGATTGAGTCTGTAGAAGCAAGCCACAACGATGAGAACGATATATCCAATCATCATGGTCATTGGCCCCAAAGGTGGAAGATAGAAGCGCTTTTTACGAAAAGCTAGCGGGATTGAATAGTAGCTGTATTCACGCAGTATCGCAGCACTGGTCGCCTGGACCCGGAAAAGGATAGAAGTTGGCCGAGCAGCACTCGAGCTGCCTTTGGAAGCGGCCATGCGCTGTCGATATAATACTTGGTTGAAGAGGTTCACCAACACAGCTATTCCAAGGGCAGTTCCAACGAAAGCCCAGAAGATTTTCTGCATATAGAACAAGTCGGGCACACCAGGTGCTGAGGCCGGCGCAGCATTGTGATCGTGTCTCTCTTCTAACATATTGGCGTGTGGAGAGCTAGATGATACGAAGAGATCTCCCACAGATGGCTATTGTAGTAAAGAAGCAACTGTCATGCGGCTATCAACAGACGTGAGTGAGAGCCGGGAGGGATTGATAACACAGAACGGCCACAGAGCAGTGATAATGTACTATTTACAATTACTCAGTACCCAAGTTGCGGGGGGCGGTAAAGGTGCCGAAGGGGAGTAATGTGATTGCAAATAGACTGAAAGTGGAAGGTTGGGCCAAGAGCGATAATGGACAAGAGAGAGAATATTGATGCAGGTGGAATGCGACGCCCAGGTTAGAGGCGTAATCAATCGTCCAGAGATACGCTAGCGTAATAAGAAAACGAAAGGAACAATCAATATTCAATGGTATCGTAATAGACAGAAACCAACACAGTCGTCGCCTTCACACCAGTTTTAGTTTTAGCGCTATACAATACGAAACGAGGCCTTGAGGGATGAGCAGGTTTCTTTTTAGTTTTGTAAGACTCGGGTGGAACCTTAGCTGGTGTCGGATGGCGGGGGCTATTTGGTAACGCTGCTTTACCCAGCATGGCGAGAATGGTGGGATGGAGTTCACGACTCCAGAACATATTCAGACATCATGAATTCAATTGCCAATTGAATAATACTCTATGTCAAAAGTTGATACAAAATGAACTTTTAACTCGATAGCTTTGACAGCCCATAATGAAGATAACGGTATTGTCGAGCTTATCGCACCAAACTGTTCCATTTATGCTTTGCATCACTTTTGAGTGTCTCACACTGTGCTGCATTATCAAACCTGTAGGCGTACGAGCAGATCTCATGTACGACACGCCCGCCGCACCTTGATGCAAACTGTTCCTGGACCCCTTACCAGGGAGATGAGGCTGAAAGTGACAAATGTTTGTGTTTTTGCCAGGTTATTTCTTCTTTCCAGATATCATGATACCAATTGAACAACATGGCATTGATGAGAAAACAGACGCTCACGTGACCCTTTCGTGGTCGCTAAAGAGGCAATGTCAACCTTCTCATTCTTTCTCAGCCCTTTCGCCTGGGAAATCCACTCTGAGCTTGGATCCCGAGCACCCTGGTCAGTCATGCCTTTTCAACACCACCTGGGTTGCGTGGACAAACCCATCACTTATACATTTTTCTGAAGCCAAACCTGTTACAATTACTAAACCTTCTCACTCTTGGGATTAAGCTGACAACTATATCCGCTTTCAGCAACATAAGACCATCACCGTCCTAGATTCTCCCTCACCAATCTACCCTCCTCGCTTAAGCTCACCCATCTCACTCACTCATTCCTCGGATTCCAACATAGGATCAGAAATCGCCAAAATCATTTTTGAATAGACACCCAGGCATCTTACATCAACATGTCGCATAATCACGGATCCACGACGACGCCGACATCAGCTACGGACACCATGTCAATGTCAATGTCAACATCAATGTCCATGTCGGAGATGTCCATGACATTCTTCTCTAGCACCACGACTCCCCTCTACTCGTCCATGTGGACGCCCTCCTCTATCGGCGCCTACGCCGGTACCTGCATTTTTCTTATCCTCCTCGCCGTCGTCTTCCGTTGCCTCCTGGCCGTTCGATCGTGGCGCGAAGAAGCGTGGATGGACGCCGAGTTCAATCGCAGATATGTAACGGTGGCCGGCAAATCCCCCAAGTCGGAACGGGTCTCGCAGGATAGCGATGCGAAGCGAATGGTGCTCTCGGAGAACGGCGTCGAGGAGGATGTGATGATTGTGAAGAAGCGAGGCGCAAGCAAGCGGCCGTGGAGGTTCTCGGTTGATCCGGTGAGAGCAGTGATGGATACGGTGGTGATTGGGGTCGGGTATCTTTTGTAAGTTTTTCCCACGGATACTGTTCAATTTGGGTACTTTTGCTAATCGGCTGTAGGATGTTGGGAGTTATGACCATGAACGTGGGCTACTTCTTGTCGATACTGGGAGGCACATTCCTGGGTAGTTTGGCATTTGGAAGATTTGCGAGCTCGTCTATGTAGGGTGGATAGAAATAATGATACACATGAGATATGAACTCGGGCTGCATTGGATATGACTGGCACTGGTTGCCGTTAGCCGCATAAGTAGACAGGCGTTTGGATATGATCTCCTGCTATCAACGTAGTTGGATTCTGGGTCGTGGAGGTGCCATAGGTTTTGGTGATACTTTTATCCCCTCTAGTATTCTAATAAGAATTATATCATCCAGACTCGGTTATCGTGTGATTTACAGTTTGAACGCGATTGATGACTTCCCGTAACATACAAGGCATTGCTAGATACGTAAGAAGGCAGACCTTTCCAAACCCAATCAATTATGAACATCGCCTTGGATATCATCAGCGTACTGGAAAACCTCATTCCTCTACCAGTCTCCCAGCGCCTTTTTGAGCTTCTTCCATTCCAACCTGTCTTCCATCAGTCTTCCATCTGCCATCCCATCAACCCTGCCAGCCCAGCCCA
>Ga0247804_10001277_pt1 | contig 11660 bp, 7 predicted proteins | sample UWRJL029104C1_FD_181142 | JGI IMG/M metagenome (GOLD analysis project Ga0247804, IMG submission 181142) | Plant litter microbial communities from Arlington Agricultural Research Station in Wisconsin, United States - UWRJ-L029-104C-1 | ecosystem: Environmental > Terrestrial > Plant litter >...
TACAACCCATCTAACTACCAAACTTCATTAATGTTTCTAGGGACGCATTCGGTCGCCCTTACTATCGCTCACGGTTTCTGGAATAAGGGAGGACAAGATGGCTACAAATTATTCCTGGAGCATTTTATTGATGGCGATACGCCGGACACAAAATTTTCTACGGTTGCCGATAGAATTCATGAATGGAGAAATGTTATTGCACATCGCTGGATAAACGTAGCTGGTCATAGTTTTAGCTATGATTTTGACATGCGCGAAGGATGGAAAATAGAAGATGAATTTTTAATATTAAATCCTAAGGTGTATCTTGATCACTTCCTTAAAGCCTTTGGTTCGGGTGGAAGAATATATAGATATGATACGATTTTGACCACAGATCAAATGTGGAAAGACGCAAAACAAAGGTTTATCTCAAAATATATTGAAAAAGCCTAATTATTAAATTTATTGCAAACTTATTTTTTTATTTCTTAAAAAAATATCACTTTTCAAACATCTCAGAAACTCTCGTTTCTCATCCATCGAACCTTCAATCAAAATGAACTTCGCATAATTACGCATATCAATGTCTTTGATTACAACAGGTGTTCTTGTGCCTAAGAGCATCTGCTCAAATTTCTTAAATCGTTGAACCTCGCAGGTAATCTTCTCTCTTAATGAAGATGTTTGGATCTCCACATCACCGATAAGGTCTTTCAGCTGATCCACCAGATCAATTTCGTTAATAAGGTCATTCGGGCAATTCGGATCTTTGATTCTGGTGCACTTGTAATAGACGTATCGATGAACATTTCCATTCTGCTGTTTCTTGAACTTCTCGTCTGCGGTAATGCCTGATCCGCAAAGTCCGCAGGTCATTATCTTGGTGAAGGCGAATTCTTTCTGTGTAGATCGAGGAAGAAGTATCTGGCTTTTTATCTGCATCTGGACCAAGTCATACAGCTCTTTTGAAATGATCGGTTCATGCGCTCCGTTGTACCAATTGCCAGACTGTCTCGGGAATTCAAATCGACCGTAATAGAAATGGTTTTCAAGTAATCTATAGAAATTACCAAGACTCAATTGCATGTTGTTCTCGGTCTTGAAGTTGATATCGTCTTTAAGCCATTGATAGACCTTTCTGCCGGTCCATCCGTCATATCCAATTTTCTCGAATACTTTCTTAATGATGGGAGCTCGCTCTGGATCAAGTACCGACTCGCACTTCTGATCCATTCGCTTAAACTTTGTATATCCGGTCGGAGGGCGACACGGCCATAATCCCATTTCTACTCGCGCTCTTAGTCCACGCTTCACATTGATACTCTTGTTGTCGTTCTCTAGTTTCGCTTGAGAACAGAGGATCATGAGAAGGAATTTTTCATTAGGAGAGTTTGAAAATGTCTGACCGTATGTTTGTATGTGAATGAGTTTTTTCTGATCCATCAAGTCCACAACTGAACCAAGATCTCCAGCATTTCTACTTAGTCGATCAGGTGCCCATGTCAGTATTCCGTTGTATGTGTCTTTTCTTATTTCCTCTAATAACTCTTTAAACACAGGTCTTTGTCCAGAATCTTTTGCGGAGTGTGACTCACGTTTTGTCGCTACTACATTAAGTCCTAAACGGCTCGCTATGGCTTCCATCTCCTTGATCTGGGAATCTATGGACAATGCCTGTTGTTCGTCTGATTCTGTCGATTTGCGAGCATACAGGCAATATCTTATTCTCGTTTCTGATATCGATATGTTGTTCGGAATTTTGCCTATTGTTGCCACTTCCATATCTATATTAATGACAGAATGGGTGGGGAAGTATAGCTATGCAGAGTAGTTATTTCGTAGCATGGTCGTGTCCTTTGAGGGCTAATTACTATGTATTTTTTTGATGTTTTACATTCCTATAATTTCATATAGAATTGTGGCAACTTTGTTCCAATTCTCTTTGTGTAAACTTTATCTTTTCTTTATCTGGAGCTGATATTATTTATCAAATCTTTATTTATTTTTAATCAAAATTTCATCTTTTATGACGAACCAGTCAATTTTTAATGTTACTTTCCAAAAGATCTCAAAGATCACGTCAGCTTTTTTGCTGGCTTTTTTATTAGTTGTTACAACACCAACTTCTTCATTTGCTCAAGAAGTTCAATTGGAATTACAACCTACTGAAAACCAGGAAGAAACTCAGGAAATAGTCCCTCAAGATACTTCAGAAAATAACGCACAAAATGAAGAAATTTCGGAACAAGAGGAATCCATAGAAAATCCGGAGAAAGCACTCGAAGAAAAAGAGCTATCAAAGGGGGATGGAATGGAGGCAATGGCGTTAGGTATGTCTGTATCTGGTGCTCCAGGGATAGATAATAGAGTTGCAGGCGAGGCGTCTTTACCAAACACAGATCAATCAACAGGAGCTCTATCTTATAAGTTTCCTATTGTTGTTCCGCCCGGTCGTTTAAATATGACACCTGATGTTGCACTTATGTACAATAGTCAGGATAAGAAAAGTGAGATACTCGGATTAGGGTGGTCAATCAATATTCCTTATATTGAGCGTCTAAATAAAAAAGGTTCAGATACAATGTATTCTGAAAATTATTTCACATCTTCTCTTAACGGCGAGCTATTTAACATTTCTGGTGGTGACTACAGTGCAAAGGTTGAGAATGGTGACTTTATAAAGTATCAACTCGCCTCGAATGTATGGACTGTGACAGATAAGAATGGTGTTGTTTATAAATACGGTACTTCTGCTGCATCTCGACAAGATAATCCATCAGACTCGTCCAAGGTGTTTCGTTGGATGTTGGAGGAAGTTAGAGATACTAATAACAATGTCATAACATATCAATACTATAAAGATGCTGGTCAGATTTATCCATCAAAAATAATTTACACCGGTACTGGTAGTACAGCCGGAATCTTCAGCGTCAATTTTGACCGTGTAAGTCGCACAGGTATTGCAACTCAATACTCTCATGGGTTTGGAGTAACGACCAATTATGGAATAAGTGAAATTCGCACTGAGGAAAGTGGAACTTGGTTGAGAAAATATACTCTCGCATATGGAGCGAGTGATAACGGACAAAGTTTACTGCTCGATACTATAATTGAATCTGGTAGGGATGAAAGTGCAGCAGTAACAACATTACCCGCAGTTGATTTTGATTACACAGTATCTACTCCTGGGTGGACACGTGTTACATCTGGTGATTGGTTACCAGATCAGTATTTTTTAGACGGCACTAATGACAGAGGTGTGCGTATGGCGGATATCAACGGAGATGGGTTAGTTGATATACTCTGCCATAACGATAACAGTAATAGTCCAGTAAACGCATATTGTAAAAAAGCTCAACCTAAAATATGGCTCAATACGGGATCAGGATGGGCACTTAGTTCTACGTGGACATTTCCTGTAAGGTCTAATGGGCGAGTAGAAGCCTTTACTGATAGTAGCTATCAAGATACAGGTCTCCGATTAGTTGATGTTAATGGAGACGGTCTTGTAGATATGACAATATCTAAAGATCCTAATGAATTTACTTATTTAAACAATGGAGTGAATGGGTGGGATCTTGTTCCTTCATATGGATGGTTATCTCCTTATTACTTTTTAGATGGTAGTAATGATGTTGGTATGCGTATGGCAGATATAAACGGAGACGGGTTAGTTGATATACTCTGTCATAACGAAAACGGCAATAGTCCAACAAGTGCGCCGTGCAAAAAAACTCAACCAAGAATATGGCTCAATAACGGATCAGGATGGACTCTGAGTTCTACATGGACATTTCCTGCCAATGCTGCCAGTCCTGGTAAGTTGGAAGCCTTTACTGATAGCAGTTATCGAGATACAGGTCTCCGATTAGTTGATGTTAACGGAGACGGGTTAGCGGATTTGATCAGAGGACAAGATCCTAGTAACTATCATACTTACATAAACAATGGATTGAATGGATGGACATTAGTGTCACCAACTACTTTTACGCATCCTTATTACTTTCTTCGAGATGGAGAAATAGGAATGAGAATGGGAGATATAAATGGAGATGGTCTTATTGATATGTTATGCCATAACACAGACGGAACAAATAGCCGCTGGTGTTCAAAGAATGACCCAAAGATATGGATCAATAATGGTACCGGTTGGACTGGCGTAACTTCGCCATGGCTATTCCCTATAAATCCAAGCAGTGTATACGAATCCTTTACGCGTCAAAGTGGTGGAAACTTCTATGATGATGGTTTGCGTATCATTGATATTGATGGCGATGGTATTCCTGATTTCATGAAATCAAAAGACCCTAGTGTTTACACCTATCTTAGTAATACGAAATTAGAAAGTAATTTGCTCAAAAAAATTACTTATTCTCAAGGTGGAAATACTGAGATTTCTTACAAACCAGTGGCACAGATTAGAGCTAGTGGAACATTATTAAATCCGAATCTTCCAGCTACTATGAATGTTGTCTCTCAGATAAAGAATAATGATTCAGCTATTTCGGAAACATATACTTATTCTTATGAAGGAGGTAAGTATTATTTCGGAACATATCTTGATCGAAAATTCGCAGGATTTTCAAAAGTAACTGAAACTGATTCAGCTGGAAATATTAAGAATACTTACTATCATCAAGGTGATACTACAAATACTGCAGGGGGTGAATATTCTGATGAAGTTTCTAAGATCGGTAAAATATACCGTATTGAGGAATATAACAACAATGGAAACCTCTATCGTTTAACCGTTAACAAATGGGATAAATATAATATTGCTACTGGTCACGACTTTACTAAGTTAGTGCGACAGACAGTATTAACATATGAGGGTGATAGCAGTCATGCGGATACTTCAACGGAATACACTTACGATAATACAAATGGAAATGTACTTACTAAAACAGAGTATGGAAAAGTAATAGCATCTACTGATGGTTCATACACCGATACAAGTTCTGATACCAAGATTAGTACTTATACCTATGCAGTAAACGGTACGAATGGAGTAAATGTTCCATCAAGTGTTACGGTTACAAATTCTTCTGCTGCTAAAGTTAGTGAACAAAAATATTACTATGACGCACTTTCCCTCGGTTCTGTTGGAAACGGAAACAAAACAAAAATCGAACAATGGAAAGATTCTACTAACTACATAAACACACAGAAGACGTATAACAGTTATGGTCTTGCACTAACAGCAACTGATCCTCGTGGAAAAGTAACTTCCTATTCTTATGACTCAAATAATCTCTATCCCGCAACTGTTACAGATCCACTAAGTCATACTACTCAATATGTTTATGATTATTCTCTAGGAAAACCTAAACAGACTACAGATCAAAATGGCTTCGTGTACCAAACTGTCTTCGATGGGTTGGATCGTGTAATAACAGAAAAAATTCCTGATCTTACAACGCCATCAACGCTCGTAAACAAAACAGAGTACGTTTATACAGACACTAGTGGTAGCGTTCGAATTAAACGCACAGATAATCTCGATGGATCAAATGGAGTTGATACATATCAATATTTTGATGGTCTCGGAAGAAAGATTCAGGAAAGGGTAGAATCAGAAAGTGATTACAATGTGAAGGATACTGCTTATAGTAATAGAGGAATGCTACTCAAGGAGTCATTACCATATAGTAGTAGTGGATCATCAAAGACATCTCCAACAGGAACAACCTCTCTTTACACTTCATATACCCATGATGCATTGGGAAGACCGCTTACTGTAATAACAGGAGCAGGTACAACAACGTATGTATATGATGACTGGAAGACCACTGTTACAGATGCAGAAGGTAATGTAAAAAGTTATTACAATAATGCATATGGAAATCTCATAAAAGTTGAAGAGATAAATAATAGCTCTACGTATACAACTAACTATGAATGGGATCTTAATAATAAACTTACTAAGATTATCGATGCACTAGGGAATATTCGTAACTTCACTTATGACGGATTGGGACGAAAACTTACTGCTGAAGATTTACACGCTATAAGCGACGGGACGTTTGGTACTTGGACTTATGTCTATGATGATGCAGGAAATGTTACTCAGACTGTAGATCCAAAGACACAGATTATTAACTACACCTTCAATGATGTAAATCAGCCACTTACTGAAGACTATACAGGTGCTGTAGGTACTGAAATTACATACACTTATGGAGGTTGTACCAATGGAACTGGAAAGCTTTGTTCTGCGGTAATGACAACGGGTGCAAACACTTCTTACACTTACAATTCAAACGGCAGTATTGCTACTGAAACAAAAACTATTAATGGAGTCGGCTATACAACATCCTATGCGTATAACCGAAAGGGAAATGTTATTACAGTTACATACCCTGACGCTTCAGATGTGAAGTACACATTCAATGCTGGAGGAATGATTGAAAAGGTGGAAAGAAAAGAAGGCGGAGGATCATATGTTGATGTGGTATCAAACTTTGATTACAACCCAATGGGGCTTGTAGCTACTCAGGTGGACGCTAATACTACAACTACCACTAATACTTATGATGCTTCAAAACTATATCGCCTAACACGTAAACTCACTCAAAATACTGTTCCTACTAAGTTACAAGATCTTAATTACACTTATGATAAAGTAGGTAACATAACTCAAATTATTGATTCTGCGAATACAGATGGCGCTAAGACTGCGGTGTACGTATATGATGACCTCAATCGTCTCACTAGTGCGACTATTACAAGTGTGCCACTAGGACAGACAGCTTACACACAAAACTATACTTATGACGCAATAGGAAATATAACCTCTGGTCCGCTGGGTACTTATGTATATGATGGAAACACAGGAGTACTAACTGCCAATCCTCATGCTGTTACTGGTATTGGTGCGGTGACCTATGCGTATGACGCAAATGGAAATCTTATAGGAGATGGAACAATCACTAATACTTGGAACTACAAGAATCAAATCGCTCAGACCGTTAAAACGCCTACTACAGTAACGTATAAGTATGACCATGATGGAAATCGAATGGTTTATGATAACGGCACTTTAACCACTGTATATCCAAACAAGTACTACAACACTGATGGTACAAAACAGGTAAAACAAATATACGCAGGCGACTCTCTTGTTGCTACAGTTGAAACAATTGCAACTGTTGTGAGCCCTTATTATGTTCATGTAGATCATTTAAACTCTACAAATAGTGTTTCTGATGGAACAGGTGCGATAGTAGAAACACTCGATTACTATCCTTATGGAGCAAATAGAATATCTAGTGGTGCTCACACGGAACAACGTCAATATATTGGCCAATTGCATGATGTGGATACAGGTTTAGAATATCTTAATGCACGCTATTACAAGTCTGATCTTGGAAGATTTGTAAGTCAGGATCCAATGTTCTGGAATATTTCAGAAAAGGTATTAAAGGATCCTCAAAGTCTTAACTCTTATTCTTATTCTAATAATAATCCTATTACAATAAGTGACCCGAGTGGTAAATGTTTTTGGGATGCATGTATAGGAGAAGCTTTGTTAGTGATGTCTGTCGCAGAGACAGTGAGTGCATTGATTACAACGGCCTATGTAGTGGATTATGTTGGTACTCAGCTCAATCCAAATATTTCTTCAGCAGCTAAGAAGGAATATGCAAATCAGATGGCAATAGATGCTGGTGCAGTAATTAGTGGTGGAATTGGAGCAACAGGATTATCAAGACTAGAATCATCTGCCATTTCTGCCGAGAGTAAAGGAGTTAATAAAGCCCTTACTCTACAGGCTAATAGATCTGCTGGTGCTGCCTTTGAAGCAACTAAAATGAAAGAAGTATCTAAGGCGTTTCCAAATGCTCAACCACAAGTTACAATGAAGACACCGAGTGGTATCGTTACAAGAATGGATATTGTTTCAAGAGACTCCTTCGGAAACATGTGTCTCTTTGAATGTAAATCATCATGGACTGCCCCTCTTACTAAAAACCAATCTTTAGCGTTTCCTGAAATTAAACAGTTCGGGGCGACAATATTGGGTCAAGGAAAACCAGGTTTTCCTGGAGGCACGATCATACCGCCTACTAAAGTTAATATTTTAAGACCATAAACTATGTCAGTCGATCAAAAAGAAAATGAAGTTATCTTGCATATTACCGACCATCATTCTTGGGAGGATCCTAAGAGTGACCACCCCTTTATTTTGCAAGATAAAATAAATTCATATCTCTCATATATTGAGAGTGGAGAAATTTATGAAAATAATCCCGAATATAAAGGTAAATCAATAGTTATAAAAGTTATAGGAAAATATCCATTGAGTGAATTCGGTGAAAAATTTTATGAAAAAGCGACATCTATTGTTCAATGGGCTGGCTTTGATTTAAGATTTGAACATAAGCCTTAAAGATGGAAACACATGAAATAATTAGTGAGCAAATGAAAGTATGTGAAAAATACCAAGCAGTTTGGTTTGGGGCACCCCTTGATCAAAAAATCGGGGTATCAAAAAACTTAACAAGTGGCGAAATGCCTATAAATGGCCTTCGACATCCTCCGGAAAATGGAACTGCTGGTTGGTATATTTGGGCAGGAGAATGGTCTGATGCTAATGATTTTTTTGAAGCTCTTCATATTCAACACTTAATTGAAAAATATCCTCAATTACTAAAGTATTTAGGACTTCCCCCAGGTTACAGATTCCAGGTTGATAGCAATGGTTATGAAGATGTGTGGGAAGACAAGAATCTTTTAGTTTTAAACGACTAATTTATAATTATTGAATTAAGTAAAAAACCAGAATTTTATTCTGGTTTTTTACTTTGTCATCTTTAATTAAAATAGATAGGGAAGTACATAACATTGTTGAGGGTTGGTAACTAGCTTAACAAAATTAAGTTTCAGCGATAGGATGACTTGGGATAATGGTAAAAGAAATGCTATTATTTCCTTACAATTAAATAGAAAAGGCCTAACCCTTGGAGCGAGTAATTGAGCCAAGGTATGGTCGAAAACCCCAACGAAGATACTGAACCCCAAGTTCAGCAACTCTTCGTTGGGTCATATCTGGAAACGGATATGTGGACGCAAGTCCTATGCTAGCTTGGGGTTCTGTGTCGTCTACATAGAACCTCAACTAGTTTTACAAACTAGTTATTTTTTATGGAGAACAAAATCCCAACGAAGAAATGTCCTCACTGCTTTTCAGATATTCCTGTTAAGGCAACAAAATGTCCTCAATGTCATGCAGACCTGCGAAGCTGGGTCAGCAGACATCCGATCCTTACGTTTTTTATAATCATCATTATGATTCCAATATTCATTGGTGTGATTAACGAAGATAGTTCAACGACGAATCCTGTAGTTGTGGAACCTCAATTGTCTCCCGAACAGCTTCTGAAATGGCAAACCACGACACCAGAAGGAAAGATTTGTGCTAAGCATCCAGGGTGGACTAAGGAAGAATGTGAAGGATTAGCAAATAATAAGATCTGGGTGGATATGACATACGATATGCTTGTCTACAAGAGAGGAAAACCCGACAGTTCAAATCCTTCTAACTATGGAGGCAAGACCCAATACCAGTATTGTTGGCACGATTATAGTCCAAGCTGTTTCTATGATGACAATGGCGACAAAGTTATGGACGCTTTTAACTAGGTAGAGAAAAAACTAAGAGTTGTCTTTGAATGGATCATGATTATTCTTGATCCATTCTTTGTGCATTTCTAATGCTAGTCTTTGAATCTTTGTTTTTTCGTTTTCGTCGGACTTTGTCCAGCTATCAATCATTCTTTGTGCTCTCGCTTTTTTCTCTGCAATTCGAGATTCAGATTGTTTCTTGCTAGCTGTCTCAATGTCTTTCTCTACTTGAGCTTTCTTTTCTCCCTCTCTAATTATGCGGTTATGTTCAAGTAGGTCGTCAGACTCAACTCGGTATATGAAAGGCTTTCTATACTGAGGGTGTCTATGACTAAGCCAATATTTAGTAAACATTGCATCTTTCGCTTTAATCCCTGCAAGTACATTGCTTTCCGCTACGTCATTTACCATTCCTACTCCTAAAGACATTGCTTCGCTGACTTGCTGTAGGAATTCAGTATCTTCTTTCATCCATCTATAGGCAGTGTTTCGTGATATTCCCACCTTGTCACAAGCAATCTGAATTATCGGCGTTCGCTCTAGTTCCTCGATAAATTTCTTAGCAATTCTAGGCTTTTTCATATATGGCTTTTGTTCCCGTTAACTTCTCAAAACGTCGCACTATAAGATCACAGAACTGCGGTTCCAATTCGCATCCGTACACTCTTCGACCTAAAGTTTCCGCAGCTATGAGCGTGCTCCCAGATCCGAGGAAACTATCAAGAATGATGTCATTCGGCTTTGTGCATCGCTTCATAGCTTTCTCATGGAGATGTGGAGGTTTTGACGTAGCGTGTTCATAATCACTCGCAGAAAGGCGTTTTGCCATCCATATGTCATTCACTTCGTTCAAGAGGTTGTTGCCCGTACTCAATTCTTTATTTAAGACTTCATTGAGATTATGAATGTCCGCAAGATATGGTTTTCCTCTAATTCCGTACACAGCAGGCTCGTATACTTTGTTGAATGCCACTGTCGGAACAGGATTCTGGTTATTCTTCAGCCACAGGCACACTCGCTTGTTTGCGATACCGAGCGATCGGTATAGCTCCTGTACTACTCCAATATAAACCTGATCACACCAATAGAAGACATGAAGGTCTTTCTTTGAAACAAGTAGACCGGCTTCCATGCTATCTTTCAGAAACTTTTTATATTCCTCATAAGAGCGAGTATCGTTCACAGTTCCACCGTAATCCTTTTTGCCACCGACTCCGCCGTCATAATCAATGTCGATATTATAGACGGGGTCAGAGTAGATCATGGAGGCTTTATCGTTTCTGAATAACTTCTTAAGGTTTTCTTCATTCGTAGAGTCTCCGCAAATGATTCGGTGCTTTCCGAGTGTGATAATGTCACCGAGTTTTGTTTTCGGTTTCTTTATATCTTTCAGCTCCTTATCAACGTCGAACTCGTCGTCGGTAACTTCTTTGTCCGCGTCCAGTAGTGAACCGATTTCGATCATATCAAACCCGGCAAATTCCAAAGTCTCGAAATCAAATGACTTGAGCAGTTCAAAGTCCCAGTCTCCGCCAAGCTTGTTGGAAGCGATAAGATATTCCTTAGATTCTTTTTCTGTAAGCTTGCGGTTGGGAATGCGAACATCAATAAGTTCTTCTCCGCGACCAAGTATTTTAAGAGCTTTGATTCTTTGGTGTCCCGCAAGAATGGTGCCGTCCATATCAATGGCGGGTATTTCAACGAGATTGTATTTTTTAAGACTACGAGTAAGGTCCGACATCTGTTTGTCGGATATAGTGCGAGGATTAATATCCTGTGGTAAGAGGGAAGTAACAGTTCTCTGAACGGTGGACCACGATAGTTTCTTCATATTTTATGTTTTTGAAATAAATGTAGAAGACGAATCTACTGTTTAATCAAAACAATTAGATATCTAGACAGGTAATAGACACTAAGATGAGTCCATATAGAAAAAGACCCTTGTTAATAAGGGTCACAATAAAGTTTTCCACTCGCAAGAATGGCAACTTAGAAATTAGTCTTTTTCTATGTGCATCTTGGGATTGATTCTATATCCAGAGCCATTTTTTCCT
>Ga0247804_10001278_pt1 | contig 11653 bp, 7 predicted proteins | sample UWRJL029104C1_FD_181142 | JGI IMG/M metagenome (GOLD analysis project Ga0247804, IMG submission 181142) | Plant litter microbial communities from Arlington Agricultural Research Station in Wisconsin, United States - UWRJ-L029-104C-1 | ecosystem: Environmental > Terrestrial > Plant litter >...
AAGCTCCATTCCTGGAAGGCCAGAAAATTGGTAAAGTTGAGCGCATTCATTTCCTGGCCCGACATATCTACTTCCACCAGCACAGTTTTTTGTGCGTCTATGTCGCGGCTGCGCCAAGGAGTTTGTATTCTATCTATGTCTTCATCGGAAAGCAAAAGTTCGTAAGCTGGCACAATCAGCCAGCTCTCAACCATCATAGTCTCAAGACGCTCAGCATTGCTCCTTGCCTCGGTGGTCGGCTCCATTACCCGTGGGTATAGGTCGTTCACCAGCGCCATGAAGTCGTGGGCCGAATACTGCTTTGCCGTCAGCCACTCGCCTGATTGCGCGAACACGGCCGAGGGTTGCCAGCCTTCCTTGCGGTCGTAGTGGCCGTAGGGCGCGGGGTACGGGGCCAACTCATTAGTTTTCCGGTTGAGCGCCAGCGGCTCTACCAGGTGCAGCTCACCTGTCATCCATTCCTTACTATCCTTGCGGTCGTTGAAGCGAGCCAGCCGCCCCACGCGCTGCGCCAGCCGGTCCACCGGGCACAAGTCCGATAGCATCAGGTCGGCGCTGATGTTCACGCTCAGCTCCCCGATTTGGGTAAGGATGGCAATACCGCGCTGGGTGCCATTCTTCCAGGCATCCTTGCCCAACAGCGTTTTCAGACGCTCTTCAATGTCGGCTTTGTGCGGCTCCGTGAAGCGGGAGTGATACAGCACTACGTCTTCAAAATTCTCGTCGGCCTTGCGAAGCCAGTCGTAATACGCCTGCGCCCGGCGCACGGTGTTGGCGTAGATGATAAGCGGTTCACTAGCCAGTCCGCGCCGTAACACAGCTTCTACTTCTTCAGGCAACTTCTCTACGTCGGTAGCAGCGGCGCACTGCCCAGCCCGCACCAACCGGCAGCGCAAGCGGGTCAGTTCCTCGGCCTGCTCGTCCTCCCATATGCGGGTGGCAGCCATTCCCGCTGCCTCATTATAGAAATGCCGGGCTGATTCGGGCACGGTAGCGCTCATCAGCAGCACGGGCACTTGCAGCAGCCGCAATGCTCGCAGCAGCACCACGAGGTTACGCTGCGTAAAGTCGTCGTAAAAGTCGGCCTCGTCAATCACCAGGCAGCTGTGCGCGAGGTTCCAGAAAATGGCATGGTGGTCCTCGCGGGCACCCGTCAGGCACAGGCACAGGTGGTCGATGGTCGTTACCGTTACCGGGGTTTCGAGCTGCCGGGCGTAGTCCAGCTCGGCCTTCCAACCTGCTCGTTCGGAGCTAGTAAGCTTGCTGTTCTTGGCCTGGTACCACGCGCTTGAATGGTAAAGCCCGGTGTTCCCCAGCGACTCGGTAGTGGCAATAGCCAGCGAATTGGCGGTGAAGCGCGTGGGCATGGCAATTACCAGCCGGTCGGCCCGGTTTTGCGCTATCTGGTGGTTGGCCCAAATCAACGAAGCATCCGTTTTTCCCGCTCCGGTGGGTGCGCGCAGCATCGCAAATGGCTCATCCCAAAGCTGCTTAATCAGCTTCTGAACTCCGCGCTCATTGCCCTCGCCGTGAGGAAACTGATATTGAAACTGCCGTAGCTTGGGCACGACAACTTCTTCCTGCTTTTCCTTTGCTTCTTCCGCGCTTGCCCGGTGGTCGGCCAGTTGCAGCATGGCGCGGGGGCCGTCGTACTCGTAGCGCAGGCGAATTGCCTGCTCGAAGCTGGCTGGGTCGTCAGGAACTAAGCTATTTCCCTTCCTTTCAAATTGCTGCCAGAACCATTCGTGTTTGTGGTGAGATTTCCACCGGTCTTCATGCTTGCGGCCCAGCTTGCGGTGGTGCGCCGCAATGGCTACATAAGCGCACAGCGGTAGCTTACGGTCGGGGCTGCGTGGGTCGTGCAGCCGCCGTAGCGAGTCCATCTCATGCCGAAACTCACCTTTCAGTAACTCTTTAGCAATGAACTTCCCTCGTCGCCCCTGCCGTAGCCACTGCTGGTAAGCCACGTAGTCCTGGCGGCAAGCTTGCTGCCAGCCATCCTGCTTGCCTGCGTCGTGCCACTCGGCGGCTTTCAGGCCCAATAGCCGCAGGTCGCGGCCGGTTAGGGCCTCGTATTTACGCACCAAGTATGGGCGGGCTTTCAGCAGCCCGCCCATTTCTTCTTCAACGCGGCGCGTATGGTCAGCTAGCGTGATGCCAGTCGGCTTACCAAGCGGTTCCATAAAGCAGCTTAGCCGGCGTTTTTCTCAAATTGCGCCGTCGTTTGCAGCGGGCTGGCCGGGTTGGGGTCGTAGAGCGAGTTGGCGGCCAGAAACTCCAGTGCCCGGCGATAAGCCGCGTCCACGCTGTCGCCCTCGGCCGTGGTATCGTCACCCAAAAAGTAGGTCGCGCCACGGGCTTGCAGCTCTTGCAGAATATTTGCCTGCTCGGCAGGCTTGGTGCCTTCCAGAAAGTAGCGGCTAGCCTTGCGCGAGAGGCGCGTATCGAACACGATAAGCACTTGCTGCGGCTCGCCCGAAGCGGCGTTACGCGCCTGGTTGGCGTAGTCGGTAAGGGCCGCCGTGGCCTCCAGCGCCAGCCGGATGCGGCGCTTGCGCTCTTCCTCGTCCACGTGCTTCACATACTCGGTGCCCACGTGCATCTCGTCCTCGTAGCGAAACCGCTTGCGAATACCTACGGCGCTCACATCAATAAAGAAGCTCATCAGCATCTCGTCGCGCTGCGAAAACTCGCGCGTGGCCAGTGCCTGCGTTTTCGTGGACTCGTCGTTGCCGGCCAGCATTTTCAGGCGCACCAGCAGGTCGGGCTTCACGTCGCTGCTTTGGCGGGCCACTGCCGGCGTGGCCGACAGCGGGGCTGTGCGCCGGCCCGAATACTGGTCTTTTTTGGTTTGCAAAAAGCCGCCCAGGTCGGCCCGCAGGTCGCGCTCCACCAAGTTAGTCACCCCGTCGCCGTTCGACACATAGGTGTCGGCCCGCTGCTCGTCATCGGCATTGAGCCGGTCGAGGGCCGAAAACAACGCATGGCGCTGCATCTGCCCCGAGATGTATACACGCCCGTCGGGCCGCCGCTTAATGGACGAGGCATTACCCAGAATTTTCTCGCCGCCGTTGGCAATGTGGTCGTGCATCGGGGCCAGCAGCGTGACCAGTATTCCTTTGATAGTCATGAGTGAAAGCAAGTGAAAAGGTTAATGTTGAATGTCTTCGTTGTCAGAATCATCTACCGCAGGGGCTCCTATAGCTTCCGCTGCATTAGTTTCGGCCGTTGCGTCCGCGTCAGCTGGCTTGCGCGTCTTGCTGCGCAGGCGCATGTAGGCGATAAGCAGGTGCGTGGCCGTTTCCTTCGAGATGCCACCCTCCTGCTCATCGCCCAGCGCGGTAGCGTCCATAAATACCTCGGCGGCGGCCGGCGCATCGCTGCCCAGCAGGCGGCCGGCACGGGTCGAGATGCGGAACAGCAGGTCAGGAGCGTTTTTGGCACTCATGGCGGCGCTCTCAAATTCGACCAGGATTTTAGCCTTGGTTTTCTTCACCACCTCGGCCCGGTTGCTGGCCGATGCGTCCACCTCATCTTCGGCCACGCGGTAGGCAGTAGTATTAAGCCAGCGGCCTAGCGCCTTGGCCGACTCCACTACCGGGGCGGGTACTTGCAGGTTACTCATAAAATAGGCATTGAAAAGAGGTTGAAGGGCTGGGGCGTATTCGGCACGCTGCGCCAGAAAATCGGCAAAAGCCGCCCGGTTGAACAGTTGGAGGAAGCGGGCCGCCGTGAAGTAGAAAAGCTGATAGGTAGGATTGTCGTAGCGCCGCTGCGCCTCACCATCGCGGTACAGCACTGTATCGCGATACAGCGCGGCCACGATATCGGCCAGGTGGTTGTCTTGCGCCAACTGCACCACGTGGTGCCCAAACTGCACCTGCCGGATGTTGTCATAGCTCACCACGTACAGCGGCGCGCCCACGAGCGAGGCCAGCACCTCGGTGGCCCAGGGCGTTTGCCGTGCCCGCCGTGCCCAGCGGCCAATGGCTGCCAGCAGCCCCACCGGCCCAAACGCTTCTGGCTGGTAGGGTGCATCGGGGTAGTTACCGCTGTGCAGCCGGGGCCGCCGGTATTCCGAAGCCGGCGCTTTCTTGGGCGCGGCGGCCTTCTTGGCCTTCGCGGCTGGCGCGTCGGCCGGGGGCGTGGCCGGCTTGGGCGGCAGCTTCGCCAGCATCAGGTTACTGCTCTCACTACCAGCCATCGCCTCAAAAAGGGAGATGAATCGGCGCGTTTCGACCAGCGGCAGTTCTGGAGTAATCACCGTGTTTCCTTTATCGCCTAACCAAACTGCTGGCTTACTAGCGGTAAGTGTAGTTATCAGGGAACACACCGCTTCAAGCAATATGCCTTTAGGTGGCGTTTGTGAGGCTGTACCGCTGTTAATCTTAGCAGTAGTTGGCGCAAACGAGCGGCTTAGTTCAACGCTGCTTTCAAAGGCTTTTTTGCCTTTGACAGACTCTAGTAATGCTTGCGCGTTCTTGAACGTGTCCTTCGCGCCCCCGTCAATCGTCACAACGCTTGGGTACAGATAGATACCCCTGGCTGCTAATCCGGCCGATTGCACCAAATTGGTATCATCCAGCAGGGCGCTCATTTTCACTGGCGTGAATTTCAGTTCGGTGCTGTGTTGCGGGTCATCGGCCGTTTGCATCCGGAATTGCCCCAGGCCGTCCTCAATAGCAAAAATCAGGTCAGCACGTAATTCGTCTTCAGTAAGCGGGGTAGCTAGGTCGCGGCCACGCAAGGCTATGGCCAAACCATAGCGGGCGTAGGGATGCGGCAGTTGCGCGGCTATGTCGGCCGGCTTGGCAGGCCAAGTGAGTGGCTTCATAGTGGTTGGTCGATTGGTTGCCAAGTAGCTTCTACCCACCCGTCGTTAGAACCTAGATAGAGCGGTGCGGCCGGGTCGGCTACGGCGGCGGCCAGCACCTGGGCCAGCGCCGCTGTGGTTTCCACCACTATGCGGTATGGCCCATCGGGCACCACGTAGCCCCGCAGCGTAGGGCTGGAATAGTACTGCGGAAAGTAGGGCCGTAGCACATTCAGATGCACCTCGTCCTTATTGTCAAAATCAGTCAGCTTCGCCGGGTTCTTATCAGCCCCGGCTGCGTCGGAGAACGTAACCCGTTTGGCGCGCTTGGCATTCATAATGGGAATGGCCTGCTTATCATAGTTGCGGCTACCATCCGGGAAGGTCTTGCCTTTCAGGTGCTGCGTCCACAGGTCGTCGTAGTGCAGCAGCGTCGGCACCACCACCAGCCCAAATCGGACGTGCCACTGCAAAAGGCTCAAGAAGTTGCCACCCGTCCAGGAGGGCAGCGCGTCCTTGCGCTTGTGCTGCTTCTTAAGCCGCTCGAATAACTTGCGGCGTTCTGGTTCCTCCAGATGCCAGCCCAGCGCGTTTTCGAGCAGCCCGTACAGCATAGCATCAGTCGGTTTCGACTGGCTCTGGTAGTATTTGCCCGGCATCCGCGCCACCAGCGACAGCGGGGCCAGGGCTCCTATTTCTAGGGTGGCCCGCGCCGCGAAATCGGGCGGGTCGAGGAGTAGGTCTAGGGTATTGGGCATGGCGAAAAAATGGGGTTTTGGCGCAAGATACATACACCCCCTCGTAATTAAAGGAGGTTAGTCATTTTGTAGAAAGGCAGAAGCTACACCTTCTCCAGATTCGAATTTTGGCACTACCTTCGTGCCGTTCAAAACAGTCTGTCAGCGCGGAATTGAAATTCGTAATTCAAGGAGAAGTAGTCGATTTTAATTGGACCTGCTGACATGAGCGGGCGGCTCACACCGCCCGCTCTTTACTGTTTCACTCTTTGTAATTGTCCTGTATGGAGCCATTTAATCCTACCCCCGAACTCGATGTAAGCCAGCTTAGCGCTGTGGAACTACAGCGCCTCGGCGTGACGGTGGCGCAGGTGCGGGCGGTGTATGTCAGCCCGGTGCGGGTGGACGAGCCGGAAACCGATTCTGAGTTTCCTGATGTGTGGCGCTTATTCGGATTCACAAACAATGGTCGTTTTCTTTTCGTAGCTTTGAGGTATGACGACCTTACCGGAAAATTCGCAGCCCTCGGCATCAAAGTCGCCGACACCGTCGCCGAAATCCGGCACTACCTCTGCCGCGCCTAATCCCTTCCAAGGGCCAGGAGCTGAAGAGGCCTGGAAGCGGTTGCTGGCTCAACCCAGCCGGGTAGTCAGCCGCGAGGAAATGATACGCCGGGCGCAGGAACAAGCCGCCGCCAGGAAGCAATAGCTACTCCAGACACCCGCAGCCGATGCCCGTGGAGTGCCCCACCCCCACGCACCAGGCGAACCTTATTTGCTCGGCCGTGCCCGACACGATGACCGGGCACACGCTGGCCTTGCAGCGCACCGCTTTGTACTGGAATATTTTGACTTTGTGCGAAGGAATATGAGCCGGGTCGAAGCGCACGGTGGCTCCTGCGTCGTCCAAACCAGCTTGGCGGAGCTTGTGGCGCAGGGTTTCGGTGAGCAACTCGTCGGCGCGGGGGTCGCCGGGCAGCAGGTGGTCGGCGGGCTGGCCCTTTTCTACCTCATCCTTGATGAACACCGGGCTCAGGACGCGGAAGGGTCGCTCGCCGGCCTCGAAGTCGGGCACGGTTTGAATGCGGGCATCGCGCACCACCAGGCCGTAGTCGAGGCCGGGCTTGCTGATGACGCCGGAAATGATTTCATGGATGACAGCCGGGTCGTGGGCCGCGATACTCCAGTGCGCCCCTTGCTCGAAGCGCAGGCCGCCGCGGGTGCCCCGGCCGCCACGCAGCCACGAAAAGGAGTACAGCGAGAGGCCATCGTGCAGGCCGGGGTTGTGGCCCGTCCAGCGGTGAAAAGCCCCTTTCAGGGCCGGCAAATGGTCGAAGGTGACCACTGAGGAAGCTTCCAAGTAGAGGTGAAGTCGCAAAGGAATTTGGCTAATATTGTTAGGAAGACAGTTGCTACTATGATTAGCGCTGCAATGTAGTAAGGCGTCCGCAACATTCCGCATTTTCAAACAAAAATATTTTTTATCCAACATCAGCCCCCTCTCGCAATAGGCATATCGGAGGAGCAAGTCACTGGCTAATTGGGCGAATTGGCTCGCAGGCGGCACCAGCGGCACTGGCCGCAGCCAGGGTTGAACTCGTGGCGGCGAATGGCCGCGTCCACGGCCCGGATTTGCGCCAGCACCATCGCCTCGTCGGCCGGGGTGGCTGCCACTTGGCGGCGCACAAACTGGGGAGGCTGACCAGCCAACTGCACCGGGCGCAGAAAATCGAAGGTGACAGAGGCCGCGGCGTAGAGTTGCGCGGGGTCGTGGGCCAGCAACAGGCGGTAGAATACGCCCTGCCGCCAGTAGTCGCCGCCGCGCAGGGCGGGGTCGGTGAGCCACTCGGCCAGCGAGGCGGTGGCGGCTTCGGGCGGCGCGGGGCGCAGCTTGGCAGCGGCGGTGGCCGGGTTGCCGGTCTTGTAGTCCAGCACGTCGGCGTGGTAGCCGTCGGGGCGCAGGTCGAGGCGGTCGAGGGTGCCCACTAGGGGCAGGCCACCCGGCAGTTCGGCCTGCACCCGGTACTCGACCAGGGCGGTGGGGCGGGCGCTGGGCTGGGCTTGCGCCCACCAGGCCCGCAGCAGTTCCGGCCCGGCGTAGAACAGCCGCTGAAACGCCAGCCCCAGCACCTCGAAGCGGGCCCGCGTAAACTGCTGCCGGAACAACTCGACCAATTCATCGGCCGACCCAAGACCGCGCTCCGGCTGCTGCCCGGCCTGCTGGAAGAATTGCTCCAAAGCCCGGTGCACGGCTGCGCCAAACAGCAGCTTCTCGTGGCGGGGCGCGGGCACGCGTAGGATTTGCTCGTAGTAGCAGGCCACAGGGCAGGCCAGGTAAGCGTTGAGCACCGTGGCGCTCAGGGTGAAATCGGCTAATAGCTCATCGAGCAGCGCCGCATCGAGCAGAGGGGCGGGTGGTGGCGGCGGAGTCAGCTCAGCCTGGCGAGCGGCGGCCAGTACGGCGGGCGCTACCGTTACCTCGGTCAGGGCAAGTCCGTGCTGGTGAAGCTCGTCCACAAACTCGCAGCGGGCTAGCTCCTGGCCGGCCTCGTCATGCGTAGCCCAGCACACGGTGAGCTGCGCCTGGGCGCGGGTCAGGGCCACGAAAAACAGGCGGCGGGCCTCTTCGCAATCGGCGGCATCGCCGGGGGCAGCCGCCAGGGCGGGGGGCAGGCGGAAGCCCCGGTCGGCGGGTTTGCGCCGCCAGGCAGTTTGCTGGCAGCCTAGCAGCCACACCTGCTCCCACTCCAGGCCCTTGGCACCGTGGGCGGTGAGTAGCTCGAGCGGGGCCGCGCCGCCCTCGCTGCCCATTTCCAGCGGGAGGCCCTCGCGGGTGGCCGCCAGCGTTTCCCAGATGGCCAGCAGCCCGGCCACGCCGGCCGTGCTCACCCGCCGAGCCTCAGCCCGGCCCCAACGCAGCAAGGTGCGGGCCTCGGCCAGCAGCTGCGCGGGCTGGGTGGCCTGGGTGAGCCCCACCGGCAGCAACGTACCCAGCACGATGCGCTCCAGCAGCGCCGGCAGCGGCAGGGTAACGGCGGCCTGCACCCAGCCATCGAGCAAGGCCAGGGCGTAACTCAGGGCCGGCCGGCCAGCAGCAGAAAGCGGGGGCTGCTCCAGCGGGGCCGCAAACAGGTCAAGGTCCGTGAGCGCGGTGTCGGCCCACAAGCGCCAGTTCAGCACGGGCCGGCCGGCGGCGAGGGCCACGCGGCGGTGGTATTGGTGGCCAATGGCCAGGCGGGCCAGGTCGGCGGGGGGCACGGCAAAAACTGCTAAGTGCAGCAGTTCGAACAAGGCTGCGTCGGTGTCCAGTTGCCCGTGCGGGTGCAGGGCGGCGGCCAGGTAGCGCAGCACACAGTGCAGGCCCCGGGCCAGCGGCTCGGCCAGCACGTTGATGGCCCGGCGGCGGCGAAAGGGCACCCCGGCCGCGCACAGCAGCCCGGCCAGCTGGTCGAGCTGATTGTGCGTGCGGGCCAGCACGCCCACCCCGCCTGCCGGCCACGGCCCGTCGCGGTGCAGGGCGGCGAGGCGGGCGGCCACGTCGGCCGCCTCGTGTAGGGGCGTGGCGTAGCGCTGGAGCCGGGGCGGGTCGGCCACGGCGGCAAAGTACGGGTGCCGCGCCAGTAGCTGCTTGGCCGGCAAGCCCGGCAACTGCCCTACCAGCCGCTCCTGGTTGCGGCTGATGAGGGTTTGAGCAGCAGCCAGCACCGGTCCCGATGAGCGGTAATTCTCTTCCAGCACCACCACGCCGGCCTGCGGGTAGCGCCGGGCGAAATCGAGCACGTTGGTGACGCTGGCCCCCTGGAAGCGGAAAATGCTCTGGTCGTCGTCGCCCACCACTACCAGGTTAGGGCCCGGTCCGTCGCCCGCCAGCAAATACAGCAGGCGGCTCTGCGCGCCGTTGGTGTCCTGAAACTCATCCACCAGCAGGTGCTGGAAGCGCTCCTGGTAGCCCAGGCGCAGCAGCGCGTGGTCGCGGAGCAGGCCGCTGGCCCAGGCCAGCATGTCGTCGTAGTCGAAGCGGCGGCGGGCGGCCAGCCCGGCCTGGTATTGCTCAAACAAGCTCACGGCCGCCGCCGAGCGCCACAGGCGGGCGGTTTCCCCGGCCAGCTTGTGGGGGTTGGCATCGCCCGGCTGCACACCCTGGGCGCGCAGGGCGGGAGGCGGATTTTTGTAGCGGTAGGCGGGGTCGTAGGGCAGGCCCAGGCGGTGGGCATCCAGGGCGGCCAGCAGTTCGGCGGGGGCCCAGCCCTCGCGCTTCATGGTTTGGAACAGCTGCCGCAGGTGGGGCAGGTCGTAGTAGGCATCGCCCAGGTCGCGGCGCAAGATGTGGCCGGCGGGCAGCGCGTCGAGCAGCTCGCGCAGCACCTCGTCGGCTTCCTGCTCGGAGGCGGGCTCCAAATCGTGGTAGCCCAGCCGGTCAGCATTTTCCTGAATGATGAGCTGCCCCAGGCTATGAAAGGTATGGATGGCCACCCGGTGCGCCAGTGGCCCCGCGCAACGCCGCAACCGCTGGCGCAGGTTGCGGGCGGCAGCGTCGGTATAGGTCAGGCACAGGATTTCCTCGGGCGGCGCGGCCAGTTGCCCCAGCAGCCAGGCTACACGGGTTGCCAGCAGCTGCGTTTTGCCGGTGCCGGGGCCGGCCACTACCAGCAGCGGCCCGGCGGGGTGCGTCACGGCGGCCCTTTGTCGCTCGTTGAGGCGGGCCAACTCGGCAGCCAGGGCGAGGGATAGTAGAGTGGGCTCGGCAAGGGTGAGCATGATATAGCACGGAGGTGGTTAGCGCTACCGCTGCCAGGGGCTATTCCGGCAGTTGGGCGGCGCCTACGTATAGGCCAACTCTTTGCCAATATTATTTCGCTTAACACACAGGATTTTAAAAGGAATGAAAATAGTAGGGAAACGCAGATTATGCTACGTGTAGCATAATCTGCGTTTCCCTACCCGCAATCCAGGAGCTGGTATTAGGCAATAGGACCGTCAATGAGTTCTTGCAACGCCGCAATAGTAGCAATTAGCAGATTGGCCACGACTTCTCCGTGTTCTACAGCAACATCGAGTTGCTGCAACTGCCGGTAGGGAAGTAGCACTGTCACCTTAAAGCCTAGTGCCACATCTGTATAGGCCCGCCCAGTATTTAAAAAACGCTCTTGCCACTCAGGTTGGTGAGCCATCCACTGCTCGGGTAAACTATGCTGGAGCAGCGCGGCCAATTCGGGCCAACTATCGCGCCACCACCGGCCAGAATAGTCTTTGAAAGCACTGTAAGTGTGAAACGAGTTAGGTTGTCCTTCGGGAGTAGCAGGCACCGGCACCTCAAATACCCAGCGGTTGAAATGGGAAAACTTCAGATATTGCTCGATGGCTAGCGGGTACGACACGCCATCTACCACGATGCTGCGTTGCGAGGCCCAAGCCAGCGGCCGGCCGTAGAGCGACCAGCCCTGCGCTTTCGTGTTACCAGGCCACACGTTAACGCCGATGTAGGCCACAGTACCGTGCAATTCGGGGCGGGTAATCACTTCGCTGGCCCACGGCACAGCTATAGGCATCGCTACCCGGTCGCTTAGCCACATTAGCTCGTCGCCGAATGCCTGCTGCTGAATGTATTGTAGACGCTTATACAAGGCTGCTTCGTTTATACCCAGGCCGCTGAGAAAGGGAATGTTATGGAAACTCAGTACCTCATCCCATTGCGGAAAATAGTACTGGATTAGCTGCACAAAATCGGCGGTGTAGGGGCTGGCTTGCCCCGTAAGCTGGCGCAGATTGCGGGCGTTGGTAGCCAGCCGCACCACTTGCGCCCAACTCAAAGCGCGTACGTTAGCCGCAGTCGCTGCCGCCGTAGCTGCTGGGTCGGCTTGGGCTTCATAGTAGGCTTCGACCTGACCTTTTAGCTGGGCAAGGCAATTTTCGGCGTTCCGCTTCACTTCTATTAGCAGCAGTACGTCTTTGTATTGGACTATCAAGTCTGTAATGGGTGAATCGTTCCGCCACCCTTCTGAGGTATCGTAGCTAGGGTGTGTTTACAGTTAGAGGCGACCTTTGGGCATGAATAAAGACCGCAGCATCTTGACCGACGAGCAATGGGAGCGCCTGTCGCCCCT
>Ga0247804_10001279_pt1 | contig 11651 bp, 8 predicted proteins | sample UWRJL029104C1_FD_181142 | JGI IMG/M metagenome (GOLD analysis project Ga0247804, IMG submission 181142) | Plant litter microbial communities from Arlington Agricultural Research Station in Wisconsin, United States - UWRJ-L029-104C-1 | ecosystem: Environmental > Terrestrial > Plant litter >...
GCCCTGGCTGGCTGCCTCGTCGATATCTGGCACTGCGACGCCGAGGGCAACTACTCCGAATACGGCGGCACGGGCATGCAAAGCACCAACTACCAGGCCGTTCACTTCCTGCGCGGCCGCCAGACCACCGACGCCAACGGCCTGGTGAGCTTCACCAGTATTTTTCCCGGCTGGTACTCGGGCCGCGCCACCCACATCCACGTTCACGTATACTCGGCCAGCGGGCAGTCGCTGAAAGTGACGCAGATTGCTTTCCCCGAAGGCACCGGCTCGGCCGTGGCGCTGGTGAACGGCTACGCGAAAGGAATGAGCGGCTACACCAGCAACAAGAGCGACAACGTGTTCTCGGACGACTCGGCCGGAGTGGAAATTGCCACCGTGACCGGCAATGCTACCGACGGCTTCCAGCTGAGCATCTCGCTGGGCGTGCCGACGTAAGCAGTGCAAAAGAACGTGTCATGCTTCACTGCGTTCAGCATGACACGTTCTGGTTTTTCGTTTTCACTCTCCTCACCATGCGCCTCATCACCCTGTGCTACCGCAAAATCATCGACGCCCAAAGTTCCAAGCCTTGGGACCAGCTGGTGTTTGAAGACACTTACCGCGAGTTTCGGATGCAGGCGCAATACTTTAACCAGCAGCAGCACTACCGCAGCTTCGGCGAGCTACTGCACCAGGTGCCGGGGGCCGAGAAGCTGCATTTCCTGGTGAGTGCGGCGGTGCGCGGCTATTTGCAGCAGTTGAACGGCGTGGTACCCGACATTGCCAACAACCTCGGGCAGCTGTTTTTGAAGTTCAGCAACTTTCATTTCGAGCTGATTAATTCCGACTTGCACGATAAAAGCAAGCACCAGGTGGCAGTGTACTTCTACTCCGACCCGCTGGCCTGGCACGATACCATCGGCGACTACCTACTGGTGGGCGAGCCCGCCGCCAGCACCACCACGCTGTTCCAGATTCAGCCCTACCTGTCCATCCACAGCCTCCAGCCGGCCGCCTGATTATGATGACTCAAGTGCCCGGCCGCATCTACCTCGCCGACCAGCGCGGCCTGACTACCGACCAGCGGTTTCAGCGCTACAGCACGTTTAACTTCGGCGCATATCAGGCTGAGCACAAGGAGCCGTTGGACCGATTGTCCGGACTGAATGAGGAAAGCCTGGCGGGCGGCCAGCACAGCGCGCTGCCCGTGGCGCAGGCCTCGCAGGTGCTGCTCATCCCCGTCACGGGGGCCGTGGAAAGCCGCGTGACCGGCGGCGAGCCCACCCTGGTACACGTCGAAGAAATCCAGCTGCTGAACCTGCCCGCCGGCAGCACGCTCACGCTCCGCAACCCGTACGAGGATGAGCTCATCAGCTTCCTGCACCTCTGGCTGGTGGCCGAGCTGCCAACCGATACGGCAGTTTCCACCGACATTTTCGCCTTTGATGTTGAGGCTTTGGAAAACCGCTTAGGGGAGCTGGTTTCCAGCGCGCCCGCCACGCCCGCCGGGCCCGGCCGGGCATTTATACTGAGCCTGGGCCGCTTTGCGGGTCGGCAGGAATCGATTTACAAGGTGCAGAGCCGCGAGTCGCTGTTCTTTGCCTTCGTCCTGACGGGGGCATTTGAGCTGGAGGGCCGGCTGCTGCACGCCAAGGACGGGCTGGCCCTGTGGGAAGCCGACGAGCTGGAGCTGGAGGCCCTGAGCAATGACGCGCTGGTGGTGGTGCTGGAGGTGCTGGCAGGAACGTTGTAAGCACGGGGAAACCCGCCTCCCCGCGCGGGTTGGACCACCAACCCGCACGAGTGGAACCACCGACCCGCACGGGTGGGACCATCAACTCGTGCGGATTGGTCCACCAACCCGTACGGGTTAGCCCTCCACTCCGCACCGGTTAGCCCTCCAATCCGCACGGGTTGGTAGGCACACCCGCATGGGTGGGCCCTTACATCAGCAGCACATCGATGCGATGCGCATGCACCGTTTCCAGCGCTACCGACCAGGCGAAGACCGTGAAATACCCATCCTGCGAGGCCACCATGGCCACGGCATCGCGCTGGTCGAAGACGAACTGGGCGGCGGCCAGGTGGCGGGTGCCGCCGTTCTGGGCCGGATGCACGGTTTGCATGCGGCTATCCACCACGGGCTCGGTTAGTATCATCTGCTCCACGGGCGTGCTGTGGGCCGCCCGCGTCACCTTGGCGCCGAAGGCCAGCACCTCGTACTGCTGCGTGATAACGGTGGCGCCATCCACGGCCGTGAAGCCGCCCACCGTGCCAATGGCCTGCTGCAAAGCCGGCTGCCAAGTGGCGCTGCGCAGCAGCGCGGGCTGCCGCAGCAGCCGGGCAATGCCGGTGTAGGGCGGCAGCACGGGATAGTTGAGGGGCTGCACGATGGACTGCTGCCACTGCTCGGTGTGCGGCGGCACCACCAGCAGCAGGCCGCCCCGGCCGTGGGCGCGCATGGCGGCGGCCAGCTCCACGAGCACGTTGTCGGCGGCATTGGTGGCGGTGGGCAGGGGCAGGCTGGGCAGCGAGGCCAGCAGGGCCGGGCAGTCGGCCAGGCCGGCGTTGGTTTCGTCCACCACCTTTATCTGGTCGCCGCGCATCACGGCCACGTTCACGAACTTTCCGAAGCCGTCGGCCCGGCGGTGCTTGGCCACCAGCACGCCGGGCTCCACCACCTCCACCACGAAGCACAGCGGCGGCAGCCCGGTGGCCGTGCCCCACACGTAGAGCTCCTCCTCCTCGTACCACACGCCCAGGTGAATACCCGGCTGCTCCACCGCCGGCGCCAGCTTGATGAGGTGCTGCGGCGTGAGCCGCCGCCGGTGGCCGAATACCAGCGCCTGCCCAGCCTGCCCGGGCGGCAGCAGGGCCAGGGTGATGCGCGGCGGCCGCCCTTCCTCCTTGCGCAAGCTGGCCCAGAACGTGGCGTCGATAATAGCCTCCACCAGCGCCACCGACGGCAGCTCGGCCAGGTGGTCGAAGCCCAGCTCTTCCGCCGACAGCCGGTGCTGGCGCAGGTGTTCGGCAATGGTGGGCGCGACCATGCGGGCCGCCAGGTAGCTGGGTTCAGAAAGCATTGGGAAAGGACGTAAAGCGGGGCCGGTTTGCAGCAACAAAGTACGGCGGCAGAATGCTTAGAATCGACTTGGTCCGGCCGCTTCAGGCGGCTGTCGTCGGCAACCACGCACAGGTTGATTTTCCAACCCTCCCCTACCTCAGCCGTAAGCTTTGGCAGTAGCTTGCGCTGCGCCGTTGCCGCCCAACCCCTTGTTGCCGCATGAAAAAACCCGCCCTTCTCTTTCTTTTCCTGTTAGTTCTGGTCAGCTGCAAAGACCAGGCCCACGAGCAGCAACTGCAAAAGCGCGAAGCCGAACTAACCCGCCGTGAGCAGGAAATTGCCTTGCGTGAAAACGCCCTGGCTGTGCGCGAACAGAGCCTGCTCCAAAAAGAACAAACCCCGCCCGCCGACACCGTGCAGCAGGTGCAGCCCGCCGATACCGCCCTGCTCCGCACCTTGCCCGGCACCTGGGCCACCCGCATGAGCTGCATCGAAACCGACTGCCCGGGCTCGGCCATCGGCGACAGCAAGAATGAGCAGTGGGAGTTTTCGGTGGAGCAGAACACGGTGCTCGCCAAAGCCAGCGCCAACAAGAAAATCATCCGCGTGTACACTGGCACCCTAGAAGGCAGCGAGCTGAAAATGACCGCCCAGCACATCCCCAACGAAACCCTGCCCGACGCCAGCTTCACCGTGCTGCTGCAAGCCGCTGGCGAGCGCCGCCTCGAAGGCCGCCGCGAAATCAGCAAGCCCGCGCCCGACAACTGCCGCATCGTGTACTCGCTGGAGCTGACCAAGGAGCCCGTCAAGGCCACCATTTCCATCCGCTAACCCTGCGCCGATGCTATCGACTTTGCTACTCAATGCGCTGGAGTTTTCGCTGCCGCTGAAAAACCCGGTCATTATCTTCTCGCTGGTCTTGTTTATCATTTTGTTTGCGCCCATTCTGCTGCAGCGCATCAAGGTGCCGCACATCATTGGCCTCATCCTGGCGGGCACGCTGGTGGGCCCCTACGGGCTGAACCTGCTACAGCGCGACAGCAGCATCGTGCTGTTCGGCACGGTGGGGCTGCTGTACATCATGTTTCTGGCGGGGCTGGAAATCGACCTGAGTGAGTTTCGCAAGAACAGCGGCAAGATTCTGGTTTTCGGGCTCGTGACGTTCGTGCTGCCGCTGAGCTGCGGCATCGTGGCCAGCCACTACGTGCTGGGGTATAGCATGATGTCGTCGGTGTTGCTGGCCAGCATGTTCTCCACGCACACCCTGGTGTCGTACCCCATTGCCAGCCGCTACGGCATCACCCGCAACCGCGCCGTGACGCTCACCATCGGCGGCACCATGATTACCGACATCCTGGCGTTGCTCATCCTGGCCGCCATTTCGGGCATGACCAAGGGCACCGCCGACGCCGCCTTCTGGGTGCGGCTGGGGGGCTCGTCGCTGGTGTTCGTGGGCCTCGTGTTTTTCGGGTTTCCGCCGGTTATCCGCTGGTTTTTCAAACGCTTTACCGACAGCGTTTCGCAGTACATTTTCGTGCTGGCGATGGTCTTCCTGGCGGCCTTCCTGGCCGAGGCAGCGGGTATCGAGGCCATCATCGGGGCCTTCTTCGCCGGACTGGTGCTCAATCAGTTCGTGCCCCACTCTTCCCCACTCATGAACCGCATCGACTTTGTCGGCAATGCGTTTTTCATTCCGTTTTTCCTCATCGGCGTGGGCATGCTGGTCGATGTGAGCGTGCTGGTGAAGGGCACCGGGGCGCTGAAAGTGGCCGGCGTCATCGTCGTCATTGCCATCGCCACCAAGTACATCGCCGCCAAATTCACCCAGAAAGTCTTCCAGATGACGCCCACCGAGGGCGACCTGATTTTCGGTCTCAGCAGTTCGCACGCGGCGGCCACGCTGGCCATTATCCTGGTGGGCTACAACATCATCGTGGGCGAAACCCCGAACGGCGACCCCATCCGTCTGCTCGACGAAGATGTGCTCAACGGCACCATTCTGCTCATTCTGGTGAGCTGCGCCATCAGCTCGTTTCAGGTGGAGCGGGCGGCCCGCACCCTGGCCCTGCAGGAGGAAAGCGCCACCCCCGGCACCGAAGACAGCGGCGAGAAAATCCTCATTACCATGGCCTACCCCGACACCGTGGTAGACCTCGTGGACTTCGGCCTGCTGCTGCGCCCGCGCAAAAGCACCGTGCCGGTGTACGCCCTGCACATCGTGAGCGACGACGAAGCCGACGCCCAGGAGGCCGCCGGCAAAAAGATGATGGACCAGGCCCAGATGCACGCCGCCGCCACCGAAAACACCCTCCTGCCCCTGCTGCGCTATGATGCCAGCCGCAGCAACGGCATCATTTACAGCATTAAGGAGCAGAAAATCACCAGCACCCTGCTGGGTTTGCACCGCGATGCCGACGCCGACAACCTGCTGGGCCCCGTGGCCGCCAAAGTGCTCGAAAACACCATCGAAGAGCTATTCGTGTACCAGCCGCGCCAGCCGCTCAATACCCTCACGCGCATCGTGGCCGTGGTGCCGCCGCTGGCCGAGCAGGAGGTTGGTTTCGGGCACTGGCTGAGCACGCTGCGCACCGTTGCCAAGGAGGCCGGGCTGCCGCTGGCGCTTTATGCCGCCCCGGCCACGCTACAAGCGCTACGCGAAGCCAATGTCGCCGACACAGCCCTGAACAATGTGCAGTACAGCGCTTTCGATAATTGGGATGATTTTCTGATTTTCAGCAAGGAAGTCCGCGAAAATGACTTGTTCCTGATTGTTTCGTCGCGGCCGGGCCACGTTTCCTATCTGCGGCAGCTGGCCCGCTTGCCGTATTACCTCGACCGGTATTTTCGGGAGAATAGTTTCCTGCTGCTGTTTCCGCACCAGGTGCCGACGGCGTAGAATGTGTAGCGCGAACCGAAGGTCGGCGTTACTGCTGTTCTTTGCCGCCTCGCGTCAGCTCTAGCAGCATCTGGCACAAATCGGCTTCCTGAAAAGGCTTCGTAACGCAGCCATTCATCCCGGCGGTCAGGTAGTTTTCCTGGTCGGCAGCGAAAGCATTCGCGGTGAGGGCAATGATGGGAATGGTGGCCCGGCCCGGGTCCGGGTTCTGGCGAATCGACATGGTCACTTCCACCCCGTTGAGGCCGGGCATGTGAATGTCGAGCAGCGCCGCATCGTACTCGTTTTCCTGGAGTTGGTGCAGCGCCTCGGTACCGTTGGCCACCGCGTACACCTCCACCCCCCAGTGCTCCAGCAGCACGATGGCAATCCACTGGTTGACAATATTGTCCTCAGCCAGCAGCACCCGCAAGCCGCGCAGGGCTTCGAAGTCGTTTTCGAGGGCAGCGGCAGGCTGTTCGGCCAGCTCCTCGGAAGCCAGAGGCAGCGTGAGCACAAAGGAAAATGTGGTGCCTTCGCCCGGCATGCTGCACAGCAGCAGCGTACCGCCCATGTGGTGTACCAACTGCTCGCTGATGGCCAGTCCCAGCCCCGTGCCGCCGGAGCGCCGGCTGGTTTCGGCGCTGGCCTGGGCAAAGGCGTCGAAAATATGCGCGTGCTCTTCGGCAGCAATACCGACGCCGCTGTCCTCCACCCAGAAGCGCAGGGTCAGTGCCAGCGGCGTCTCGCGCAGCGGCGTAATGCCCAGCCGCACATGCCCCCGCGTGGTGAACTTAATAGCGTTGCTGAGCAGGTTGAGCAGCACCTGGTGCAGGCGGTAGGCATCCCCCACCACGCGGGCCGAATCGAGTTTAAGCGGCTCAATCACAAAGTCCAGGCCTTTCTGTGAAGCCAGCGGTGCCACCGTCTGCTTGGCGCCGTGCAGCAGCACGCTCACGTCGAAGGCCGCCAGGTCGAGCTGCAGGTGGTGGGTGGTGATTTTGGCCAGGTCCAGCACGTCGTTTACCAGCGCCAGCAGGTGCTGGCCAGCCTGTTGCATGGTTATCAGGTATTCCTGCTGCTGCGGGGTGAGGGTGGTACGTTTCAGCAGCGCCATCATGCCCAGCACGCCGTTGAGGGGCGTGCGGATTTCGTGGCTCATGCGCGAGAGGAAGACCTCTTTGGCCTGGGCATTGGCCTCAGCTTCCTGCTTGGCATTTTTGAGGTCGGTGATGTCGGTGCTGACGGCCAGTACGTCCATTGAGCCGTCGGCGCGGCGCAGCGGGCGCATGTGCATCTGCATCTGACACACTTCGCCGTTTGCCAGCGTCACGGGTAGCTCACCGCTCACCGATTTGCCCGTCTGCTCCACCTGTTGGCGCCAGGCTCTGATTTGGGCCACCTGCTCTTGCACCACCCGGTCGCGCTGCTCGGGGTGTATGTGCGTGCTCAGCGCCGTTATCTTGTCGAAAGCAGCATTATGAAACGACACTTTATTCTGCGCGTTTATCACATACACAATGTTGGGCAAAGCATCTACAATCAGCCGAACAAAATCCTGTTGCTCACGCAACAAAACCTCACTAAGCTGGTGCTGCTGCTCGGCCTCGTAACGCGCCGTGATGTCGATACCCGAGCCCACCATCAGCTGCAGCCGGTCGTCGGCTCCGAACACGGCGCGCATGGTGCGCAGAATGCGTTTCGGCCCTTTGGGGCTCATCATGGTTTCTTCCCAGGTCACATCCTGCCGCATGCGGATGGCCTGGCCAAAACGATGTTCGCGTTGCTCGGCCAGCGCCACCGGCCGCTGCCGAAACGCCAGATACTCAGCATCGGTCATGCCGATGATATTCCGGCGCATCACCGGGTCGGCAATGGCCGAGGGGTTGACGAACACGTAGCGGTGCTGGCTATCGAACACGGCTACATCAACGGGCAGAAAGTTCAGGATTGACTCGTAAAACTCCTGTTGTTGTGCCACTTTGGCCTCCGCCAGCTTACGGTCAGTAATGTCGATGCCCGTACCAATCATGAAACGCAGTTCGCCATCCTCCTCGTAAATGGGCTTCAGATGCCGCAACACGTAGCGCGGCTCCCGGCCATCAAGCAACGCATCCTCCCAGCTCACTTCCCGCTTTTCGTCGCGGGCCTGCTCAAAGCCGCGCTGCCGTTGCGCCGTCACGGCTGGCGGCCGCTGGTGAAAAAGACACACTTCCTCGTTGGTTTTGCCCAGCATCCAGGCCCGCTTTTCCAGGTCGGGCTCCACGGCCGGATTCAGAAACAGGTAGCGAAACTCGGTGTCAACGACAGCCACCGCCACGGGAATCTGCTCCAGCACAGTTTCGTAGAAATGACAGCGCTCGAGCAGCTTTTGCGCTTCCTGTCTGTTCAGCATTAGAGCATTTGCGACATTGTCGCGCTGCTGCTCCAGGGCGGCTATGCGGGCTTCGGCCGCCGCCAAAGCGGCCTCGGCTTGTTCGCGACGCTCCCGTTCGGTGGCCAGCTGGGCAGCCCAGGACATGGGGTCGGAGGGTAGATGCGTATCCATGGCGCCATACAACCTGAGGGGTGAAAAGTAGAAAGCCCGTAAGTCAATGCCCTTGTCAACCTGACAACTGGCAGCAATTCAGCGGTAGTATTGGAAAACTCGCAGTTTTGCTGCCTAAACTACTACTTATGTACCAGAAACCCGTCACTCAAGTTACCATTTCTTCTGCTCAAGAAAGCTCTATTGCAGCTATCTATCTAACTGGCTGCCAAATAAAAAACGGCAGGTTCTCCGTAAAACCGGAAAACCTGCCGTTTCGGCCACTTCCAGCGGCTGAGCTTAGCGCAGCGGTTTGATGCTGATGGCCGTGCCGCCACCGGCGGCCAGCTGCAATTTGAGTGTGGTTTTGCTGCTCACTTTCTGCTTCTTAATCTGGTACGCCTCCGGATTTTTATCCCACGAAGCGCCCTTGCCATCGGCGTAGATGGTGGCTTCGTACTGCTGGCCGGGCTTCAGAAAATCAAGCTTTACTTCCTGCTGGCGAGCCTGTTCGTCGGTGATGGCACCGAGGTACCACTCATCCTTGCCCTTGGCCTGGCGGGCAATGGCGAGGTAGTCGCCGGGTTCGGCCAGCAGCACCCGGGTATCGTCCCAGTCCACGGGTACGTCCTTGATAAACTGGAAGGCGTCGAGATGCGGCTCGTAGTTTTCGGGCAGGTCGGCGGCCATTTGCAGCGGCGAGTACAAGGTCACGTACAGCGCCAGCTGCTTGGCTAAGGTGGTGTGCATCTGGCGCTCGGGGTGGCCGGGCACGTGGTTTCTCAGCTTAAAGATGCCGGGCGTGTAATCCATCGGGCCGCCCATGAGGCGGGTGAAGGGCAGGATGGTTTCGTGCTCGGGCGGGTTGCCGGCGGGGTCGAAGGCGTTGAACTCGTTGCCGCGGGCGGCTTCGCAGGCCAGCCAGTTGGGGTAGGTGCGGTGCAGGCCGGTGGGGCGCACGGGCTCGTGCATATCCACCATTACGCGGTGATTGGCAGCCACCTGGGCCACGTGCGCGTAGTGGTTGCTCATCCACTGGCCGTCGTGGTGCTCGCCGCGCGGGATGATGCGGCCCACGTAGCCGGTTTTCACGGCCGGGTAGTCGTGCTTATTCATGAAATCGTAGGCGGCCTCCAGGCGGCGCTCGTAGTTCGTGACCGAGCCGGAGGTTTCGTTGTGCATTATCATGCTCACTCCCTTACTCTTGGCGTACTGCTGGATGTCGGTCACGTCGAAATCCGGGTAAGGCGTCACGAAGTCGAACACTTCTTCCTTCCAGTTGCCAAACCAGTCTTCCCAGCCGGTATTCCAGCCTTCCACCAGTACGCCCTGGATGCCGTGCTTCGCCGCGAAGTCGATGTAGCGCTTCACGTTCTGCGTATTAGCGGCGTGGCGGCCGTGCGGAATCAGCTGGCCCTTGGCGTCGAGGGTGTCGGTGCGGTCGGCGTAGCTCCAGGTGCCGGTGGCAATCTGCATTTCCCACCACACGCCCACGAATTTCATGGGCTTAATCCAGCTCGTGTCCGCGATTTTGCTGGGCTCGTTGAGGTTGAGGATGAGCTTCGAGGCGATGATGTCAGTGGCTTTGTCGCTCACTACCAGCGTGCGCCAGGGCGTGTGGGCTGGGGCCTGCAGGTAGGCTTTGGTGCCCACGGCATCGGGCACCAATTGAGCTTTCAGGTGGTGGGTGGCGCGGTCGACGTGCAGCTGCATGGCCGGGTAGTTTACCTGCGCGGCCTCGTGGATGTTCACATAAAGGCCATCGTCGGCCTTGAGCATCAGCGGAGTGGCCACGGCCTGGGCATCGGGCGCGTCGCGCACGGCAATGCTCTTGCCGGCTTCCACCACGGGGCGGTTGTCCACGGCGCTCAGGCGCGAGCGGGTGTAAGCGTACTCGTTGGTGTCGTAGTCGCCCGGAATCCAGAAGGCGGTGTGGTCGGCGGGCAGGTTGAACTCCGTCAGCTCGTCGCTTACGGTGAAGTAGTTCAAATTCTTCTGCGCCGGAAACTCGTAGCGGAAGCCCAGCCCGTCGTTGAACAAGCGGAAGCGCAGCACTACACGGCGATTTTGCTGGCTAGCTTGCGTTAAAGTCACAGCCAGTTCCTGGTAGTGGTTGCGAATCTGCTTCACTTCGCCCCACACTGGCGTCCAGGTGTCGTCGTGGTTACCAGCTTCAATTTTGCTAAGAGCAAATCCTTTGTCGAAACCGGACTGGTCTTTCAGCAGGATACCCAAGCGGCTGGGTGTCACCACGGTTTTCGCGTCGTAGCTGAGTTGGTAGCTGGGCTCGCCAGCGGGAGTGAGAGCGAAACGCAGGGTCAGTCGGTCGTTGGGCGAGTGAATGGTAGGGCTTACGCCTTCCTTCGATTGGGCGTGGGAAAAAGCAGCTTGGACCACTAACAGAGAAACGAGGAAAGTTCGTATACAAATCATGTTCTTTCAAAAATTAACTTATTTATCAACGCTTTGAACACCTTGTCACTTGTTGGCCGCCATCTCAAATTTCACTTCTCCGTTCGGCCGCAAGCCCAGGCTGTGCCACCCGGCTTGCTGGTAAAAGGCTTCGGCCCGCGTGCCGGGTGCGGTGCCCAGCCACAGCGTTTTGCGGGTTTGGGCAAAGTACCAATCGAGCATCGTGTCGTGCAGAGCACGCCCGACGCCCTGGCGGTCGAAGCCGGGCTGCACAAACAAGGCCCACAGGTTGTTACCACTCAAATCGACAATGGCGAAGCCGGCAATCCGGCCCTCCACGACGGCTACCCAGCCCCTACCCCGCCGCGTCAGAAACTCCACGTAATCAGCCTCCGCGACGAGGCCAGGGTTGGAAAGCACGTTTTCGGTGACGGCGAAGCGAACAACCGTCAGTTGGGGAATGTCGGCCAGTTGGGCTTCTCGGATTAACATCGGTGGGAGCGGCGTAGGAAAGCACGAATGTACTGCGCCCGTCGCGGCGAATGTCCGGACGCTAAAAGCGGCCGGCCGCGAATCTCTCCGCCGCCGGCCGCTTCGCATTTCAGCTCACCGGATTACTCCACCACCAGCTTGCGGGTAGCCACTTTGTCGCCCACCTGCACCTTTACCAGATAGGTGCCGGCGGCGAGGTCGCCGGTTTGCACCTTCAGGTCGTGGATGCCGGCGCCCTGGGTTTGGCTGAACAGCGTTTTGGCCTGACGGCCCACCAAATCAGACACTACCACCGCTAC
>Ga0247804_10001281_pt1 | contig 11650 bp, 8 predicted proteins | sample UWRJL029104C1_FD_181142 | JGI IMG/M metagenome (GOLD analysis project Ga0247804, IMG submission 181142) | Plant litter microbial communities from Arlington Agricultural Research Station in Wisconsin, United States - UWRJ-L029-104C-1 | ecosystem: Environmental > Terrestrial > Plant litter >...
CTTGATGGTTCAGACATGCGCTATATATATCTAATCTGGTATCGATCAGATTGCACAAAATGCTTAGAAGCGCAATTTCGAGGGATCAAATCAGGGTGGCAAGGTCAACAGATGAATGAATTGTAGCGAGTACTGTATTATTGCTGTATTATAGCAGTCACTGGTGATCTTATAGATCAAATGAAGTCAATAAATTAGATTTCAGGTTTTAAATTAATGACTATTGGATCATTCAGTGCAAAATTCCTATTTACCTAACATTGCGAAGTAAATGGCATATGGTAGCATGGCGCTGGCAGTGTCGATGAGATTTGCCAAGCTGGTAAGAATACAACAGCTAATTCCTGTGATTTTTCCAATCCTCAGTTCTGGTTCTTTTGTGTGTAAATCTAAAATCAACCGCGTCAGGTTCTTGGGTCTGCATTTCGCAAAAGTATGTATGCTTTGACTTTTAGAGGCTCATTGTACATTCTGTCAGCAGATAAGCTAAGGTTGCTGTACCATACCTGCCGCCTCCTTTCAGCCCACTTCTACAGCCTTACGGGTGAACGACACCTCATGAGACTCGCGACTCGGGTGAAGCCATCCATCAGACTCCCCACCCTTACCATCGATATCCATCCTTTATAATAAGTCATGGCAGCCCCAGGACTCTCTAGTAATTTCCCCCACTAAACCACAAAAATTGCGCCGTGGAAAACCCATCACTAACCCTCGTTATAGCTGGAGGGGACGATGAGACAACGATCAAAGTCTCGACCAAGAAAGATAAGCTTCAAAAATCCAAAGGCACAATCAAACTCAAGAAACCCGCTCCCAAGCACAGCGAACCCGGGCATTGGCGCGATGGTAGTGTGGCCGATGGTTAGTGAGCCCAAAGGACTATTTTCAAATAGTGGTAGTCGCAAGAGCTATTAACAAACTCCCCCCTTAGACGATAGACGGAAGGACAAGAAAAAAGGAATCGACACCCCCAAAACAAACTCGGTACCTGCTTCGCCCGGGCCTGTTGTTAACCAGCTAGACGATATGGCGAAAGAAACATTTGCGACTGGGCGACCATTAGAAGACTCCCTCGATTTGATGACGTGCAAGCACTGCAAGAAAAGCGTTTTGAAAACAGCGGCAAAGTCGCATATAAATACATGTTTGAAGCAGCAAAAGGAGAAACAGCGGAAGAAGAAAGAGGCGAAGGAGGCTAGAGAACGAGCGAAGAAGGAAGAGCTGCGAGGCGACAAGGATGATGATGGAGATACTAGAATGGATAGCGACGACGACGACGATGTAACAGACAAGAAAGCCGGAGAGCTAAAAAGTACAAAGAAAGCAGGCAAGAAAGTGGATCTTGACGACTCGAAAAAGGGCAAGAAGCGCAAGGCTGATGGCGATGCTGAGAAAGGTCCCAAGGCCAAGAAGAAAAAGGAGGAAGTAAAGCCGAAAGCCCCCAAACCTAAAGGTATGCAGCGTAATTTTTTTATCCCGGTCCCTTCTGAGAAGCACATTGAAGGCGAGAGACCGCATCTTGCTTTTTAGCCGCAATGACTTCTGGAAAAGTATTTCCATACAGCAGTAATCAGTGATACTGCACTCTGGAACTGCAATATCAAATCATCATCAGAAGAGCGTTTACGCTGGATCGATGCTGTGATTGTAGCCATCCCAAGTCAATACTTTTACTTGGCACATATTTTGGTGCATATGGCCACTAATTTTTTCAATAACCTTTCTCTTTGCTCTTTACACATCCATTCAGATCTCTACACTTTTCTATCAATCAGCATTCAAGATCAACGCTCACATAGGTTTCTTCCATTTAGGTCCTGTCGATGTCGAACGGCAATGTGGTGTTCTCATCAAAGATGGCGTCCAATGTGCCCGCTCTCTCACCTGCAAAAGTCATTCTATGGGAGCCAAACGTGCAGTTGGAGGTCGCTCTCTACCCTACGACATGCTGCTTACAGCATACCAAAAGAAAAACCAAGCCAAGCAACAAAGTAAGCACTTCCCCAATTCTACCGAATTCTTTATTGACCGTTACTTCAGAAGCAGCAATCGACGCCAATGCTCCTCTCGAGGATGAAGATGCGGCTCTCGGTCCTGTCGATTCTGACGAGGAGTTAACGTCTGTCATGCACGGTCTAACAAACTGGAACCCACAACCGCTCGTTCAGCCCTTGGTTCAGATGCCAATAGAGCGTGAATACCAGAAGAAGCGACTCTATGAGCAACTGCACAACGCAACCAATGGTTTCACCATTAATATTTGCAAGGTTGTTGGACTCGGGGCCCAAAAACTAGCCCCTGGAATGGAAGATGGTGACGGTGAAGGCGACGACGAACCTATCCTACCGGGCATGCAACCAAATCGGAGGCCTGGTGGATTCAACCTCTCGTTACCACCTGGGAGGAGACCCAGTGTGGCTGTGCAACGGTGATTGCAATGGGTGGAGGGCTCACTGGTGGCGTTTTGACTATAGGTATTTTTACGGCGCTCAACGGCATCTCATGGCGGTGGCACAGGTGGGGAGGGGGGGGAAACATTTTATGGAGTTTGTGGGTTGATATCGTGCTTGCGAGCACGATATAGCGTAGTACATAATAACACAGCGCTTCTATACATACTACAAGTTGGTCTCTCGAGCATAGTGATAAATTTTTGTGGCTATGTCCTATTATTTAAATATACAGCTCATAATATTTAGTGTTATGTTCGGTCAAACCACTTTCCCCCCCTTAAATAAGCGAGACGGCTTGGTTCACCGTGCTGAATGTGTAAATGTGCGTTTTCCTCTACCTACACGCAGATGTTATAAGCACGATCTCTTTACCGGCATCACAGTGTATCGTATAATAGTGAGTATTTGAGTTCTCAAGTATTAAACTTTTATTCGTCTATAATTTTACCGTCTAAGACATGCTCGGTAAGCGCCTGGTTCAGCTCAGTCTTGCCAACTAGGCCAACTATATAAAATCATGCAGAAGCCATAGCTCTCATTATCATTACACCAAACAGCAACCCTTTTGCCTTGGTATGTCTGTATCTATTCAGCGTTCTTCGGCGCAACAGCTGGTACTTCTACGCTCGATGAAGAAGTTTGTGTTTGCGTTACCGGTTCAATAACCGGCGTCCTCTCAGCCTTCGGATTGGAAAATCTGGCCGGTACCCCCCTCGCCGCAAAGGTTGTCGTCCCAACATAAGCGCCAACTAGTTTGCTCCATTTATACTCTCCCTTTTTCAGTTTCTGTAACTCTTTGTACGCAAAAGCGTTAGAATAGGGTAGACCCGTTGAAGGATCTCGAAACTTTGCTGGATATGAAGTGATGACACAGAGCTCGTGATCTCTCTTTTTTTCTAGAAGATGTTAGTAGGGCTAGAAGCATGGGGAATTGAGACGTACTAGCTGCTTTGACAAATTTTCGGCCAAAAACGATTTGCATTTGTACGTTTGAGTCCTTGATTTGATCTTCGTCGAAATTTGAAAGTATGAGACAGTTGCGTGCTGCGTGTTCAATAGGAGGAGGCCCGGCCGGGACGGGAGGTGGCGGCGGCGGCGGTGGTGGAGGAGGCGCTTGTTGGTTCAAGTGATTTTGCGAAGTGAAGCCAAAGGGTATAGTGTGTGAGGGCATTAGTCTAGGAAGCGGTGGTGGTCCAAACCCTGGAAGTGGTGCAGAGCCATCAAATGGCAAATGCCGTGGTTGATACTGTGGAAGTGGATGCCACTGTTGTGGTGGAGCCAGGATAAATGGTGGATGGCTAGGTTTTGTTGTAGTTTGACTGGGTGTCGGGGGCCGTGGCGACGAGGAAGTTGTGAAGGGGGGATTGGGATAGCTAGGTGGTGGTGGTGCTAGGGTTGGAGATATACTCATCGCAGCAGGTATTTGCGGTTGGGGTGGTGGTACTGGAGGATTGATAGGAGGTGCCATTAATGGAGAAGCCGTCCGTATGTTCTGTGGAATTACATTATTGTTAGGAGGCATAGGAGCAGGTGTTCCCGTTGCAGATTTCGGCTCATTATTTTGTGACGGTTCTTCGCTGCGAGAGGGCACTGCCGTTGGAGGTTTTGGAGATTCCGGAGCATCCTTAATTTCTGCAGTATTGATTGACGGTATTTCAGGAGCGTCTTTAGAGGTAGCAGCCGATTCTGCCTCCATTTCAGCAGCTTTCCGTTTTCTGTTCTTCTTCTCTATTGGATCCTCTAGTTCTAGAGTTTTACCAACTTTTTTCAGAACGCCTCCAACCCATTCTGCTTTACCACTCCACCATGTAATTACAGGGCCGCTAAGTTGTCTATTGCTTAGGGCCGCTAATTTTGCAGCCTGCTCTTCTTCCCTTTGTTGCTCGGCCTCCTCCCATCTACTCAAACTTTTTGAATTCTTTTTCTCAATTCGAGCAGCTTCTGCTAGTCTATCCGCCTGGGTCAAGGCAGGCTTCTTCGCAGCTTCTTTTCTTGCAGCGGCTTTCTCCATATTTTCCAGTTGCTTTAGCCTCTTGATCTCTCTATCAACCATCTGCGCATGTAATTGCTCCTTGCTTTGTCTCGTGGTCCCTCGCGCCGAAGCCCGAGTTGGCGCATCCTCTACCGTTGGTAACCATGATGCGCGTTCGGATTTCTTCTTTGGCCGAGGTGCTGCGCTTGGGAAGGATGCTGAGGTTGCGGTAGGGTCTATCTTGACCTTCTTCTTGAACCCTTTAGGTAAACCATCATTAGCTTTACGCTTTTTTAACTTCTCCGCCCTTTCCTTCTTTTGTAGTTCCTTTTCTCCATCCAAATCGTCCGCGCCTGCGGTTGGCCCTTGGTCCTCATCATCGTCAGATGAGTCCATCTGTACATCGGAGTTTGCTTCATCATCTTCGAATCCTGCATCATCATCTGCTTCTGCAAACAACAGCTCGAGCTCATCATCAGGATCTTCTTGCTGCAGCAAGCTGGCAAGGCGATTCCCTGCAGTAGACCTCTTTTCTCGAGTGTTTACTAGTAGTTCTGTTGGCTCCTCTTGACTCTCACTTTCACTGCCACTTCCACTTTCACTGCTCGAATCTTGATCAGAATCTTCCTCCACCAGCACTGGTGCGTCGTCCCCATTTTCGTCTGCCATAGCGAGGATTGGCGTCGACAGCTTTACTCAACCGCCCGCGTGAGGATGTTTGGACTAGGAACTGGTCAAACCAAACGCACCCTAACGCGCAACGTCCACCCCGAAATGAAAGGAAGATCAATCGTAAGCTGTTGGATCATGCATCGACACGTGTAGATCCGATTTGAGCATCATATGGGACAACAGAAGAGCCAGCAATTCAAGTAATGGAATGAAGATCTAATTGTCAACGCGGAGAGAAGTGGCGCCAAGCACCGAGAATCCCCAAATTCTGTCTCGCGGCTGAAAATGGTCTTGGCGACGTGAAACTCTCGGCCGCTAAGCGTACCTTACTAGAGTTCAATTGGGGTTCGTCGTTGCTTTATAAATAACTTTGGTGAAACCATCTACAGATGGAAACACACATGACCCGAAATATCTTGCAGCACTATGATTAGGAAAACGATATGTCTTTTTCTCTCTCTATGGCTAACTACAATGATTCTTCACAGCAGGTATATATCACGTGGCCGGACCAAAGGTAGTTCAAAGGCCAAAAATAGGACTTCTCACCTCTTATTAGGCCTCAAGCTCTGATGCCCCCTTATGATCCGCAGTCCCAAAATGGATGGACATCCTGGGAATAGCCTCACGGGTGTGGGCCGAGGATTTGCATTTAGAAACGTACACTGTATAACAGAGCACGCTGCTTCATATACGAGTCCAGGTTTGTGCCCGGGTCTGACAGTGAGAGAGGCAGGTCGAGGCTACAACCGTGCTGAAATCTACGTGCTCTGTGCCCTGTGCTCCGTTCGAATTCGACGTCTTTGGTATTTTGTACCATTGTACCATTGCTTGGTCGTAGGCGTTGAAATGCTGTGCCTGTGCCTGTGCGGCGCGTGCTACCCACCGATCCGATTCAGCGGTTCAACCTGCCCGCCACCAACAACATTGTTACGTATCCCTATGCAAAAAGCATGGCGCCCCTGTGTGTTTCGCATTTATGATCACCCAACGCATTGCATCAAATGGGGAGCTAAGGCCTAGGAACAACCGTGGAATCTGCAGCCATACGCGAATTCCTGGGGACAAAGCACTGCACTGCATCAGGAGGTATTTACCAAGGTCCGATGGCGTCCTGATGGAGATTGAAGCGAGAATGCGAGACATACAGCAGCTTGCCTCCTTGCCCAACAAGCTCCCCGCACTGTTGAACATCGCCGTCCGAAGACATAGATCAACGGCTGGTGTGGGTAGCGCGTGCTGTGTGGAATCCTGATGCTACTAAGACGAGATCTGAAGGATGAGACCTTTAGAGGCGGGCGCAGCGTTGCACACCTCTACTGTACATATCGTATGAGGCCCTGGATGATAGCGTTGGTCCCTTTACTAATAAGGGGGCTGTGAGGCTTAACTAAAAAGGTCAACTCGTGTGTAGGATGTCAATCATCATTGATGACATGCCACCAGTCAGATCAGGTGTTGGTGAGCAGCGTTTGCTCAATTGTGACCAATGCACTGTGCCATTGGGGCTTCTCAGCTTTGGATCCTATACAGTACATTGATGCAGTGCATTTGCCTTCCCTTGCAGTCCCATCCAGAATAGCATCAGGGCCCCGTAAGAATCGCGAAAGAGATGTTCCTTTGCCCCTGGCTAAGCCAGCAATAGCCAATACAGGTACCAAGCCCAGAAACTGTCATCGCTGGGTCAGAACCGTCCGCGTACCGAGCCACTCATCAGCCTCTTTGCACTCAGAAATGTAAGTCGGAAGTACAATTATTCGCCAGGTGTTCTATTTGCACTAGGATGTTTGTTTAGGCTGGTCTGGTGTGAACATTACGCTGTATTTGTATGGCTGGAGACCAACTTGCCCCATCGTAGATTATTCGAAGTTGATATTGATCTTGACCACCTTACTCTCACGTCCTAACGAGTTCTGACCCGAACTGCAAATACAGATGCGATTGTCATTAGTGTTTATTTGCTCCTACCTACACCACCTGCGATACCCCAGTCGTCTCTGTTCTCCAGTTTATTGATCTTCCTGTCGTCGTCTAGTCGCACTTCTAGAGTTCTTGTGGTTCCAGTTTTGTTTTGGCTGCAGGGGTGGTTTATGAAACGGCACTACGAACAAGTCGTCAACCTGAGCAACCACCTTCACCACCTCTCTCCAACACTTCCGACCTCCCCTACCTATTTTCTCTCCCTACGACCGTATCGTCGTTTCTATCATCCTCTCCTTGTGTATTAATGACGCCTGTATATTGAGCAGAACACTGGACTCTTCCATTGATCCCAATCCTGCCAGAAAAAAAAAAGATTAATCCAAGCCCGTCTGCGAACTCCTGCGAACACATTCGGCTTATCAACCCTCCTTCAGTACAGATCTTCTCCCGTCTCTGCCGTCAATACTTGAATCGATCTTTGCAGAGTCAGGTCTTTTTAATCTATCCAGAATCAACATTTAGTTTCCTCGAACCAACCATAACAATCCTTTCGCAGAACATCATAGGTGTTCGAGGCATTAGCGACCGACCCTCCCATCAAAAGGCTTACGTCGACAGATTTTGCTTATAGCTCTTGAGTCGACACAACGCTGCCATACCATCGGCAACCGATAACTACAAGGGCATTGGGAGCCATAATTTCCAAATAATTTTGCCATCTCTCGCGAGCATAAGAGAGACTTTGGTGGACGGATAATCTATAATGTCATCTTCAAGATCCGATCATCTCACACTAGGATATATGCCACAGACAGGCGGCAATCCTCCTCGCTCGGGATCTTCGACAGCCAATACATCCCCTACAGAGGCCTCCAGCGGAAGCTCTTTACGATCACCATTTGGCCTTTCTGGAGGTTTGAACTCTGCCGGTAAAATGTCCGGGAATACACGATCGGGGGCTGGTTCTCCATCGCACGAGCAGCTTGGCAGTTCCAGCAGAATATTTTCGAAACGGTATGTCTACATTCCTGACTTTACTCTCGAGGTAGCTAACAGTTGGTGCAACAGAGCCCGTGAAATACAGGCACAAGAAGGCCTACCTCTTGGAGTATGGGGTCCTCCTACAAGTGGTGGATCTACCCCTCTCCGTGAAAACATACCAGAATCTCCGACTGATGGCTTTCCTGATTTCTCGCATCTGCCAACTTCAGAAAACTTGCCACAAACTCGCCGTGCCAGAGCTGGCACGGTTCCATCACGATTCTCTCCCGGTGGGAATGGACTTGGTGGATTAGGACTTAATCCTCTTCCACCTCTTGCTCCAAAAACTTCAAGACCAACACCATCTCCAAGTCCGTTCAAAAGCCCATCGCCAAACCTTGGTCAAATTGGTGATCTGTCCCGACTACGGGCGGGATCGATGCCGCAAAGAAGCCAATTCTCACAGCCAAGCGGACCATTCGGCCCATCTGTGTTCTCAACAAACTGGGCTTCCGGGCGAGAACGTACGTCCACATTGGCAAGCATTCAGAGCCAAGGATCAAATGGGCCAAGTTCGCCTGCACAATCATCTTTTTCCAAGGAGAATGGGGAAACTGACATGCAGATGCGAACATTAGATTACCTGGGTCTAGCAGACACCCCACAGCCTCCAAGGGCTCAACTAGCCTCCAATCCTTTCTTGACGAATATTGCCGATCTTCAAAAACAAGCGAGTCGCTTCCGTTCATACTCGGTTAATGCAAAGGAGAAATATGCTCAGGATGAAGACGACGAGGAGTACGGCACTGGTAGTGGCCAAATGACCCCATATGAAGCTCAACAAGCACAATTACACCTTCAGCTTGCAGCTACCAATGCTGCTATCCAACAGCACAATCTAGCTGTTCAGGCTTTTGCCAACCAAGCATCATCGAACAGACCTAGAGCAAGAACCGCTGGTGTATTGGAGTCTCCAGCTACAAGATTGCTTCGAAACTATTACCCAACAGCCTCCCGTCTTGATAGCAGCATCAACATCTCAGATATGGGAATGACCGAGTCCCCAGAATATGAGAATTTGCCAGACGCTGTTGCAGCTATGACTTTAGGGCGATCAAACAGCAGAAACGATAGCCACCTAAATCCTGATGACACTCTGGAAGGACCTACCCGAGCTCTCTGGCTCGGTAGTATCCCATCGTCGACCACTGTGTCCACTCTTCAGGAGATGTTCAAGGCTCATGGCACCATCATCTCCGCACGAGTTCTAACTCACAAAAACTGTGGTTTTGTAAACTTCGAGCGCTTGGACAGTGCTATCTCAGCAAAGACAATGATGAACGGAAAGGAAATATTCCCAGGTGCAGGTCCTGTTCGAATTAATTTCGCCAAACCTCCGTCTCCATCAGTCTCGCCGGGTCATGATGGTGGTGCCTTCCCATCGCCAAGTCCAGATCCATTTTCCTCGGGCCTTGAGAATGGAACCAATGGCTTAAATGTCAACGGAGCTACTCCTGGCATCATTTCGCGCCCCGGTAGCGCTTCATTAAAGCTAGCTACACTTGCCGATATGAAAGCAGATATTCTTGATATTGTGACGGAGTTTGGTGCAACCGAAGTAGACAAAGCCAAGATCACTCATAGTCTACAACAGGCGATTACGTACGATAAGTTTCAGTCTGAAATTCCACCAATTCAAGAGCCTGCCCATAACAGAATTCATGATGCACCAAAACTTCGAGATATCAGAAAACGCATTGACAACCAATCGTGGACGCAAGCCGAAATGGAGGGCATTGCCATGGATATGTTGCCTGAGATCGCCGAACTCTCCTCTGACTATCTCGGTAACACTGTAGTTCAGAAATTATTTGAGCACTGCTCGGATGATATGAGAGATGCAATGTTGGCCGAGATTACTCCACATATGGCTGAGGTTGGTATCCATAAGAACGGTACCTGGGCCGCCCAGAAAATCATTGATGTCTGCAAGTCCCCAAAACAGTTGTCCATGATTGTTTCGAACCTTCATCCATATACAGTTCCACTATTCTTGGATCAATATGGCAACTATGTTTTGCAATGCTGTCTAAAGTTTGGGGCGCCTTTCAATGACTTCATTTTCGAGGCCATGCTAAGCCAAATGTGGGAGATTGCACAAGGTCGATTTGGAGCTAGGGCAATGCGAGCTTGCCTAGAGAGCCATCACTCAACCAAAGAGCAGCAGAGAATGCTTGCTGCTGCCATTGCTCTACACAGTGTTCAATTGGCTACCAACGCAAATGGTGCTTTGCTTCTCACCTGGTTCCTTGATACCTGCACATTCCCCAATCGCCGTACCGTGCTTGCTCCTCAGCTTGTCCCCCATCTTGTTCACCTATGCACCCATAAAGTGGCCTACCTTACTGTGCTCAAGGTCATTAACCAAAAGCTGGAGGCTGATGCTCGCGACGTCATTCTTAAAGCCCTATTCTTCTCTCCAAACGACGAAACCCTCGAAGCTATTCTAGCAGATCATGCTTGCGGCGCGACCCTTATTTTCAAAGTTCTCACCACCCCATTTTTTGATGAGAATATTCGTCCCCAGGTCGTAGAGAATATCCGCAATGTTCTTATCAGATTGAAGGCTCAACCAGCTCAGGGTTATAAGCGCCTTATGGATGAAGTAGGACTGTCAACTCGCACTGGGAGTACCGGACCAAGCCGTGATCATTCTACCGCTGAGCGTACAAGACCAGGCTCAAACCACAGCCAAGCAAATGGACACTTGCCTAACTCCCAATATAACAGCCAATTCCCTTACCAAGTACCTCAATCAGGATTTGAAGTGGGTCTGGGTATGCAAAGAACTGACAGCATGGATTCTAACCTTGCACCTTTTGGACAAGCCAGTGCTTATGGTTTGCCAGCGCCTATGTTTGCCCAAAACCCTATTGCGCCCATCAACATGCAACAGTTGCAATACCAACAGCAACTTCTTGCACGTGCGGCTCCTTCCATGAATAGCTTTTATCCGAACATGCAAGCAGGTTTTGGAGGCTATAGTAATCCAAGTCCGTCGGCGGATCACTATCGAAATGCTCCTATCCAACCACCCCAGCAACAAATCAATACACCAATGCAACCATTTGGTGCTCCACCAGGATTTGGTAACGTAGGAATGGGTATTGGTGCTTATGGTTACGGTATGAATGGCGTGGGAGCTGTTGGGCAAATGCAAGGTCTCGGCGGAGGTTATATGCCACAAGAGCAGTCAGTCAATGGCCGACGGGGAAGGGTAAGTTATTCTGCTTCACACTAGATTAGCTTGTGTTAACCGGTATTAGAGATGAAGCAAGCAGGCGAGGGGATCTGAAGAGTGACTGGCATCTGAGATGACAACACTCTGCCAGATATCTGGTGTATGAACAAAAAGGAGTTTTATGGTTGAGATCTGTTGGGATTTACGAAGGTTCTGTGGAGTGGAAAATCTTGCATATCTCTTTCCCATATTATGACTTCACAGTCATGTATACTTATGTGGGTTTTGCTGGACATTAGGTGTTCTTCTATATGGCTACTTTTTTGGATTCGACTTGAGGTTTGAGATTCACGGTGGAGCGCTTTCTCTGGACTGATCGGGAAGACGTTATGAGAAAGTCGATGC
>Ga0247804_10001283_pt1 | contig 11630 bp, 11 predicted proteins | sample UWRJL029104C1_FD_181142 | JGI IMG/M metagenome (GOLD analysis project Ga0247804, IMG submission 181142) | Plant litter microbial communities from Arlington Agricultural Research Station in Wisconsin, United States - UWRJ-L029-104C-1 | ecosystem: Environmental > Terrestrial > Plant litter >...
TCAGTGAGAGTAGTCCGTCAAATGCTTCCGCATCATCGCGCAGCCGTTGCTATAATGTTGTGTAAGTCGAGATAAAACTTGAAAAGGCGGGGAAGAAAATACCTGGAGGGAACTCTCTGCCATTTTTGCAGATCTCAGAAATTCCAGCCGATATAATGATGTAATGACGCTCAAATAATTGTAACCACACTGGAGGGAAATTCAAACAAAAAGAAGGTGGCCTGTCTGGTTGATGAAGGCGCTGGATGGGTCGGGCGCCTGAAGAAATCTCGAGATCCAGAAATCTTTCTTGATACGCCAATTTTCAGTTAGTGCTCGCTTAGTGCTGTCCCATCACAATAATAATATGGAGACAATGCCGACAACGCCAAGACATACGGATCATCTTCAGTACCCAATTTTGACGACAACACTGGAAAAGTGGTAGAACTGGTACCAGAATTATCTCAAACTGTCAAAGCTTGTGCAAGCTCAACAGTCATACTAAGATCATTGAGTGTCGAGCCGCGGGCAGTATCCCATATCTGTAAGTGCAAGTTGAGTTAGGGTGTGTCTCTAGTACGTCCCCATTATCCAGTAGATATACTTCTCAAGACAGACATAAACAGGACGCTAGTCAATTACCTCGAATGGCACCTCCTATTAAAAAGCTGCTAACTAACATATGCCTATAGGCAATAAATTGTCATCGCAGCAGTACATTCAGAGCCATAACTCCTGTTCTAGCTGAGCTTACGTCTACTCAGCCTCAGAACTTACGCAGCGATCTCTACCAGCCTAGATATCTACGTAGATAATCTTCACCTATGTAGCTAGCACAACATTGGGCCCACCACCCTCTTGCGTATATACCATATCTCGACGATTGCTTTCGTGGACATCCACGTTTGAAATTGAGAGAAGAGATCTTTTGCTACCCACCTCAAAACTCTACCACAGCTGACACACGCCGTACTTAGAGTGTTATCAATAGGTAATTCTCTTCTACGACTACAAACCTTTTCATATAAAAACATTTCTGCAAATACTTTCTACGTTCACTACCTAAACATGCTCTCTAGCTAGTGAGGGAAGATATTTCATGTAACATAAGCCTGAATATTGACCGCTCTAAACCCGAGTCTGATGGCTCCTTTAATAGAGGCTCAATCTCTGTCTGATATCACTTATCTGGCCTCAAATCCACCCAAGTATCCTCGAAACCCTACAGAAAGGAAGAGACAGCCCTTGACGCTCTACATCGCACGTGTTCCAGGAAGTAAAGGTGAGCTAATTGTTATATCAACTTACTAGAAGAACTATAACTTGCTAACTTTTTGAAAAAGATGTAATACTCACCACGCTCAAGCCACAGCTCAAAAACATCACTGCTACAGATGTTGAGGCTTCTCTATACTATCTTCACCTGAACACAGAAGAAGATGCTAAATTCCTCGCTGAGGCCGAAGCCTTGAAGCTTGAGGAGAACGACGACAAAGAAGATATACCGCAACCTCTAACACGGAAGCCACTACCAGAGAGTACAAGATCGTCTATGGAGCTACATCGAAAGCCTGTGGCAGCTCCAGAGCCTCTACCAGACTCTAAGTCAAACAACAAGATCACACGCAAACCGCTAGCTCCAGACCAACTTAGAACCCATCGGCCTGCATCAGAAAGCAAGGAGGACCCTCAAAGACGGCCGTTAGGACCTCGACCCTTCATGTCGGAAGCTTTTACTGAAAGGAAGCCATTGCATAATATCGACAATCATCCACCAAGCTCTGAATCCGAAACTCCTTATTCCATGAACTCAAACAATGGTAATTTGAAAGACTTAAAGGAAACCTCTCCAATAGCAAGCATTTCTCAACAGGCATTCTCGGTCACAATCATTCGGCGAGATCCCTCTTCTGCAGCTCAATGGAATGTAGGGACTTTTGTTGGTGAAGAAGAAGCCGACAGAGGACTCACACCTCCGCAATCGAAAAAGCCGCCGTACTATAATATCTTGGTGAATATAACAACATTAGGATACAGTCAGTTCAGAGATTTCCCATCAAGCATCGAAGCGGCGCGCTTGAATTCCTCGCCTAATCCTCCTGGCAATTTGCAGACTGGATTCGGCCGACGTATCCGTATGGAAGGTTCGAACTTCTGGGACCGTTCTAAGCAACACAAAAGGGCGCATTCGGACAATTCCGATGCTCCCAACACCACAACACGTGGCCGGAGTGGAAGTACCAACTCCCCTGGTACCACACTCTTGAATCGGCCATTCCATGAAGATAATGCGTCCCAAACGAAAGGATACTCTTTCGAAAGTCTTTGGGGCGGGCGTTGCAAGTTTTCCACAAGCGGCAGTGGACGTAGCTTACGATGCAGCCACACACTACCCAGTCCAGTCTCAGCAAGTAACACGACTGATGAAGGATCACCATCTCAGGCGGCAGTGCCTATTAGTGAACTCCGCTTCAATTTACCCTCATCTACTATATTCCAGTATCCTTTAACGCCAAATATCGCCACTAAAGGACGAAGTGCTGATTTGGGGCGATTTTATATTCCGAAATTTGACCAGATTCGAAATAAGTTATCCCCAGAGAAACCAAAACCCGCGCTGCCACCGCGTCCCCGTCCACAAATGGTAAGGAGAGAGAAATTTCATACATATACATCATGCTTCGAGAGAAAGAGGAACCATAAAGTTGCGTTAAGAGCACATTTTCTAGCATGATAACGATTAGGGGTTTCCAAGATAACCCCTATACTTCTTCTTTCCGCACTAAATATTGGACTCCTAACTATACTAACTCGATCAAGGGACCACCTCCAGGATCATATGCAGCCATTTATCCAAGTGACGATGAAGAACCTCCCACACTTCCCCCTCGGCCGTACTCAAACTTAAACGCTTTATCTAGCGATAATGATAGAGTTGATTCTAGCCTTCCAACTACGACTCAACTATCTCAACAAAATTCAAGGTGGACAAGTGAGGAGGAAGAAGATGATGAGTTCCGCCTGGATCTCAGCCTCGGGCAGGAGAAAGCTGGCGGTGGGAACAGAGGTAAAAGAGTGAAGCTTGGTAAGCTGATTATCTTCGATGAGGGATATAAGATGCTGGACCTCATTGTAGCTGCCAATATGGGTATCTGGTGGTCAGTCCGGGAATCCAGTGCCTAATCTGAGGGAAATGCCTATATTTTCAGAGGAAAGGCCACCCCATGAATCCTCGAATATGAAACACAGGTGGCTTCCAATGTTGAAATCATCACACTATAGAAAGTTGTCTCCCACAAAACATGAGCTACCTGATACAGAAGCATTTTGGATAATATGTAATTATTGGACAGACACAAAAATAAACATTACCACAAAGGAACTCCGCTGTGAATGTTCATTCTCACTTGCCATTTGTATCTCCGACACAAGCTATGCAAGCTCTGCACTACCATTGAAGAATGTAAAGTAGTACACGGCGAAATGTTACAGCTAAGTGTCTTAAAAATAAAGGTTACATTTCCTCGACGTGTTAGAATGTCAGAAGATCAGGTTAGAGCTCAACAGGACAAACCATGGGGTCGTCTTAGTTTGATGATCTTTCCTGGAAATGGATGAATATCTTTTGAACTTGATCAGAGTCTCAACTAGCTAAGTCGAGAAAACTCAACTTAGTTGTTGTTGTATCACAGTGTCTTATATAAGGTACGCACCAGTGATTCTCATGTTACATCCGATAATTACGCCCTGCTGTTCAGCTACTGCCACTTATTTCCTAAGTCGGAAGCTTGTGCTGTGAGATGCAAAGTCTAGGTCGACTCGTGGTTGCACTTCTTGCCTCGAAGTGAACCGTTACCGTAGTTCCATGTACAACATCCACTGATCTTAGAATGTAGAGGCTAATATATAACACCTCCTTGGATCCGTCTTTCTCAATTTCCCAACAGCATTCTCCATTGGCTTCTTCTTCTTATAGCTAGCCTAGCGACCTCTTCAGATCCTTATTTCCCCAAATTGCTTCACGAAACATCGTTATGAAGTTCACTATTGCCACTATCTTCGCCTTCGCGGCTCTTGCTATTGCAGCCCCGAATGTCGATGTAATCGAGAAGAGACAAACCGATAACGCCGCTGCCGTCCAAGCTGCACAAGCCGCTAAGTGCAAAGCCAAAAGCGAGAAGAACGAACTGAACTGTTGCGGATCTGTGCAAAATGCCAAACCATCTCAGATAGCAGCCACAGGTGGTGGAGGGCTTTTGGACTTACTCACTGGCTTGTTAGGAGGAGCGTCCGTTCCAGTTGCTCTTAATTGTAAGTGATGTCTTCCCTGCTAGAGAGAAGGCCAGTTCGACGCTTTCGAAACGTGTAGAATATCTGAGCTGGAAAATCAAGCTAACTTTCGCAGGCGTGTCTGCTGTCCAGCTCGTGGGGGGGATTCCTGTCAATATCTGCAAGCAGCAAACCTTCTGCTGTAACGCTGCTCCAGTTAAAGCACAGAACCAAAATATCAATGGTGGTCTACAGGTATGTATCTACGTACGAAGAAGTTTGAATTTGACTAACACCAAATTTTAGATCATCAATCTCAATGGCGATGTTATACCAATCAATAATCTATGTATTGGCTCGCTTGTCTAGATAGACATCCAGCTCTAGGCTGATATCGCTGCTGATATTGTTGCTGACATTGCTCAATTTCTTCTTTACGTCAATTATGAAGCTCGGTGGTGTTTTAGAAGACATTAAGGACAGCAACTATGGTGATAAAGACTGGCAAATCGTGAACTGTGCCTTCAAAACTATTGGCGTTAGTGCCTCTATCATTTCTCTTTTCTAGTTAGCAAACCTCATTTTAGCAAGATAAGTTTTGGTTCAAGTTGAGTTAGATTAAGTATCTAGCTCTTTAGGTCTCATTCAACATCGGATCTACAATGTATCAAATCTACTCTATTCTATCTCACTTCAACTCGAGAAGTCCATGCTATAATATTTGGTATTTGATGCCTGCCGTGACTAGAGCTAAGCTATTGCATATATGACCATGGATATATGCGTTATTTTGAGCCAAACATTTGTCATTATTTGTAATGCATGGTTACAAGTTGTAGCAGGCTATTCAGCTGACTGTTTTCCTGTCGTGTTCCAGAGCTGGTCCGAGTACAATACTCGCATATTGTGTCTCACAACTAGATGAAAGATTTTGGTGCGTCACGAAGATATAGTTTGAAATATGAAAGTAGTAATATGAATTCTGTAATTTATGATGCCGTAAATATTTCAACGCCATCTAATGCCCAATTTCAAGACCCGTCTCCTGAACACCATTTCAACCAACTCCTACACCCAAATTACGCATGCACCTGTACCTAGGTACGAAGCTGCCAAATATAATTGTTTCGTACTAATGTGATATGTATTGGAATACTGCCGAAACCTCCTTCTCACCATGCTCCTGTCTTAATAACAAGTCTTGGATAGGCTTCAGACCATCATTGACGAAATGATTCCATGTGCTGGTGTCGCCATACATCATCGCCGGAGCCTTGATATATTGTTTCCCGTCTGGCTTGCAACGCTTACATTTAAATGTGTCATGCGTGTCACTAGTCGTCTTACCATGGTACTGGAACAGCTCGCGTAGGCTATCGAGTGTAAAATGTCGCTCAACATCTTCGGCTGAGTCCACAACACACGAGGAAAGAGATTGCTTGTGCGATTGTCTCTGAAAAATCTTTTCCTCGATAGTACCAGTAGTGATAAAGCGATATACAAAGCAATCCTTCTTTTGCCCGTCTCGCCATACTCGGGCCAGGGCCTGTTGATCTGCCGCGGGATTCCAATCAGGATCAAAGAGTATCAGTCGATTAGCTCCTATGAGATTTAGACCACATCCACCTGCTTTGCTACTAAGCAAAAATATGAACTCTTGTCCTTCCGGATTGTTGAATTTGTCGACTAGTTTCTGTCTTTTGGTCACATTCATAGTACCATCAAGTCGGAGAGACCCGTAACCGCGATGGCGACAAAGTTTATCGAACATGTCTAACGTTTGCGTGAAATTACTAATCAAGACAATCTTGTCATTTGTGTCTTGTCGAATCCGAGCGAGCATCCTGTCAAGGACCTGCATCTTGCCTGAATACCAGGGCTTTACATCTCTATCTCGGCCACGGGCATCTTTCTGTACGTAATCCTCTGGCCAGTATTGCTCGCATCCAGGCAAATCTTCCGGCAGACTGAGTAGATCGGGGTGGTTGCAAAGCTTCTTGAGCATGCCAATTGCTTTGAGGGGCTGGCTTCCTTTGCCTCTCAACAAAGCTTTGATATCTGGACTGCTGATAAAGTGGTTGTACAAATCTAATTGGAACGGTGCAAGATTACAAAACACCACGTGTTCATACTTGACTGGCAAATATTTTGACAGAATATCGTTTGTCCGTCGAATAATAAATTTGTTGACAATTTCGAGGAGGTCACGAAGACATTGGTCGCCTTTCTCTCTGTCCTTGTCACTACCTGATGCATCGCGGCCACGAAGAATGGGAAGTTCATAGCGTTTCCGGAATTCAAGCCGAGTTCCGAGAAGTCCAGGGTTGGCAAAGCTGACCAAGGAGAAATATTCTGATAAGTCGTTCTGAATTGGTGTACCGGATAAAATAACTCTTCTCGAGACGTTAAGGTTATTCAAAGCGGTAAAAGTTTGACTGTCTCCATTTTTCAAGCGATGTCCTTCATCACATAACATAAGTCCTATCTGCGTATTTTTGAGCTCGTCAACGTTCAGTCGAAGTGTTTCGTATGAAACGATTATAACGGGTCGAGTAACTGCGCGACCACTTGCTATAGCCCATTGTCGTAACTGCTGGGTAAGCTCATCCTTGGTTGCTTTGCCATCAATCGCAAATGGTTGGATTGCATCTGGACCCAACCATTTTATTAGCTCGTTCGCCCAGTTTCTAACCAAACTAGAAGGACACGCTATTATTGCCTTTTGGATTGTAGGTTTTCCTGCCTCTGGTGATTGCTTCAGGAGAGTCCACATTAGAGTGATACACTGCAACGTTTTCCCAAGACCCATCTCATCTGCCATGATACACCCGTTTGCCTTCTCTTCGATCATTCCTGTGACACATTTATACATAAACTTGACACCTTCTACTTGATGGGGACGAAGTACTTTAGCAAGTCGAGGGTCTATAACAACTGGTACTTTTGGTCTTTCCCCATCCACAACCTTCTTGATACCGAGAATTTCTGCCAAACTTTTATGCACGAGTGGCGCATCGATTTTCGGTAACTCTCCATCCTTCTTAGCTTCTTCAATATCTCTAGGCTTTTCGTCTATTGTTGGGTCATAGAGAACGATAGCGAAATCTCCACTAGGGTCATGCAATGGCTTTGCAACAAAGACAGCTCCTTGTCTCAGTCCAAGCGTAGGCGGGGGTCGATTCGGATTGTATGCTCCGGAATCTTTGTTAATCATAGGTACAGCAAAGCGTTTTCGAAACATGATCTCCTTGTCCTTTACTTGAAAAATTGGGAACTTGTTCGCATCTCTGTTCGCGAGAGCCATTCGGTCTTCGTTCGTCCATGGCTTATCGCTTTCATCCTTTTCCCCATCCGCACCTCCATAATCTACCTTCCGCCGTTTACGCGTTGGCTTTTCTGATGTTCGTGAAATAGTCGCAGATCCGGGACATCGAAACGGTTTATGCAGCCTATCAACTGATTGAGGAGTGCCATATAGCCTTTGTGTAGACGGGAGCTTTTGCGAAGAGAGTTTAGGTAGTGGAGTATTTTCCTTGTCGTCGTTCAGCGTGATTTTGAAAGGTTGCTTAAGGCGATCAATGGTTTGCGTAACCTGCTTGACTATTGTTTCCTTATAAAAAGCCTTTTCGACTCCCTTGTTCGCATCACCTTCAACTAACAAATTTTGGCACTTCTTTTGCTTGGTGTTTTCGTTATTGGGCGGACACTCCGCGTCCGTTTCTTCGTCTGTCGAGCAGAGAACTTCAGGGGTGTCCTCTCTCACGTAACTAATAGTTTGGGAAGTTTCTAGAGTCGATTGACCAATCGTTTCTGGCGTAGCCTTTTTCAAATGGCCTACAATTTGATCGACTATATCTGTAGTTTCTTTGCTAAATCGTTCCTGTGTTTGGGGAGTAACTGTCTGCCCAGCTTGCTTCGGTGGCCTTCCCCTCTTTCTAGGTGGAGGTGGCGTTAATTGTGCTCCAGGAGGAGTAATCATTGCATTTATAGAACGAGAGAACCCTCGATCTTTTTCAGCCGAAGAGCTTCTTTGAAGGTGCTTCGAGATATAATCCGAAATACTTTACCTAGCCTTGGGAGGCGAGAGAGCGCGACGCGAAGCGCGACTTGGGTTATCAACTTTACATAAGCGGTGCGAGAGCACGTGATAGTAATATAATATCACTCCGTCATCTCCCGAATATGCCATAAATTTTTTTCTTTCATTTTTTTAAACTTGGTTTCATATCATCTCCCTACTTTCGTCTTTTATTCATTTTGCATTGAAGCTTCTGTGTATCAATTCCTCAATTCATTAGAGCATTAGAGATTGTGTTAGTGTATAATATTTGTTTCGCGACTTCAGATAGAAAGAATGACCCGCTCCACTCGGATGTCCACATCTTCTCCCCGCCCAACATTCGTGGACCACTTCTTCACACAATATCAATACCCAATATTAATGACCACGTTCGCAACTCAAGTCTTGCATCATCAATATATTAAAAAAACCACCCCCGCCTATGAATCATTCAACTGGTCACCCAGAACCATTTCTGTACCAAGGCCTTTGAAAGCTGGACTTGCTTGGGCAGCAGTATTTGGCGCACTTCTCACCAAGATCACTCTATCTCAAAAGATAGTGAATGATTACTCGGATCCGGTCATTGCAGTTACATCCAGAAAGACCATGTGGGAGAAAGCCTCCAAGAAATGTGCTTAATACGAATAAAATTTGAGGATATCCTGACCCTACCTTGCTGAACACAAAGTTCTCTGGCCATCCTTCAGCATGTCACCAGACTTCTTTGCAAGTTATATCAGCGGGGCTGCTGCTCTTATCATAGGCAACCCACTGGACATCGCCAAGGTTCGTCTTCAAGCTGGTCGCTTCAATTCTTTGGAGTCTATATCTCCAGTTCCTACAACTCGACAGACATACCGGCTTTCTGGTGTACTTTCTCTGCTCCGCGGTGCTGCAGCTCCTATCCTTGGTTCTGGGGCATTGAATTCAATTCTGTTTGTTACATACAACCGCACTTCTGACTTTCTAAAAGTAGGAGGAGCGACATCTGATACTAAACTTTGGACAGTTTGGGTAGCCGGGGCGGTAGGAGGCTTAGCTGCATGTGTTGTTAGTACGCCAATTGAGCTTATCAAATGCCGGACACAGCTTGCATTGCCATCAGCTAGGAGTAATAGCTGGACGGTTACTAAGGAGGTTCTTCGATCTGAAGGGATCAGAGGCCTCTACTATGGTGGCGTAGTGACAGCTTTGAGAGACAGCATTGGCTATGGTTTCTACTTTTGGTCCTACGAGTTGAGTTCTCGCTTTGTGATGTCTCGGATGAAGGATCGTGGCATGGACTCCGGTGGTCAAGAAGCGGCAAAGGTCTTACTTTGCGGTGGCTTGGCAGGCGTCGCGACTTGGGCAAGTATCTTCCCACTGGATGTCATTAAGACACGGCTTCAAATGCAAATTCCGATGGAATCAATCCCGATTCTAGGGAGTTCGGTCGCAGGCGGAACAAGACTCGGAGCTATAGAGGTTGCAAAAAGTGCATACAAGAACGAAGGTTTTGGTGTATTTTTCCGGGGTCTCACGGTCTGCAGCGTGCGAGCATTCATTGTAAATGCAGCGCAATGGGCAATTTATGAATGGCTCATGCACGAGCTAAGTTCTAAGAAAGTTACTTTATCAGGAGAAGAGGAAGTGTACATAGTCTAGATTAGATTTGTCTCAAACAAAGTAAATATACAATACCCACATAAGCCCTTACAGGCAAGCTTTCAAAGCATTGTCAGTTCAATCAAATTTCTAAGCCATTCTATGTATTTCAGTCTGTGACTAACTATCCCCTCCTCTGAGGTCAGGTACTAAGCGAAATATGATGTTGTGTAACAGAAGATACAACATAGTAGAACTATCTAATGTGGTGCTAAAATTATACAATTGATTCGCTAGAGATTGTGACTAAAGCCCCGCATTGAGGTCACACCCCCCCACGTACTGACAACAAAGCATACAACTAAACCAGAGGAGCACATTGAACCATCTATCAAAGGCGAAAGTCGAATATTCGCGTACTGAGAGCGATATTGCATTCACTTCTGAAGTCGTCCTCCTCAAATAAAGCGGACATAAGGGGCTGAGCAATCACTATAAAATGGCGTGGCGCTGTTCTGGAAGATCGAACGGAGAGTTAATAGAGAACCTCTTTAAGAATGGTCTAATCAAGAGCCCTGTCGTAAAAGCCGCAATGTCGAATGTACGCCTGCTGCAAATCTCGTTATTCTCTATTGACCTGAATCGTCTAGACTAAGATATTTTCCTAGGTTGACCGAGCACACTTCTGTGCTTCACCTGATTATGCTTATGAAGACTCTCCCCAATCTATAGGTTACGCCGCCACAATATCCGCACCACATATGCATGCCTCAGCCTGTGAATCTCTTCTCCCTTTTCTCAACTCCGGAGCTAAGGTCCTAGATATTGGTTCTGGGTCTGGATACCTTACTGCTGTGCTTGCGGAATTGGTATGTTCGAAAGAAGGTGGTAAGGTAGTGGGACTAGAGCATATAAAAGCTTTGAGAGACTTGGGAGAGTCTAATATGCTGAAAAGTGAAGCAGGGAAGAGACTCGTTGAGAACGGTCGAGTGAGTTTTATGGTTGGGGATGGAAGACTTGGGTGGAAGGATGAGGGAGGTGAGGAATGGGATGCTATTCATGTTGGTGCTGCTGCTGTTACTCTCCATCCGGAACTCATTGACCAACTGAAGCGGCCAGGGAGGTAAGTTCTTGTTCCAAACAATTTCATAACCGTGTACCTTGTATGATCGGAGGACAATTTCTGATTACAGGTAGAATTTTCATTCCAGTTGAAGATGAGAAAGGTTCTGGAAATCAATATATATGGATGGTCGACAAAGATGAAAATGGCAGTGTAAAAAAAACCAAGCTCTATGGTGTAAGATATGTGCCTTTGACTGATGCACCCAAGTAATGCTGCACAAAGGTGATGCCAAAGAAATATAAACACTAGGAAACCTTTTTATCATCATACAGCTCCAATCGGGGTTTCTGCTACTGTGAGAAGCATTTCAGTGCTCCCGCCTTCATATTTATGGATACTCTTATAAATTAACATATAGAATCCTTGCGAGTTTTGTTATCAGAGATCAAAATATTGAGTGGTATTCCATGATTTTCCATTTCTGATTCAACTAAACTCTGTTTATTAATTCCCTACAATAGAGCTTCTAGATTGCCTGGCAAGTGATGGAAAGTATAGGATTGTGAGGAATTGGGATCTCTTGGTTGGCTTCTTGTTCTATAGTTATGCTATTGAATTGGTAGAGGCCTTGTAACACTTCAAGTATTGGTATACAAATTTAAATAA
>Ga0247804_10001284_pt1 | contig 11621 bp, 7 predicted proteins | sample UWRJL029104C1_FD_181142 | JGI IMG/M metagenome (GOLD analysis project Ga0247804, IMG submission 181142) | Plant litter microbial communities from Arlington Agricultural Research Station in Wisconsin, United States - UWRJ-L029-104C-1 | ecosystem: Environmental > Terrestrial > Plant litter >...
CAGCAATTTCAACACCTTCTATTGCTACTACTTCTTCGTCTTCGTCATGGTCGATTTTAGAAACAGCTGCTATTGCATCATCACCTTTTAATTTTATCAAACTTACGCCTTGTGTATTTCTACCCATTGTACGCAATGTATTTAAACCAATTCTTATTGTTAAACCTGATTTATTTATAATCATTAAATCGTTGTCGTTTGTTACCGAATCAATAGCAATCATGTTACCTGTTTTCTCTGTCACATTCAATGAAATAACACCTTTTCCACCTCTTGAAGTTACACGGTAATCTTCTAAAGCCGAACGTTTTCCATAACCATTTTCAGAAACTACCATGATATCATCTTTGGTTTCCGCAGTTGTGTCTGCACAAACCATGCCAATCAGCTCATCTTCGTCGCGCAAGTTGATACCACGCACACCTGAACCGGTTCTGCCGATAGCACGAACGCCTTCTTCATTGAAACGAACTGCATATCCTTTTTTAGAACCTAAAATGATCTCACATTTTCCATTTGTTAAAGCAGCTGTAATCAATTCATCACCTTCACGAACGGTAATCGCATTGACGCCATTAGAACGAGGTCGAGAATATTCGCGCATAGAAGTTTTCTTTACAGTACCACGACGTGTTGCCATGATGATGTTGTGTGAATCCAGGAATTCTTCGTTTTTCAAATCTGCCACATTGATGAAAGCTTTGATCTTGTCATCTTGTGGAATATTGATAACATTTTGAATCGGACGACCTTTTGATGTTTTTTGACCTTCCGGAATTTCATAAACTTTTAACCAAAATACTTTTCCTTGTTCTGTAAATAATAGCAAGTAATTGTGTGTTGAAGCCACGAATAAATGTTCTATAAAATCGGCATCACGTGTTTTGCCACCTTGCGAGCCTTTGCCGCCACGATTTTGTTTTTTATATTCATCTAAAGAAGTACGTTTTACATAACCTAAATGAGAAATGGTAACCACCATATCTTCTTCAGGAATCATATCTTCATAAGAAATATCATCGCCATAGTAAACAATTTCTGAACGACGTTCATCGCCATATTTTTTCTTGATATCTGCTAATTCTTCCTTGATAATATCAAAACGCAAATGTTCGTTTGCCAAGATATTTCTTAAGTGAGCAATTATATCTGAAACTTCTTTATGTTCTGCACGGATCTTATCAATTTCAAGACCTGTTAAGCGTTGTAAAGTTAATGCCAATACTGCTTTTGCCTGAATTTCAGTCATGCCGAAATCATTGATTAAGCCATTCTTCGCATCTTCAGGATTTTTAGAACTTCTGATCAATTTAATTACTTCATCTAAAGCATCTAAAGCAATTAAATAACCTTCTAAGATATGGATACGTTCTTCTGCTTTTCTTAATTCGTATTGCGTTCTTCTTGTTACAACTTCATGTCTGAATTCAACAAAATGATGAATCATATCTTTGAGATTCAGCATCTGCGGACGACCGTGCACTAAGGCAATGTTATTTACACCATAACTTGTTTGTAAAGGTGTGTATTGATATAAATTGTTCAATACCACATTTGGAATGGCGTCTCTTTTTAAATCAAAAACGATACGTAAACCGTCTCTGTCTGATTCATCACGAATCTCAGAAATTCCTTCCAGTTTTTTCTCGTTTACCAATTCAGCAGCACGTGTAATGATCATCTTCGGTTGAATCTGGTATGGCACTTCTGAAATAATAATTTGTGTTCTTCCTTCTTTGTTCTCTTCAATTCTTGCGCGACCACGAACACGGATTTTTCCACGACCTGTACGCAAAGCATCTTTTACGCCATCATAACCGTAAATAATACCACCTGTTGGAAAATCAGGTGCTTTCACGTGTTTTATCAAATCGTCTATCTCAATATCTCTGTTATCAATGTAGGCATTGATACCATCAATTACTTCTGATAAATTGTGTGGTAAGATATTGGTAGCCATACCTACTGCAATACCTGAAGCGCCATTTATAAGCAATTGTGGAATTCTTGTTGGCATTACAGTCGGCTCTTCTAAAGAGTCATCGAAGTTTAGTTGAAAATCAACCGTATCTTTGTCTAAATCTTCCAGAATTTCTTCTGCAATCTTTTTCAAGCGAACCTCTGTGTAACGCATAGCTGCCGGTGGATCGCCGTCGATAGAACCAAAGTTACCTTGACCATCTACTAATGGATACCTCAGCGACCAAGGCTGAGCCATACGAACCATTGTATCATAAACAGATGCATCTCCGTGCGGATGGTATTTACCTAAAACCTCACCTACTACACGAGCAGATTTTTTATGTGGCTTTGTGGCTGTCATTCCAAGTTCTGACATACCAAATAAAACACGTCTGTGAACCGGTTTTAAGCCATCTCGTACATCAGGTAATGCACGCGAAACAATCACCGACATTGAATAATCAATGTATGCGGATTTCATTTCATCTTCAATGTTAATTGGAATAATTCTGTTACCTTTTTCTTCTTCTAATTCTTCTGACATTTACGTATTTTTTTTGCCTTGCAAAGATACGATTTTAAGGCTGTTTTTTGAAGATATCGGCTGATAGATTATCCACAATTGAAGATAAGAAAGCAGCATAATTGATGTATAAATCAATGATTTTGAAAACTTCTAAAAAGTAAATGCCGGCAAATTAGTTTAATTATGCCTTTATTATTAAAAACCTTAAATTGCATCACAAAAAAGCAAGGAAATATGAAAAATGGTTATGCAATAGTTACAGGTGCAAGCAGTGGAATTGGGTTGGAATTTGCAAAAATACTGGCTAAAAAAGGTTACAATTTGATTTTGGTTGCAAGAAGAACTGATAGATTGGAGATTTTGAAAGCAGCTATTGCAAAAGATAATGCTGAAACTGATATTCATTTAATTTCCTTAGACCTTTCTTTAACAGATTCGCCTGATAAATTGCTGGCTTATGCACAAGAACATAAACTTATAATTTCCATATTAATTAATAATGCCGGTTTTGGTACTGCTGGTGAGTTTTTAGCTTTACCGATTGATAAGACTTTAGAAATGTTGCAGCTTAATATTGTTACACTTACTAAGCTTACTTACTTGTTTGGCAATGAAATGAAAAAGAATAAATCAGGTTATATATTGAATGTTTCTTCTGTTGGTGCATTCCAGCCATCGCCTTATTTTGCTGCTTATTCTGCTACAAAATCTTATGTAATGCTATTTGGTGAAGCTTTGGATTTTGAATTAAAAGGCAGTAATGTTTCTGTTACTACACTTTATCCAGGCGCAACCAGAACAGAATTTTTTGAAGTTTCCAACACAAAAGTAAACTCAACTGTAGAGCGAATGCTTATGACCTCAGAAAGCGTTGCAAATATTGGATTAGCTGCTATGTTTAAAAGAAAACGTGCTATTGTTCCAGGTGTACCCAATAAAATTTCTACCGTTTTAGTTTCTCTTATACCAAGAAAATTAGCGATTTTGATTGCTGCTAATGTGATGAAATAGATCGCAGATTTAAAAGATTATTCGGATTTTCTCTTAGTTTCATTTTTCTACTTGTAGATACTGACTTCATTTTTTCCTTCGTTATTTTTACAAGCTCGATACATGCCTTCGGTGTTGAATGAAAGTGTTATATTTCCTTTGGTATCTACCGCAATCAAACCACCATCGCCACCAATATCATGCAAGCGTTTTTGGATCACTTCATCGCAAGCTTCCTGTAAAGACAAGCCTTTGTGTTCTATCAAACATGAAACATCATAAGCAACTACACCACGAATAAAATATTCACCGCTGCCTGTGCAAGACACTGCGCAAGTTTCGTTATTTGCATAAGTACCTGCGCCAATAATCGGACTATCGCCTACTCTACCAAATTTCTTATTGGTCATGCCACCTGTTGAAGTTGCTGCAGCAATATTTCCATGAGCATCTAAAGCAACCGCGCCAACTGTTCCGAATTTCTCGTCTTTCTTTTCTGTATGATCTAATTGAAAGTTTTCAGAATCTTTAATTTTCAGCCATTGATTGTATCGAAATTCATCGTAGAAATAATCATCATCTATAAATGGAAAACCAATAGTTGCTGCAAAATCCATCGCACCTTCACCCATTAATAAAACATGCTCTTTTTGTTCCATTACTTGTCGCGCTAATGAAACAGGATTTTGAATACTATGAATTCCGCAAACCGCACCAGCCATTCTATTTTTGCCTTCCATAATAGAAGCATCCATTTCGTGTTTTCCAATTGCATTAAACACAGCACCTTTTGCTGCATTGAACAAAGGACAATTCTCTAAAACAATCACTGCTTTTTCAACAGCATCTAAAGCAGTTCCATTATTTTCCAATACTGAATAGCCTGCTTCTAAAGCTTCCTGTAAAGCTTCCGTATATTCTTTTTCTTTTTCAGCAGTCATGGAAGATTGAAGGATAGTGCCTGCGCCGCCGTGAATTGCAATTGATATTTTATTCATAGTACAAAACTATAAAATTATTTCAAGCTACGATGTTGATTTGGTAACTTTGCATTTAAATGTTTTCTGAAAGAGATCAATTAATAGAATGTGTTCCGAATTTTTCTGAAGGAAGAAATCCAAAAACTATTGAAGCTATTGCAAATACTATTAGAAATATTGCTGATGTGAAATTGATGAATATTGATGTTGGATTTGATGCGAACAGAACGGTTTATACTTTTGCAGGAAAACCGGAAGCAGTTTTAGAAGCTGCTTTTGAAGCCATAAAAGTTGCGAGTGAATTGATTGATATGCGTACTCACAAAGGTGAGCATCCGAGAATGGGTGCCTGCGATGTTTGTCCTTTGATTCCATTACAAAATATATCAATGAATGAAGTAGTTGGTTTGTCTGCACAGCTTGGAAAACGCATTGGTGATTTAGGCATTCCTGTTTATTTATATGAATATTCTGCGGCAAATATTAGCAGAGCAAATTTAGCTTATTTACGCAAAGGTGAATATGAATATATTGAAGAGAAAATAAAATCAGCAGAATGGAAACCTGATTTTGGTGAGCAAAAATTCAATCCTACATTTGGCATGATGGCTTTAGGTGCGCGTAAATTTTTGATTGCTTATAACATCAATTTAAAAACGAAAGATGAAAGCATTGCTAAAAAAATTGCTAAAAGAATAAGAGATATTCGCAAGCTAAATGATGGTTCGTATTTATCAAATTTATTTCAAAACGTGAAAGCTATTGGCTGGTTTATGGAAGCGTTTGATTGTGCGCAAGTATCAACAAATATTACAGATATTGAAGCCAGTCCGATCATTGAAGTATTTACAGTAATAAAGGAAATGGCAAAAGATCTTGGTGTTGAAACCAATGGCAGCGAACTGATCGGATTGATACCATTAAAAGCATTTAGTCTGAATCTTAATTCACATGATTTATATAATGAAAATGATTTGGAAAAGAAGATTGATTATTTAGGATTGAATGCTGTAAAACCTTTTAGTAAAGAAGAAAATATCATTGAGTATTGTTTGAAACACTGATTTAAATGATTAAAGGATTTCACAGATATAATTCACGCAAAAACGCAAAGAACGCAAAGTAATTAACGAAATTAAATGAACCTATTACAACAACCATACATTTTATTGCTTGTTTTTATAGTTGGAATTGTGTCGCAGTTCTTTCGTTCTTTACCGAAAGATATCCATAAGAAGATCAATAAATTTATCTTGTTTTTGCCTTTGCCTGCGCTTGTGTTAAGCAAAATACCATTTTTAGAAATCACGCATGAAGTCGTCTTTCCTATTGCATCTGCATGGATCATCTTTTTCGGTTCAGCTATATTTACTTATATATTTTGCAGGATTTACAACTACGACAAAAAGACGATGGCTTGCATGATATTGTGTTGTGGTTTAGGCAATACATCGTTTGTCGGTTATCCATTTTTAAAATATTTTTATGGTGAAGAAAGCATCAAATATGCGATATTTGTTGACCAACCAGGCAGTTTTTTAATTTTATCTACCTTTGGAATTTTAGTAGCTACTTACTTTAGTGCTGCAGATTTCAGCGCAAAATCTATTGTAATAAGACTATTGAAATTTCCGCCTTTTGTAGTGTTCATCATCGCTTTATTTATTCCAAAAGATTTTATACAAGGAACAACTTTTGATATTTTGGATTTTATAGGAAAAGTAATGATTCCACTGGCAATCTTTTCTTTAGGATTACAGTTTAAGTTATCGCTGAAAGTAGTTCCATGGAAAAAATTATTAGCAGGTACATTTTACAAACTACTGCTTGCGCCATTTATTATTTATGTTTTATTTTATTTTATCTTGCATAAAAGCGGCGAACTCTATACCATTTCTATTTTAGAATGCGCGATGCCATCTATGATCACTTCATCGTTGTTAGCAGCAGAATATGATTTAGACAGCGAATTGGCAAACGCGATGCCTACCTTTGGAATTTTGTTTGCAATTCCAACTTTGCTATTTTGGAGATGGATCTTGTGATGATAAAATTTCTTTCAGCACATCAATAATACTTGAATACATATTATCGAAATAATTCGGAATATCTTCCAGCTTTACCCAAATTGCCTGCTCAATATCTTCTTCTGTTTGTGGTGTTAATTCAACGTTTGAATCTGCAGTCATATTAAACCAGTAAGAAACTTTCATACATAATTTGCCATTCATTTCATAAGAATGATAGGTTGCTTTATTCAACAGCTTTTCAAATAATATTGCACTTCCTATTTCTACATTTTTTAGACCTGTTTCCTCTTCTACTTCACGAACGGCAGCTTGCTTTATAGTTTCTTCTTTTTCAATTTTACCTTTAGGCAAATCCCAAAAGCCACGACGATGAATTAATAAAACCTCTTCTTCATTATTTTTAACAACGCCACCTGCAGCTTCGATCACTTTAAAATATGAGCATATTTCGTCAAACATTTTTTCTACATTTGAATTATACAGTACAAGATTATTATTATTCTGATCACTCATAATGACTTTTAGTGTAGAATTAAAATCTTCTTTATTCTTATATGGCTCAATAATAAAATTATCACGCATCACATTTTCGACAAAAGCCGGATTTTGACATAAGAAAACTATCTTGTTATTGATAAAAAGTTTATACATTTATGAAAATTAATTGTTGTGAAAAATCATCGCACCGAATTTATAAAAAATAATTATACAAACACTCAATACTAACCTTTAAATACATTATCATGGAAAACAATGCATACAAAGAAAAATTAGCAGAGCATTTATTACAAATAAAAGCTATTCAGCTGAATACGCAAAATCCTTTTACATGGGCAAGTGGTTTAAAGTCGCCTGTGTATTGTGATAACCGGAAATTATTATCATATCCGGAAGTTAGAAGTTTTGTAAAAGATGGATTAATTAATTTGCTTAAAGAATATTTTCCTGAAACAGACTGTATTGCAGGCGTTGCTACTGCAGGTATTCCTCATGGAGCATTATTGGCTGATGCGCTTGATCTTCCTTTTATTTATGTTAGATCAAAACCAAAAGAACATGGCTTAACCAATATGATCGAAGGTGACCTGAAACATGGACAGCGTGTTTTGGTTGTGGAAGATACTATTTCTACAGGTGGTAGCTCCTTAAAAGCGGTTGAAGACTTACGTGCAGCCGGTGCTGAAGTAAGCGGTATGGTCGCTATTTATAAATATGGTTTTGAAAGCGCAAGAGAACGTTTCGAAGATGAAGGTGTGATATTAAAAACACTCACTAATTATGATTTTTTGATTCGTGTAGCTGAACAAGGTGGTTATATTTCAAAAGATGAATTAGAAACCTTACAACAGTGGCGCGCCAATCCAAAGGAATGGAATCCTGTAAGTATTTAATAGAAAAGCCGTAAGAAATATCTTACGGCTTTTTTTATTGTGTTTGACTTGTAATTTACTTTACGATAGTTACAGTTCCTTTTTTAGATAGATTAGTTCCGTTATAACATTTATAACTTATCACATACGGATATGAATCTGATGGTGCTGCTGCGCCTTTATAGCTGCCATTCCAACAATCTGTAACATTGTTTGTCTCAAACACCTTCTCGCCCCAACGGTCAAATATTGTCATTCTGAAATCTGTTAGATATGGTGGTGATAAAAGTTTAAAGCAATCATTCACACCATCATTATTTGGAGAAAATGCACTCGGTACATACATATAATCTTCCGTACATTCATCTATCAACTCAACATATACAGAATCTGTATTCTCACAACCATGATTGTCTTTCACTTGCACTGTAAATAATGCTGATGATGTAATACTTGAGATCGGATTAACAATGCTCGAATCACTCACTTTATTCGCAGGCAACCAATTGTAATTGGTTAATACAGATGATGTCACTACATCTAACTGAACTGTATCTGTATACTTTACCTTAGGAAAATCTACCACAGCATCTATCTCCGGTAAAGGATTTACTTTCACTATCAATACATCGTTTACAACACAATTATTGCCATATTTTATTTGGAATGGAATATTCGTCGAAGTTGTATTATCTATGTTGTATTGCGATGTGCTGTCTGTAGTAATTTGTGAGCCATTCGTCCACGAAATAATAAAATTAGGGTTTGGCGTTGTTGTGATTGGCATGTTTGTAAGATCAACTTCAAAGTGATCGCCTTTACAATATTCAACGTATGGTTTAGTATAAGTTATTTTATTTACAATAGCTGTAATCAAATTACTCGTTACTGTCTTTGTATTGGCACATGCTGCAGTAGTAGTTATGATTACTTTCACCACATCATTGTTATTCAATGCTGATGATGAATATTGACTGCTGTTTGTGCCAACCTGTGTTGAATTTACAAACCACTGGTATGTCGGCGCAACACCAGTATTTGTTGCTGTTGCTGTAAATAACATAGCAGCATTTGGGCAAATATTATTTTTATTAGAAGCGATAGTAACCGCAGGTATGAATGATGGAGTTACTGTTAAGTTTAAAGTGATCGTTGAATCGCAACCATTGCTGTTTCCATTTGGCAACACAATTACTTTGTTCGTTTGCGTGGTTGTAAATACCTGTCCGCCAACTGTGATGCTTTGTCCCTGGCAAATAGTTTGTGTAATATTGGATGTTGTTTTTGGATTTACTATTAGGTTTAAAGTGATTGTTGAATCGCAACCATTGCTGTTTCCATTTGGCAACACAATTACTTTGTTCGTTTGTGTTGTCGAGAATACTTGTCCGCCAACGGTGATGCTTTGTCCCTGACAAATTGTTTGTGTAATATTGGATGTCGTTTTGGGATTTACTGTTAAGTTTAAAGTGATTGTTGAATCACAACCATTACTATTTCCATTTGGCAACACAATTACCTTGTTCGTTTGAGTGGTTGTGAATACTTGACCACCAACGGTGATACTTTGTCCTTGGCAAATCGTTTGTGTAACACTTGATGTTGTCTTTGGGTGTACTGTTAAGTTCAATGTGATCGTTGAATCACAACCATTACTATTTCCATTTGGCAACACAATTATTTTATTCGTTTGTGTTGTCGTGAATACTTGACCACCAACGGTGATGCTTTGTCCCTGGCAAATTGTTTGTGTAATATTGGATGTAGTTTTTGGATGTACGGTTAGGTTTAATGTGATCGTTGAATCGCAACCATTGCTGTTTCCATTTGGTAACACAATTACTTTGTTCGTTTGCGTGGTTGTAAATACTTGTCCGCCAACGGTGATGCTTTGTCCCTGACAAATAGTTTGTGTAACACTTGATGTAGTTTTTGGATTTACTGTTAAGTTCAATGTAATTGTAGAATCACATCCATTACTGTTTCCGTTTGGCAACACAATTACTTTATTGGTTTGCGTGGTCGTAAATACCTGTCCGCCAACCGTTACACTTTGTCCCTGACAAATTGTTTGTGTAATACTTGATGTCGTTTTTGGATTTACTATTAGGTTTAAAGTGATTGTTGAATCGCAGCCATTACTATTTCCATTTGGCAACACAATAATTTTATTGGTTTGCGTGGTCGTGAATACTTGACCACCAACAGTTACGCTTTGTCCTTGACAAATTGTTTGTGTAATACTCGATGTAGTCTTTGGATGTACGGTTAGGTTTAAAGTTATAGTTGAATCACAACCGTTACTGTTTCCATTTGGCAACACAATTACTTTGTTCGTTTGAGTGGTTGTAAATACTTGTCCGCCAACGGTTACACTTTGTCCTTGGCAAATTGTTTGTGTAACAGTTGATGTTGTCTTTGGATGTACAGTTAAGTTTAATGTAATAGTTGAATCACAACCATTGCTGTTTGCGTTTGGCAACACAATTACCTTGTTCGTTTGCGTGGTTGTGAATACTTGTCCGCCAACTGTAAGACTTTGTCCTTGACAAATCGTTTGTGTAATACTTGATGTGGTTTTTGGATGTACGGTTAAGTTTAAAGTGATCGTTGAGTCGCAGCCATTGCTGTTTCCATTTGGCAACACAATTATTTTATTCGTTTGCGTGGTCGTGAATATTTGTCCGCCAACAGTTACGCTTTGTCCCTGACAGATTGTTTGTGTAACACTTGATGTGGTTTTTGGATGTACGGTTAAGTTCAATGTTATTGTAGAATCACAACCATTACTGTTTCCATTTGGTAAAACAATTACTTTATTCGTTTGCGTAGTCGTGAATATTTGTCCGCCAACAGTTACGCTTTGTCCCTGACAAATCGTTTGTGTAATATTGGATGTTGTCTTTGGATTTACAACTAAGTTTAAAGTGATCGTTGAATCGCAGCCATTACTGTTTCCATTTGTCAACACAAGTATTTTATTCGTTTGCGTTGTTGTGAATACTTGTCCGCCGACTGTTACACTTTGTCCTTGGCAAATTGTTTGTGTAACACTTGATGTAGTCTTTGGATGTACGGTTAAATTCAAAGTAATTGTTGAATCACAACCATTGCTGTTTCCATTTGGCAATACAATTACTTTGTTCGTTTGCGTGGTCGAGAATACTTGTCCGCCAACTGTGATACTTTGTCCCTGGCAAATTGTTTGAGTAATAGTTGATGTCGTCTTTGGATGTACTGTTAAGTTTAAAGTAATCACAGAATCACAACCATTACTATTTCCATTTGGCAATACAATTATTTTATTGGTCTGAGTGGTCGTGAATACTTGTCCGCCAACAGTTAAGCTTTGTCCCTGGCAAATCGTTTGTGTAATATTGGATGTTGTCTTTGGATTTACAACTAAGTTTAAAGTGATCGTTGAATCACAACCATTGCTGTTTCCGTTTAGCAACACAATTACTTTATTCGTTTGAGTTGTCGTGAATACTTGTCCACCAACGGTGATGCTTTGTCCCTGACAAATAGTTTGTGTAATATTGGATGTAGTTTTTGGATTTACTATTAGGTTTAAAGTGATTGTTGAATCGCAGCCATTGCTGTTTCCGTTTGGCAATACAATTACTTTATTGGTCTGCGTGGTCGTGAATACTTGTCCGCCAACGGTGATGCTTTGTCCCTGGCAAATTGTTTGTGTAATACTTGATGTAGTCTTCGGATTTACAACTAAGTTTAAAGTTATAGTTGAATCGCAGCCATTTTA
>Ga0247804_10001286_pt1 | contig 11613 bp, 7 predicted proteins | sample UWRJL029104C1_FD_181142 | JGI IMG/M metagenome (GOLD analysis project Ga0247804, IMG submission 181142) | Plant litter microbial communities from Arlington Agricultural Research Station in Wisconsin, United States - UWRJ-L029-104C-1 | ecosystem: Environmental > Terrestrial > Plant litter >...
AGCTGGGGCTGCGGTGTTTGAGTTGGAGAACGAGAACTAGACATATCTGGGGAAAGTGGATGATTTGTTATGAGTGTGCTGGCTGTATCAGCATTGTGATGATGTGCTGGGAAGCATGATACTCACTCATCGTGATCCAGGGGTCCTTTCGTTGTTCGACGTATGACTGAGGCTAGAAACGTGCTTTAGTACGCTTAATTAGGCAGTGCAACCCATTGAAAAAGAGGGAAAGTCTGGATGTGAAAGAATCCTTCTTTGTAATTTGACTCTGGTCATCCTGGCCCATTCATAAGGATATTGCAACAGGATGTGATTAAGTAAAAGTCATGTACCGTCCAGAGCCAGGCAAAAAAGTACCCACTACAGCTAAAGTTGTACAGCAGCTTCCTCCTCAATCCATGAGCCTAGAGTGAAGCGTGCAGTATCTCTCAGCAGTGTGGTAAGATTCAGCAGTGGTTCTGAAGTAGGTACAGGGTATCAATGATCATCGATGCAGCCGGTACCTTGCAATTTTATAGATTCTCCAACAACGGGATGTATGACTTTAGAGCTTGAAATGAAATTGGGGCCGCTGACCTCTACCAGATGCATGACGGGAGTCTCTCTTAGCTCCAGAATCCTCTGCTGAAGAAGCCATGGTGTTGGTGGCTTTAAATGTTAGTTTGACGTCTGGAGGTTGTACAAGAATTATGTAAGTTTGCATAGAGAGTAGCTGGTTTTATGCAAGCAATATGATTGGAGGGAGACAACCAAATAGCGGGGCATCACAGTATCCTTCAAAGTAGCAAGCAGCGCGTAAGGCAATAATAATAGCCTTTGATGTATGTCAACTAGCTCATAGAACTCCTATCAATACGTACTTGTTTGTAAAGAATAACGAAATATGAAGTTGTATTGTTGACGGCTGCTTGAATTGCTAGGAAGAATAACCATTGGCTCGGTTAATAATGTATACTACTAAAGGGGGTTCTTCAAGTTTGTGGCAAGGTATTGCAACGCGAGAGATTTCTCACCTCTCCTACTTGGCAAAAAGATGACTTTCGATATTTGATCTCAATTAGATAAGCCGATGAGCCATATGGCTATCAAGTAGGGCTTCTACGCCATGTATCACTTGAAGACGGATGCCTTCGCTATATTACAAGAATCCCTCGACACCTCTAGTGGAAGGTCTGTGATCAGCTAACACTAATTGATTACACCAGCAGAGTGTGACTCTCCTGAACTTAGCTTAACATATAAATCTCAACAGCTAATTTCTTACAATGTAGATGTTCATTGGGTGGTCATTATGTCTCGCATATGAATGCCTTCATCCGGCAACCGACGACTTTTGCCGACCACCAACAGCTGTACTTTCAGTTATCGTTTTGGTGGAACACGATTCTTGGAATTCCGGCACTTCTATCAGCCCTTTCACAAGACAAATTAAGGTATATTAGTACTTGGTTCCTGAAAGTCATTTCACGATCTCTCTGTTTCAATTATTTTATTTTGAGGTTCACAAAACTTCATGAAATCAATAAATGCTATGAACTGGTTTAAAATTTTCTCACTCGCCCTTTCGGGCCTTCCTTTAACTCACGCTCAAACATCCGCCAAAATGCTCCGTTTTGCCTGTTCCCAACTTGTAGTCGAGCGTCTCGATCCTCTTGTAAACCCTGGACTAATCGGTACACCCCATACTCACCAAATCGTCGGCGGCAATTCCTTCAATGCTACCATGACTCCCTTAAGCTACGATCTCCCAATTGAAAGTACATGTACGAGTTGTACATTCAGCGAAGACTTCAGTAATTACTGGACAGCGGCGTTGTACTATAGGGCGAGAAATGGGACCTTTAAGAGGGTGCAGCAGTTTGAGAATGGAGGGTTAGTGCAGAAGGGTGGCATTACTGTTTATTATATCCCGCCATATGATGCGGTAACAAAGGTGACTGCTTTCAAACCGGTGAGTGTAATAAATTCCCTGCATCGTGTGTTGTCTCCTCTGCGGGATATCTGAATAATTGTCCAGAATAGAGAGACAATAGAGTAGAGGGGACAACCGGTTGACAATAATCTCAGGGCTTTCGTATGCTGGCAGGCGAAGCAACACTGCGTAGCACAGAAGGAGAATCGAGGGGTCTTTGCCACAGATGCTTCGTCGAAGATACCTGGCGTTACTACCAAACCGCGCCATGCGTAGGTACTAATGATACCACCAGTTTCCCTAACCACTTCTGCGAAGGCGGAATTCGCACCACCATTTCCTTCCCGACTTGCTGGGATGGCGTAAATCTTGATTCGCCAGACCACCGTTCCCACGTTGCGTACGCTGATATTCCATTCGAGCCTTACTTTCCTCCCGTCGTAACCGGCCAGCCATACACTCCCGCCATGGAGCGTGGTAAATGTCCAGACTCTCATCCAGTGAAGCTACCGCAGCTTATGTATGAGATTATGTGGGACACGAGACCATTCAACAAGAAAGAGCTCTGGGGAGAAGATGGGAGTCAGCCTTTTGTTTATGCAATGGGTGATGCGTAAGTTTAGAGTTTATTAAAACTCTCTACTTTTGGGAACGAGAAGGATCTCGATTTAAGAGCTGAGCTGACGATTTTGCAGAACTGGACATGGGCAACATGGTGACTATGTTTTTGGTTGGAAAGGTGATGCTCTTCAGCGCGCTATAAATGCTCGTTGTACCAACGATCGTTGCTCTGAGCTACTATCTCAATCCGCAGAGGATTCAGAGAAGTGTACGATTCCCCAAACAATGAAGGAGGATGTGGAAGGGAACGACTGTAGGTTAAATTTCTAATCATGAGACTTGATTAGAATCACCCCTCATTAATGGAACTATAGGGCTTGAGACTCTGCCAGGTGGTGTTACTGTGAACTGATGGAGGTAGGCAAGAATGCTAAGCTATGTGCACGATATGTGAAGCATTTTTGAGCTCATTTTAGGGTGATCATGTATCATACACGCAATCTATGGTGCTTTTACCTTTTATACGTGTCTTTAATATCCTATCAAATGAAAACATGTTTAAGACAGGAATGCCTCCAGTACAAGAGATGTCATGGGAGCCCTTCGATAAGTTCTGTCGTCGGCAACTTCAGATAAACTGCCTGCTTCTCTCCGGAAGCCTCGTGTCGAGTTAAAATCTACTCAGCGGGTTATGTCCATATTTAATATTTAATAATTCATAGGAAGCCTGGTAATGGATTTTGTGACTTCCTTAGGTTCATTGGGTATTACTAATAAGTCCATATGTAATTTGTAGTCTATCCATTAGCTTTAATTTCTCTGGGTATTATCTCTGTGATCATCAATCCTACAAGTCCAAATCATTTAACCGTCATCAATTATACTTGAGTACGTTATAAAAACAACCAAGCGCATGTTCCAAGAACTCCGCTCAAGAGTTTAGGGACTATTAGTTGCGAAGAAGCATCAATGCTCGCAATTGGAGAGCTCGTGATAGTTGTGGTAGTGGATGTTGAGGTTGACGTCGTGGATGTGGATCTTGAAGCCTGGTGAACGATGGTGGTTGAGAGATCTGGTGCCAATATGTTAACGAAGATACTCAATCTCGTAGTAGATATTAAAGAAGGAAACAGACTGCCGGGAAAGACTTTTAAGAAAAGAGAGTAATACTTGGCGGAGCTGTAAAGGCAACTTTATCAGCTGCAGCTCCCACGATGCCAGGTGCGAGAGTAGGCAAAGGAACATCCTGTTTCTGGATCAGTATTGTGAAAATTGTAAACAAACACACAGCGGCTTACCCCATTCACTCTCCAGCCTCCGCTGGCTTCTGGGCAAGCAGGTGCACTCAAAGTTGGGGAATAAGCAGCTTCCTTGACGCCGACAGGAAAAACCTTGTTCCATTCGTTCTTCAGATTATCGTAGTCCGGCTGAATGGGAATAGGGGCACCGGAGTAAATCTTGTTGTTGGGGTAGTTGACCAAGCCATACATATTAGCCTCCTGTACCCACTCATAGATAATGCTTCCACTCCAGGTGTCAATCATCTCGGATCCAAAGATAGCTCCCTGGTCCGTAAAAGTACGACCACCAGGCACAACATTGCAGCCAGTTTCTGAGAAGAAGATGGGAATATTGTAGCCTTCGGACATCTCTTGAAGATTAATGTAGCCAGATGTCTCAAAGTTAACATCTCCACACCATTCGTACGAATTGAGGCCAAAAAAGTCGATTGCTGTGTCTGGATCCGAGCAAGCTAGATAATTCTGCAGCTGTGGTCTTAATTCTGCAATATCCGCGGCTGAATAGCCAATAGGGATATTACGATATCCCTTGGCTGAGTGATATGCCTTCATGTCTGCAACGGCGGCTTTTATATAGGGTGCGCCTAGTAAGAGGTCAGCTTCTCAATGCTCTGATTAATGCTTCTCGACTGCCTACTATTTGATCCATCAAGGGAAGTGATAACCTCATTTCCAATCCAGAATCCCGCCAAATTATCGTACTTGTGGAACGAGTCCATAACTTTGGTAAAATCCCAAAACTGCACATCAGTCCAAGTTGGTGCGCTCTGTTGAATGGTGGTATTGAAGGTGTCGAGGTCGAGCCAGATGTAGATTCCCTTGGAAGCAAAGGTAGCCATGCAACCATCATGATTGGCATAGGGGTCTACATGATAAACGCGAATTGAATTGGTTCCAATGACGGCCATGGATTCTGCATCAAGAATACATTGCTGCGTGTCAATAAGTGGATCTTCGGGAGTACCTTGATATGCAACCCCTAGAGCAAGTTAGCTTCTGTATGAGCACATGGCTTATAGAAGATAGCGATAAATATATTATATCGGATGTGATGTTCTAAAAGTTTCAATCAATTCATCATTGATGAACGATTTAGACCTCCAATTGACTTCCATTCCATATCTTGAAACACTCCAACGTTTTGCCGTTCGGATATTTGTTACCTTTCAGAAAGAACTGTTGCCCATCAGCGAAGAATTTGGATCCTTTGACAGAGACGACTGGGAGCGAGGTAACAAGTTGTGCGAATATCGCAAAAAATACCCAAAGGCTGAGCATATTTGGATCACAATATGAATATGCAAACCAAACAGCAGGGGCCTGAAAAATACAAGTATGTTGTTGATACACAGCAAACAAACTAGACGAAATTGGGGGGAGTATTTGAACTAATGCCTAATGGCCAATTGCTTCCTGCTCCCCGCTAGTTTTAGCGTAATTTTATTGTTCTTACAAAGTGACCGCCCTTTCAAGCGACTCGGCAAACTACAAATTGGTGACTCTGAAGCCCAAATTTGATAACGAAAAGCGAGTAAAAAGGAAAATTTGTTTCTACTTAGCTGTGGTACAATGGTTTGCAAACCAACGCTATCCAAATTGCCCTCGCGGGCTCACGATGTCATTTAAACAAAAGCTCCACAAATTGGCCAATCCCATGCTTCTAGACTTATCCCGAGACGGCTTATCAAGGGGTACAAATACAGCCGATCTAATGTAACCCACTACAGTATTGATTACATCTCTTTAGGCGCGGCCGGGGTTCGTATTGGGAAACGGTTCAAACGGAACGAGGGGTTCCAACGTCATGATGCGGTTGTAAGAACACGATTGAAAAAAAACAAGGAACGACCGAATACTGTATGGTAACGCCGCACGAATGCATGGCCACAGAGAGAAGCAAGCCTTACTAGGATATAAATTATGAAATTCCTTGGTCATGGAGTAGTATCAAGCTCACTGACAACCTCGAAAAACATTTATCTACAGTAAGCTGTAATCAATTAGATCATTCTCTCTTCAGAATGCCGGAAACAGTCGCAAAATTCAGTAACTAACATAGACTTTCAAGGGTAATCTTCTCGTATGGTCCAATACTGTCGACGGTATGAGCTACTGGCGGCGTGTTTCCTCTATAGAACTTTCAGGCCATGGCTGAAGCAGATTTAGTGACCAACTATCAATCTAAAAAGCTCTTTCCCTTATCTTTTTCATAAAAAGATACATGAAGGTTGAGTATTTAAGTCATTAGCTTTAGTATACACAATGGGATGAAGCCAATATTGTAAATTGCAAGTATGTTTTTTTATAATACATGTTCAGCCTTACACACAAGGCTCTAAATTCTATTTTTAGATTCAGGCTTCCGCTGCCAACAAACAACACTTCTACAAACTAGAATAGTCATAACGATCAAATACAATTATACATTTCACACTCTAAAATCATGGGATCAAGTAAACTAAACGGGGCCCAGCCTTACCAGGCCCAGTATCATGATGAGCCTCAAGAGAACGACCGGGCTGAAACTGCCTCAATGGCATCAGCAGTTCTGCTTGATAACATGGAATCGTACCGAGAAGATGAGCCTCCAGCATATTCAGACGTCCCTAATCATCCTTCCAATGATGCTATTGCACTGCCACATAGTAATAGAAACCTCGGAAGTTTATACTAGTAAGTGACACATCGGTATTCTACCTCGTGACATTCTGATATCGGTAGTTTACCATCGGAGCTCCCATTCTCCAGTCATGATCTCAGTCGGACTGAAACTCGTACACATTTCCCAGATTACTCTCATAATAGCAAAACGCTTTTTTCCATGATCAAGGAGCAAAGCCTGTGTCCACCACTGTATACTGTCCAGATATCCGGTAGCCACAAGGAAACTGAGCGAAGCGGGAACAAGGAAACAAAAAGAACTATACAGGACTTCTTGGTGCAGCTAAATTTAATTGATCTGTTGGAAAAAACTCCAGTGAAGTCGCTCCCAAATGATAAGAGGGGTTATCGTGGTGGTATTATCCCAAAATTGAAGCCAGTCGTTGGCACCGGAGAACCTGAAGACGCCTTAGATGAGATACGACTGTGGTGTGAGCATTATGTTCAAAACCCAGCGGGAATCAAGTCGTTTACATTGGAACGCAAAGTTATCAATCATGATATAAAGAAGCTCGAACCATTGCTTAGAAGTGCTATTTATGAGACAAACTACAAGGGGCATGTTGAAATCAACTTTCAATCCCTATACACTAAAGTGATCGTTTATTCTCCTGGCAAAATCAACGAATGGCGCTCCACAGCTTGGATTCGTTGGCTCTTCTACCTCACCTTTATGTGGATAATATCGTGGCCCATCTTGTTCTTCTTGACTCGCAAATATCAGGTCATCAAAGTTGATTTCCAGTACGCCGATATGCTTAATGAAGATGGTGGGAGAAGAAAATGTGCGGTTATGAGTGAGGTGGAGTGGTTTCATCTATGGGAGTCTGCTATTAAACGTGCAGCTCTTGCTAGGATGAAATGCGGAGACACATGTCTCGACGACTCATACAGAATCGCTACAGCACAGGCTGATGCTAGAGGTCTTGTTGCGAGCACGCGACTCCAACAGCAGCCACAAACAACGGGCAATGCGTTCGCAGACGGAGCGCTGAGCTTTCTCGGGCAAGGACTGAGGGCGGCGGAGGACTGGAATGCATCACGGGGATGGGGTGCCGACTGTTAATCATGGGTAATATGAGCAATATGGGCGAGTTTGTATAGCAGTGTGTTTCAAGATTCAATATGTCTAATAATGATGATGACTATAGCTTTGAAGTTGGTTCTTGAAGTTTTCAGGCCACGTAAATTAAACTGATCAAAGTGAGATGTTGTTCAAGGAGCTACATTATTCTCTGAACGACTTGCAACATAGCAGAGTTTGATCTCCACTATCTCATATAGCTGCGACCTTCTTCGCTTTAGTGAGTGGATGTTAAAGCCCAGCTACAAGCTTGGCCCCTATAAAAAGAAACCTTATAACACAGCTGAAGAATCATAAGACTAGATCATCAAACAAAGAAACATGAAAATAAAATTGTTGCTATATTGAAGCCTTGTACAAACTAGTAGTACAAAGTTTTCTAGCAAATTCTAATATGCATCTTAGTGATACATGTCAAAACCACGCCAAGACGATCATCTGCTGCTGCTCTTAAGTCAATATACAAATCACCTTCTAGTGCTGCCACGTATACCTATCCATCTGTCTTGGATCGGTGTTTCCTTTGGAGGGCACTATCGCTTGTTATCTATTTGAAAATTATCTGGCAGAACTTTGCAATCTTGTATAAATTTCAATCATCTAAGACATGACCGCCTTTACGCCGTTCTTGTTTCATGAATCAATGATCTGCGCAATAAGATCAACAGTTAGTTGCGGGTCATAGTTTTCTTAGGCGCAGCAAACCTTTCTTAGCAAAACTCGTATTCTTGTATTCCCTCAGGTGAGTTAGAACTCCCTGTAAGTACCATGTATAGCATAGAATATCCCAGTACTTCTCTTTTTATCTTCCACTCCAAACCTGGATCTTGAACGCAGCTGACTTAGTGCTTTCACATGAGTGACTCACACATCTTGGAAAGCCATAATTCCACCCAAAAGGCGTCATTTCTGGACAGCATTGGCAAGCGGCTAAAATATCCGAAGTGATACCTTTACCTCATGTCTAGACGGAATGTAGTAAAAAATATCTTTACAGAACTTAGGCATATAATGATCTTGTTGCTCTCTAGATTATAAATTAATGATATCACGTTTGTCACACACAAATCGGCACGCCCCTATAGTTTGCAGAATTAAGCGACGCCCAAGACTCAAGCACGCTGCTGTGTCATGTCATGTCATGTCATAACGTATTGGGAGATAACCATCTAACAATAGATTGTTGGGAACTTGAATTTTCAAATCAACAATCTGCAGATCCACAGGTTTTGTCATACTGCGAAGGACCGATAGGGTTTTGTTGTGTATTTGGATGCATCGAGAACGCATGATAAGCAGCTTCATCCGAAAAAGCAGCTTATGATTTCTTTACACCTAGTGACACATGATTTTGCTTTGATTTAAAATATAGATCTTGATATATCGTACCAGTAACCGTAGGCAGATCTGTCATTCGACAAATCACACATGGATTTCTATAAAAGTTGATTTTGTGTCACAACCACTGGTAAGGTTGATCTCGTGCCATGATATAGAGATAGCTGAAGCAAGGTTTCAATCCAAAGTCGGTCACTTGACCATTGTGGTAGGTTGGAAATACGAGACCAGTAAGCAATACGAGATGAGAATGTATAATGTTCGCTTGGTAACTAGATGAAACGCTGAAGTTGCTGAAACTTCTACTCACCCCGTTAAGTCGTTCTCTTTCTGATTAGTCGGTGCATGTTAGCCATTCAATAAGAACACTAAGCATGTCTAGTAAGAGTGCCTATATTACGTTAAAATGCTGATCCGAAAAGTCCATATTGCTAGATAGTAGTAATAGATCTTAGTGCTGCTATCATCCGAGATTTGAATGTCAACTAGATTATAGTATTCTAACTAGTCGATAATTCAAGGTTTACTTGTCACTTTAATACACTAAGCAGGATTGCATATTTTGGTGGTATCGCTAAAATTCACTTTTTTTACATCAACACCTGGATCTGGTTTACGACTGTGATACTAATGTGTCTTCGCGGTTTTAAAGCTTACATATCTGTGAGATGAGATAAACTCCGAGCTGCCGTAATAGAATTACGGATTTCCAGACCTAGTTCCGATGACTTGCCGGAAGTTGATCTCACAAAGACAAGCTGACAATAGCTGGCTGGCACCGGTGATATATGATACGAAAAAAACGCCAGGTTTCGGGTCATCCTTTTTCCTGCTCAGTGCCGGACTGAGAGAGTTTGGCTTTTCCCATCCATAAGCGGGGAAGCGGGAAGTTCATAATGGCTGGAAGGAAGGCGTCTTGGCCCACAAGCGATACCTCTCACGGCTAGCTAGGGTAATACAAAGGGGTAATTACGTTTAGCCCTTTTCCTTCTTTATACAGTTGCTTTCCGTGGCTTTAGCCTTGTGGAATTCTATTTAAAGTACTTTCTTGGGTTATGTTTCACAGATAGAAAAATGTTACCTTGACATTCCTCCGAAAATTTGCTGTGGACAAAACTATAAGAAGCTGAGGATGTGCGCAATTTGGAATAATAATCATTATTGAATATCTCGTACCGAAATTCTAAGAAAAGTTATTCAGAGGAAAACTACTATGTATATTGCACAGGTATTTACCAGTCTGTTGCTCACAGGTCTTGTTGTGGCACTCCCAGCTGGTAAATCAATCCAGAAGCACACCGCATATTAATTGTCTACTGACTTTACACCCAGATGATCTTATTAAACCTGGCTGCATTTCCAAATGTCCGGATGGATATCCATACAACTCTTGTCTGACATACATAAGGGATCCATGTTGGGATCATAGATTACCGAAGTGCAAAGGCCCTGATGATTTTGAATGCAAATGCAAATGTAAAAATTCCGAGTAAGACTTCCAATAACGATACAAACTACGGGGAAGACCTAACCATTGATCAATAGTGTAATTTTTCTTTGTAATGTGGCATATTTCCGAGATCCTTGCTCTCCTCTGCCATCTCCGGTCGTCTAAGTGCCATTATTTGCGGCGGGGATGAACCCAACTAGATGGAATTTTGATGATTTGAGTTTGAACGATATCTCGAGAAGCGATGAATTAAAGACATGTAACCAATGCTTTGAATCTCTCACTTCAAAGTTGTGATTCTAAAATTCTCTTGACTGGGCCAGTAAATTGCAGGCTTCAAAATTTAGTGATCTTAACTTGTGTCTATACTACTAGCATCCATGATCAAATACTCCGTATTCATCACCCCGTATAAATTTAGTGGAGGCCTTATCCAGCATAGAACTTGCCAGTAAAGACAGGCTTTTCTTATACCGGCTTTAGGACCAGGTTTTGAACTGTCCAAGAAGACCTCATTAATTGATCATACTGGAGTTGCACCATATTCCATATGAAACTGAAGGCTATACAGGAGCGCAAAAGTATCGTTCTGCAAAGAAGTAACCCAATTGCTGTGGCTTTCAAATATAGAGTATTCTGGCTCAGCACCCAAATAGTCCGGAAAAGCTCAAATGTCATTGCCACTGTTTACATCACGTATGAAATCTGCATTTGTTACTGGCAAGAGTGACCAAGAATGCAACGCCTACACTTGCAATGGCTTTGTTCGAGATTCGGTTAACAAGACAAGACGTACAAAATAATAGCATCAGTCTGCAGCTACTAAATCCGAGGAGGCTGGTGATCATGTTTCCCTAAGTAGATCCAACAAGCCTGTTGTTGAGCCGCAGACGTTAAGGATTGGCCCAGCCTCGGCGCAGTTCTATACCTGGACTTAAACCTTATTAATCCTTCAGGGGCTGTTCTCGCTTACACCTATAACCATTGCTTCCTTCAACATCACTCCAACGTCATGCTCCGTACAAAAACTTTTCATTGTCGCGGACAAGTTGGAAGGCAGCACCGAACCCGGAGAGAGAAGGGGTAGAAGTGATGCAGTTCACACATACAATCCTTTACCGAATTTCGGTCTCAGCTTTTGCTAACGTGCCGTAAATCCAACCAACCACTTCCCGACCGGCACCAGCTGAATATTTGAAGTACTTCTCAGAAGCTCAGAACTGTTGTTATTGAGCATCTTCCATCTCATTTGTTCCGGACAGCATTGACCAACTGATGCTGTGCCCAGTGGCAGCCTTGACAAAAC
>Ga0247804_10001289_pt1 | contig 11602 bp, 8 predicted proteins | sample UWRJL029104C1_FD_181142 | JGI IMG/M metagenome (GOLD analysis project Ga0247804, IMG submission 181142) | Plant litter microbial communities from Arlington Agricultural Research Station in Wisconsin, United States - UWRJ-L029-104C-1 | ecosystem: Environmental > Terrestrial > Plant litter >...
GGAGACCTAATCTGGTGTAGCTTCCTACTTTATATATGTTGTATCTAAGGTCTAGAATCTTTGATTGTGACAGAACAGCTAACTTTCAGCTTAAACTGGGAGAAATATACGCCTCTGACAATACAGAGATCCGATATCTTGCTTCTAATTTGTGATAGATCTAGATGTTGTACCTTGTTTTTGCCAGACCGGCATGTATGAAAAACGTATAAGTAACATAGTAACATTTGGTACTCCTACTCTTGATGGTGCGTGTACCTTTCAGATGATCATAAGCTCATCGTTAAAATGCGCCTCACATCTATTTCTCGTTGGTTTTCTGCACAACTACTTCTATCAGGAAGCTTCTTGGACCTTGGAGCATGCCAACCGCGCATTGCAAGACGAACTGCTGAGGAACACTTTCAAGAAAAGATATTAGTACGCACGATCCTGCGAAAGACCCTGAGAGTTGTAAGATAAAGAATGCGTACTGTTGCGCATCCGATGACGAGGGATTGGGTGCCTCTTTAACGGGTCTTGTTACTTCTCTTGGTATCAATGTCAAGCTGGGATGTACTTCTTTTATGTATACCAAAATTGGTTTTAGGATTGAGAAGAGGCCAAATTGCTAAATCTCAAGTTAGGGTCTTCAACGGATGGTACGTATGTACACTGCGGGAATCCTGTCTGCTGTACTGGCATTAACCTGGTTCGTTTCTCTTCTCCTTTGACACTTCTACCTTACTCTTCTCGAGAGATGAAATTGAGATCTACTAACCTGTTTGATGAGTATATAGCTGGGCATTGCTGCTTTAGGATGTACAGTTATCCCCCCTGCACAAGAATTTCTGGTCAATGTGTTGGATGAAGAAGCTTTTGAAGAGTTTTTGACGCACTATGGCTTGACGTAGAATGAATAGAGATCTATCTGTACTTAGTGAAGAATTCATTAAAGGAACATATATTTAAACATCATTCTAGTTACTTTATCGCATTACACATCCAGTAGCATATGTATCTTGACTGACTAAAACAAGACCGCGACATCCAAAGCACTCTAGTTTATGTAATAATGTGATTTGGATTTGAAGACATCTCAGATCTCTCATGTGTCACCATACACAAATACCCCCTTCCCACTCCTAAATCCACTCAGTGTCCCCGAAACGGCATCCTTAAGCACGCTCTCTTCTGTTCCCCAGTCCCAGGTCAACTGCTGTACTGGAATATCCTTGAACATGCCCAGCCTCGTCATCTCCAAAACCTCATCTACCGTTCTCTTCTTCTCCTCTATGTTCGCATCACTCCATCTACTAACCCAAAACCCACTGAACTTGATATCCTTGAATATCAAAGCTGCAGTCGGTAGCATGACTGGTTGTTTCGACATGCCTCCATATGTTACTAAATGTCCTGCATGGCTGAGACACTTGACCATCGCTCCGGTAGGTTTACCGCCAACGCAGTTCAGCCCGACTTTGACCTTCTCCCTCCCACCATTCGTCCATTCCTTAACCTGATCTCCAAAACCTCTCTCCATTAATTCACTTTCCGTAACTACCTTCGTCGCGCCTAGCTCCTCCAACTCTCTCTTCATCCTGTTCGTCTCCTCCTCATTCGGCCGATCTCTGATGACGTTGATCGACTTCACTCCCCACCTCTTCGCCAGCTGTATCGCCGCTCTCCCAACGCCACTATTTGCTCCATTCTGGATAAACCAATCACCCTCCCTCAACTCCTCGAAGTCTTTTAACATTCTATATGCCGTACAGGGATTTACGCTCACAGTCCCAACTTGTATTGGCGTCAAACCTTCCTTATTGATCTTCAACACGTCCTTTTCCTCGGCGAGGGTATGGGTACGCCAGGTGCCGAAACATGTGGAGGCCATGATTATCCAGTCGCCCTTGGAGACGGACTTTATGCCCGACCCAGTGGACAGAACCTCAAAACAACCTTCATTTCCAGCTACGGCAGAGGGTTCAGCCGTGCCTAGTAGAGATGTGAAGGGCGGTTTGCTTGGGTAGACACCTTGGATCTGGTTTATATCGGCAGGATTGATGGGAGTTGCGAGTGCACGGAGGAGAACCGTATTGTTTGGCAAAGACGGGGAGATAGAATGTGTGTGTAGTCTAACTTCATGTTAGTCTCAAGCACAATGGACGGAATTGGAGAATTACGAGAGGACGTCTGCGGGCTCGCCATATTTTGAATATACGAGTGCTTTTGCTTGTGTATAGCCATAAGGACCAGACTTATAACGCCGGGATATTAATGTAGGACTGCATGTGGGAGCCAATGCCCGAGAAATAGAAGCAACAGAGCTACTGCTCGCCCGTAAAGTGCGTGGGAGAAACATTATGTTGTGAGGAGGGAACAGGAAGAAGTTTGGTTGCGTTTCTAGATGGATGTTTGGTGACGTCGGGCCGCGGGAGCTACAGGGGCATTCACGTGGCTTTCCCACGTTTTTGGAATGTATGTGGAGCATGAAATATTTAGGGGTCCATGAGCTCTGTCTGCTAACCATTGATGAACAATGGACCGTGAAAACATTGGTATATTTATACATTCTAATTCTCATCGCAAGTTCGTACCAGCAGGTCAACTCATAGACTTTAAACGAACTTAGCTACTGAATCGTAAGTTTTAAGAAACAACACTCTTTCGTTCGCGTTCTTTGGATGTAGTGGTTCTTCAACCACAACAGATTTTATTAGAAGAAATATGTAATGACCTTCTTACGAGGTTGAGGTTTCCTCCAACACCATATATATGAATATATACATTGAAGAACAATTTAATGAATGCTGAGGTTGAAATAAAGATTTTGGGTAGAAGATGAAACTCCGGCAGGCCTGCCCTATAACAAAATTTTGGCAGAAAATAAGCATTAGGTTGCCGTGATAAAAGAAACCCAGTGGTAGTAAGTATGTAACGCTGGGCTGAAGGAAAAGTGAACGATTGCGCCCATCTCTCGAGCAGGGTATTATCTCCCATTTTTCCAACCCCGTCGTATCCCATGTTCCGACATACAGCCATATCGCATAGAAAAGTTTGACGCACATCGGCTATGATGTACCATTACAGGGTGATTTATTGATCCTAAACAGCGAATTAGTGTTATCCCGGTAAGGTTCCATCAGTAATAACTGTAGCGTAAAGAAAGAACCACTTACCATTATAAGCCACCGCTCATCCTCACTTAATATTTTTAAACATGTCGTCCGCACCCAAGCTACCTTCCTCACCCCCCTGGACCTTAGCTTTCAACTGATTAAGCTCAGGAAGCATTGGTGGTGGAGGGCCCATCTTCTCTGGCGTCTGTGGCTTCTTCTCATTTTCATAGATCACACTTGAGCGGTTTTTGTTGCCGAGTCTTCTGAACCAACTGCCACTCCTCGCCTTCTTCAATGGCGGTGCTCCATTCATGTAACTACTCGGGCTCTCCGGACGCGCATGCAAATCCTCCAACGACTCATTGTGGTTCGTGCCATTGGTATAATTTGAATTCAGCGACTTCCGCGACAGAAATCGTCGAATACTGCCCGGTCTAGTTGACGAGGCGGGACTTTGAGGGGGAATGTCGCTTTGACGTCCTCGACCATCGAACGGGGCATCGTGGGTGTTTGACGAGGAGGGTGTTGTAATTGGCGGCGCGACTGGCTTGGAGACTGAAGGAGGGGGAGGCTTTTCTTCGACGGGGGAATCTGGGGGAGGAGGAATATCGGTTCCATCGGTGAGGTTGAAGTTTATCGGGGCGAGCGCTGGTAGTTCGAAACGCCCATTGAGGGGCTTGCCGTTGCTCGGCATTATGAAACACTGGGTGGTCCCAGATACTGCAAGATGAATTGTTTGATACTATGTAGATATGCGTATAGGTTATACGCTATTGGAGAGTCCAGTCCGCTGCTCACGAGAGGAAACAAATTGCTTGGAGATTGGAATTGGATTCGCGGTTCCTGTTGCAGGGCACGAGCCACAAGGATTGTCCTCTTTGGGGTATACTCCGCGGAAGTGGGGAACATCTACCAGAAAGGAGAGGCCGTTACAGAGGAGCATTTGAGTGAGATCTGTAAGACGGCCATGGAGAAAATGGTATCTGGCCGTGTCCCTGGAAGCGTTAGAATTGACTTGAAAATCATCACCTCAGTTCAAGGTTGGCGGAGAATGAGTACCTCTCGTCTCCTCCTCTGACCCTTTCCATCCAAATTTGTCTTGAGGAGACCCATTGTACCACGCCGGATGTGTTTCTCGCTGTGGAGTTTAGTATGACATAGGAGAATGCGGTTGTCTCAGGCGGAGATTCCGAGGGATCTCAATCCAAACTTATAGTTCCACCGGCGTCACAGTTGAAGTGCTATGCCCATTAAGCTATAGTCACGTGCTACGAAAGAAGATATACTAACCATTCATGGAGTGTTGGCATTTCAATTTTAGACAAGTTATAGTATAACCCAGGACTTCTCAGAGTTAGCTGCTCTTTTCTTTTCTCTCGTGAACTTGGTAGAAAGACATGTTAGTTTTAGATTCAGCAGCATGGGTAATTTTGACAGCTGTCTGAACCTCCACCCGCACACCCACCAGTCCTAAAAGTATAATGTGGTGGCGTTCAGATCGAACCAGATGACTAAGCGGTGTTCTATCGTCAAACAGATAAAATAGACAAATACAAAAGACAATAAAGTGCTTATTGTTTTAGATTTGAACAAGTGCTCGAGGAAGTACTGATTCATTGATATATTGGCTATTTTCCTAGAATTGATAGGAATTCCAGTGCCAACACCAACATGAGTTCTCCTCTGAAGTCCGGTTGTGGAACATAGTGTGTTGTCACTATTGTACTCATCTAAGGCTTGATTTTAATAAGTAATTGCTCTATGGTGAGTATCTAACTTATTCAATTTTGAGTTTCGTATCACATTTTTAAGCAGAACTCTGCAAATTCATACGCCTCTAGTAATGGTACATATTGATCAGGCGTGAAGGGCGTAACAGATCAAAAGTATTAGCATGAGTCACCGCCACCTCATTAATTCGTCGGATGTTGATCTATTTTTTATATCACACAATTGCTTTACCATCTTGTAAATAAGTAGACACTTCACGCTAATTCATACTCAGAACATACTCTATCTAATTTGATATCGCCTATCCAAAGCCCAACACACCATAGCCATTATGTCCACTTCCACTCCTCGTCCGGTTCAGTCGGTCTCGACTACTGAGCTGTACGATCGGTGGGCAAAGGTATGTGGAGTTAAATTTCACTTTGAGTAGCTTTAAAAGATCCCGTGTTCTGTTCGACAGTTCTACGTTTTCATCCTTTCATCTAGAGTCAAGTTTTGTAACGAGGATGATACAGCTCAATATTCAAGACAATTAATCCCAGTACCTTTCTATATGAGCGTCTGGCGAAAACCCAACACAACCAATATAACATGCAGGAGTCTTTAACTAATATGGAATAGGTTTACGACATAGATGGCAACATCCTCCAAGCTCTCGATGACCATCTCCTACCAACCTTGCTCACAGAAGCATTTGCTCTCCTTCCACCGTCCAAGCCCATAAATATCACTGAGTATGTTCCCTCACTGCTTCGTATTTCCAGAGCTGTAAAGCCTCCCTTCAAATGATCCGCTCCCACATCAGCCTTAACATTACACAGACTAGGTTCCGGCACGGGACGCAACACCGTGAAACTCCTCTCCCCAGGCTTCACGCCTTCAATATCCCAAATAACGGCATTGGATCTCTCTTCATCCATGCTCTCTGTCGCCCGTTCCCGCTGTAGCTCCCTTGTTTCTTCTCTTGAAGGCCCACCTGCGATCACATTCCACGAATTCAACGCCCTCGACTCACAGCTTTCACCTCAATATCTCGGCACTGCTGATCTCGTACTTTCTACGCTCGTCCTTGAACACCTCCCTCTCGAAGCGTTTTTCCGGGCCGTCAAAAGCCTCCTGAAGAATGATGGCGGAGTTGTCGTACTAACAAACATGCATGCGGAAATGGGGCGCAAGAGCCAAGCTGGATTTGTGGATGACGAGACAGGCGTCAAGGTCCAGGGACAAAGTTACGTGTATGAGGTCCAGGAGGTTCTTGAGGAAGCTCAGAAATGGGGATTTGATATTGAGGGGGATGCTGGCGAAAGGGCGATTGCAAAGGCGGATTTGGAATCAGGTGTAGTCGGGAAGAGGGGAGAAAAATGGGTAGGGGTAAAGTGCTGGTTTGGGATGGTTCTGAAGTTGAAGAGACAATTGAAGGCGTGATGACACCAAATCAATGATGCTCGATATTTTAGTACTGCATTCTGTTATTTAGATATAGCTTAAGAGCATACTTTAACCTATTAGCTTTCGAAGAAGTTACTTTACTTTCTCTAACAACTGTAGTCACAGCAGAATTAGACATTAAGGAAAACGATTTTGCGAAAGCTCGTAGTAAATCTGATCAAAAAAGCAATCTTCTAAAGAATCTTGTTGATGTTTGATTCTCAAGGCTGAAGAAAGTTTACTCTCTATACTTTTACCTTTCTGTATAAGTTGTCAGTTATACTTTATTACCATTAGCCCCGGGCTGTCAGAAGGCAATGTGCTGGTCGGCGTTAAGATGATGCTCGATAGCCAATGATAGGCTTGATGTCTAGCCTTGATAGAATCTAGCGCTCGGTCAGTTGTGTATAGTGGTGCAATATATCGCTCTATAATTGAGAAGTGAGACAAAGATATTGAAAACACTAGAAAACTTTATAGTTGAGATGCCACATGGCAATACGCCGCTGTGATGATTTGTTATTCTGGAATACCCCATAAGCCTATGCCAACGCCCCCCCCATGCAAACCAACCCTAGCGAGACGAAATGCAAGAAATAGTAATAAAGTCGGATTATCCATGGCGTTGAGCCGCATCCCGAAAAGCCTCCTCTTGCATGGCAAGTAACTGTTCTGTAGATAGTCCACTCTGCTCTAATTTGTTTGCCTTCTTCTCGCGTCCCTGTTGATTAGTTAGCCTCGCATCTTCGACATCTTATTTTGTTTGGCAAGGGGAGAGTTATACCTTTAGCTCTTCCTTATGTTTTCCTGCAACTTCCTGAATATCGTGTACATACTCGCCAAATCCTAGTGTTTCCAAAGCTTTGGTGATGTGCTCACATGCGATGGTTTTCTTGCTTTCCTTTTCACTGATTTCGTTTGCCTCAGATGATATCAGCGTTATGAACTCGACGCAGCACTCGATGAGTAAATCTCGAGCATCTTTACCGAAGGCAAGACCGGATGACGGTGGGAGGATCTCGGTCACGATCTTTTGGACGGTGGCTATGAGAATGTTAGCTATGTTTTTCTCGAACTGATGTTTTGCGACAACATGAGGCCATGGGTTCGAAAACCCCAAGTCATCTTTTATAGCGGTATCTCTGTGTAGTTTTTTGTACGGAATATCTGCATAACCTGACTGATTTGAGAGAAGAACTGAGGTTTCGCTTTTGAGGCTCTACCCCAAAGCGAAGCACTAGTTTCTAGGTCCCAAAAAGTGGTCTAGATTAGAGCAGCGCGTTCCTCAAGTTCGCTCTGAAGTGTAGCGCTCTAAACTCAACGAGGATATGTGATAATAAAACATGGCCTAGTATCTAGCATTGGATTGGGAAGCTGCAATACTTGGCACTAAGATTTTGATATAAATCAAGACTCGAGCGTATCGACCAGATGAATACATATAAATACCTTTTGGAAGAGATAAATCATCGTTTGCTGAAAAGAAACATGTTAGCCTTGTTCTCTTTGAGGTGGTCTCTTAGAGATGTCAAAAGTTGGAAGGAGGAAAGCGGGTTCTAGTGGAGCTAGATAAAAAAGCAATGATGCTATTCTATGCAGCCTTGGACTTGATTGAGGAAAATCCGCTTTGGTCCATGAACAATCCAAGCTGTTTGGGTAAATGAAACCCTTGGCTTTGCAGACTCGACGCGTCAAGCGATACCACAGTAAATAATCCTAGGACGTCGTCACGACTTCAGAACCTGCTCTTCTCCCTTAAATCTGGTGATTTCTTCTAGGAGAGTAAACCGTAACGGAATAGCAACCGCTTTCGCTCTTAAATTCCACAAAGAAAGGTCCCGTTGTGACTTACTGTTAAACTCGCGGTCTGACATGCTGGCAAACTTTCTCGCTATTCCTCTAGCTGTAAACCGTCCAACCCAAAAATGCCTGTAAAGACAGATATGATATGGAAGATGTGTTGTAGGTCTTAAGATTATGTGATCTGTTGATTGATTACGTGGGTTCTGAAAGACTCTTTGACTGAAATTTGGGAAGGGAAGGCTGATGATTTTTGGGGCGAGGCTGTATTTAGAGGTCCAGTTTGCCCCGCGCTAAGAGGTTGGCACGTGCACGTGTAAATGTATATATATCTCCATGAGTCAGCAGAATGTTATCCGTGTTAACCAACATGGTTATTGATGTATGAGTGATCTTTGCCAAGGTCAGCAACTATTCCATTGCAATATGTTTGTCCTTCCAGATCATATGTGATCTTGAAAACCTATAGTTCAACTATAAATTTTTAAGTGTCTCATTTGTTTCTAGTGTTTCTAATCATCTTTCTCCAGCTTTATATGGCCTTAATGATATTGAACTTGCATTTAGGTTTAGTAAATTTAAGTGATATCTCTCCAACAATCAACAGTCATTGATCCCGCTTTGCGATTCATCTAAAAACTCAAGATATAAAGCAGAACTCTTCATTTGCTCTTGGTGGTTCATAGCGATGACCCTTGACTGTTTGAACACCTGATCTCGAGGAAAGTCGACTTTAACTTAGACTCTACCGTAGAGCTAGCATGTGGTATCCCATGTGTGAGAAGGCTCTTCGCATGCTTCTTCGCTGCTTGCTGCTGCCTCACGTTTTCTGCCGTCTGGGTGTTTGATATTAATAGGTTGATTCTTCACTCTCTTTTTTCTATCTTCTGAACTGGCAATTTTGAGCATATTTTTCCGTTCCCAGGATTCCCACCCCTTCAAATATTGAATAGGTACCCCTTTTGGAATATAAAATGGTTTAGCTTTCTTTGGAGCTACTTTCTTGATATTAATTTGTCCATCACGTAATTTGGGAGCAAAGGCTCGTGCAACACTCATATCTTCAGATGTTTTGTCCTCTTCTTTGGGAACATCAATAGGAAGAGAATTTCCATTTAGACTTTTCTTGTTTTGTTCCAATTATACCAAGATTCTAGCGAGTGGCTTTTCATTTGTAAGGTGATGGCCTCTCTTCTATGTGGTCTTCTTGAAATAAGATTTACAAACTTCTGTGGTATGACATTTGACACTGTGGGAATCGACCAGCGAGTGCTGTCAAATCTGTAATGGATCAGAAAATCTCACATCTAGTTGAGAGTCAATTCAGAAATGATTCATAAATTGTATTGCTCTCGATCTCGTACCTAAATATTGTACATCATTTAACAAGGGAACCTGACTATGCCTAATACTACTAGATAAACACCGGCTAACCTTGCAGTTCCTCAACTAGCTTCGCAAATGACAACACTCGCATATCATCTGAATATTGTCCAATGATTTGCATACCAACAAAGGACGGGCTTTCCGAGTCTCCGTTTTCATGGTGACTGGACCAAGGGATGCTAATTGCTGGGAGCCCAGCCATACTTGCTGGTACAGTGAAGACATCATTCATGTAATTCTGAACAGGGGTTTGAGATCGAACGTGTTCGAGGGTTGGAGCTTGGGATGGAGCAGTTGGACATAAGACGAAGTCTACCTGCAAAGGACCTAATTTATTGTTCATCTCGATCGACTCATCGATATCGGTAAGATCGAATTGCGCATCTTGTGGCCGAAGCGGATTTCTACAGACAAAAACTCGGTCAAAGTCTCTCTGTACTAGTCTCCTGATCTTCTGAGCCTTGATAAAATAGTTGTCTTTAGCCGTGGAGCTCAAGGTGTATGATCCTAAAAGAATTCGCCTTTGAGTCTCCTCTCCAAAGAGTTGACCTCTTGTTGCCGAGTAAAGAACGTCAGCACCTCCATCAGTCACCGGGACTCTATTGCCATACCGAACGCCGTCGTATTTGGATAGGTTCGAGGCGGCCTCTGCAGCTGCTATTATATAATACGCCGAGAGTGCATGCTTAGTGTTTGGTAAGGATATTGGTACAATAGTACATCCTTTACTTTGCAAGGCTTCCAAAGTTTCTGTCCAAGCCTGGCGTACAAGCGGCTCCAACTCCTCAATATTATACTCGACAGGCACACCGATTCTCAAAGATTCAGTTCTAGAGTTGTCATTATTTGAGCCAATTGCGTCACCATCCATCTTTTTGGAATTTAGCCTCTCGCGAGCTCCAGGTGTAGCAGATGTGGGATCTTTGCTGTCGTGTTCTGTTAAAAAGGGAGATCCAACGATAGACGCAACAGAGCGAGCAAAGAGTCCTACAGTATCTAAAGAGTTTGCGTATGGTATAACACCAAAACGAGAGACCATACCATAGGAAGGCTTGAATCCTACGGTACCAGTGTAAGCAGCAGGCAGTCGGACAGACCCACCAGTATCTGTTCCTAAAGCAGTGTCGCAGAGGCCAGTTGCTACTGCTACAGCACTGCCACCTGAACTGCCACCAGCAGAGTGTGATATACAAGGGTTCATGACAGCTCCAAAGTAGGAGTTCGTAGAGTGTGATCCCATTCCAAATTCATCCATGTTGGTTTTCCCTATGACTTCGTTTACTTGACCACTAGATTGCTTGAATCGCTTTACAACAGTCGCTTCCAAAGGGCTGAAGTAGCCTTGAAGAAGCCCTGATCCGCATGATGTTGGGAGCTTTGAGGTTGCAATATTGTCCTTCACTGCTAACTTCACGGGCAACGTTTCCGAGTTGGTTGGAACATCTATAACTGTTAGAATGGTTGTTATGCTACACTAATTTGTCATCATCGTACCTTGTGTCTTAGAAATGAATATATTCAAGGTATCAAAATGAGGTGGTAAAGCTTCTTCTGAGCTTGGAGCTGGAGCAGCATCTTGAGTAGAATGAGCGCGCCGTGAATCAATGCGTCTTAAGGGTTTATAAACGGTGGTAGTTCGATGTGCAGCTCGACGCGCAGCTTGGCGCGCGGCTTGCAGTGGCATCAATACTTCTTCCTAGCAATCGAGGTATTCTGCAGTGATGGTATGCTCATAATGGCTTAGACTGCTGCATAGTAGACATCTTGACACTCGTCATGAGCTCAAGAAGTTGAAGTAATTGAGGGTGTCTAGATAAATAGAAGGTGCTAAGGCTAAAACAGTCCTCTTATCGATAAGAGCTTATCAACAAGACAGGACAAGCTACGCGGAGGGAGGCCAATGACGCTGACCAGGCTCACTTGACACTCCAATCTCGAATACAACTTTTATATTTTGAAGTCATATGAACGGAACATTACGATATATATCTTTCCGTATTAACTTACTCCGCGTTACAAATCTCGCGATCTAGGGTTACGTTGTGTCCCTTGTGAGCACAGGGAGCATCCAAGGCATCAACAAAGACCCAGCCTGCTCTACAAGATGGTTCAAATAAATGCTCCCTCACAGGGATTTTATGGAGGAGGACCCTTTTTAG
>Ga0247804_10001290_pt1 | contig 11593 bp, 4 predicted proteins | sample UWRJL029104C1_FD_181142 | JGI IMG/M metagenome (GOLD analysis project Ga0247804, IMG submission 181142) | Plant litter microbial communities from Arlington Agricultural Research Station in Wisconsin, United States - UWRJ-L029-104C-1 | ecosystem: Environmental > Terrestrial > Plant litter >...
AGCCTTCATCAAAGAACGTAAGAAAGAGTTGATGAACGAAGCGATTAAATACATCGGCAAAAGCAAATATTTAAAGAAGATCGACAAGGAAGCCTATTACTATGTAGAAACCCTGCGTAATTACAAAGAGATATTCAGCGATCCTAAGAAAGCAGAAGAAACGGCGCTGGCCATTCTCAACAGGATCCCGGCGTTTAAAAATTTCGTGGAGAGGAACAGTATGCTGGCGGGATTGTTCCCCCGCAATGGCAACACCGGCACTTTACAGGGACTGGCGGGTTTGCAAACGAGGGCAGATATACAAGGCCTGATTCAAAGCCGCATTGCTTCCGGCGGTCCGAATGCCCAGCAGTTATTGTCGCAAAACATACAGCAGGCCCAGGCGCAACTGAACCAGTTGAAAGACAAAGTACTGAACGCGGGCGGAACCAACAGCAATGCCGAGATCCCAAACTTTAAACCGAACACCCAAAAAAGCAAAACCTTCAAACAACGGCTGGAATACAGTTCCAACATACAGTTTGCAAAAGTAAACAGCCTGATGCCTGCCACTGCTGACATTGCCTTTACCGTTGGCTACAAGATCAACGACAAAAGCATCATCGGCATCGGCGCCAATTACAAGGTAGGACTTGGAAAGATCCAGCGCATCTGCATCAGTCACCAGGGCATTGGCTTTCGGTCGTATATCGACTGGAAACTGAAGAAGCAATTTTTTGTAAGTGGTGGCATGGAAATGAACCATTATGCCGGGTTTAAGAATGTGGAGCAACTGAAAACTTTCTCTGCCTGGCAAACAGCCGGGCTGATCGGCATCAGTAAAAAGATTGAAGTAAAAACAAAATTTTTCAAGGGAACAAAATTACAGGTGCTGTATGATGTATTGCACCGCCAACATATACCGGTAAGCCAACCTTTTGTATTCAGGGTGGGAAGGGTATTTTAAAAAGATAAAAAAAGACGGATGGGAAAATTTCATTTTAGTATTATCGCAATGTTACTGTTAGCCAGCCAGGTTAAATCACAGGATATTGTTCAACCGCCAGGAGGCGGGGGAGGACTTTTTAAACCAAGCAATAACCAATTTGCCAAGATGTCGGAAATATTACCACCGGCGCCTGATGCAGCGGCAATCGCAACCTATGGAGGTGTTGGAGTTGATTTAAGCAGTGGGACTATTGGGAAATCTATCGAGTTACGGCCATTTACTCATAAAGGCTTATCTGTACCTGTTACGTTAACCTATAATTCCAATGGCATAAAAGTAAATGATTACCCTTCAAGGGTTGGTATGGGCTGGAGTATACTGGCAGGAGGCCAGATATCGAGGGTTGTTCATGGTGGTGATGACCTCGCCTCGGAACGATATGTGCCCAGCTTTAATATTCTACCTAATGATGGAGATAACGCCACCAGTACCTATAGCTGGCAATTAAAAAATAACGGACCAAGAGATTCAGAGCCTGATGCTTTCTCTTATAGTTTTGGAGGCTATAGCGGAAAATTTGTTTTTGATCACCAGGGACACATACTCAACCTTCCCGCCTCTAACCTGAAAATTACTTACAATAATACGATTGATGACAGCTGGACTTTTTCAATCGTAACACCTGATGGGATCAAGTATATTTTTGGAGGTTTGGTTGCAAAGGAAGAAACAAAATTCGGCAGTACCATGGGCTTCAATTCTTTTGTACCGAATGTTTGGCACCTTAATAAAATTGTTCACCCATCGGGATATTCCATTTCTTTTGTGTACGAGCGGATATTGATAAGCCCTTATTTTGTAGGGAAGAGCCAAACGCATTATAAATTATCTTACGATGCAGGTGTACCCGTATGTACAGGAAGCGGGTGGGATGATCCTGCATGTGTTGATGGTATAATGCCGGTTGTGTATGACCAGGACATATCCATGACTTCTTACGTTTCCTTACTTAAAGAAATTAATACAAACTATGGTTCAAAAGTGACTTTCTCCTATTCTGTGCAAGGTTACCCGGAAAAAATAGTCAATGATATAAAATATTATAATGAAAATGGCTTACAGGTACAACGATACGTATTGGACTACCAGGTTTCGCAAACTGGTAACGGGGATAATTTGCCTTTCTTAAAATCTATTAAAGAATATGATTCCCAGGGTGCTCTTTTGAATCCTGGCCATGCATTTTCCTATAATAATTTAAACGCCATGCCTAACAGGATATCCTTTTCGCAGGATCACTGGGGGTATTTCAATGGTAAGTATAATCAAACATTAGTTGCAAAGCCGGAAGATGAGGAACTTGCTTTTCAATTTCCATTATCTACGGCCAATCGTGAACCGGATCCTTTATATGCTATCAATGGTTTGATTTCCAAAATTGTATATCCAACGGGTGGGAATGATACAATTCACTATGAACCAAATACAGTAGTGCGTGCAAAAGATATGAATCCCTATGATGAAAAGTACCAGTCGATTATTGGCACCGGCACAAGTTATGTTGAAACGGCAGGTGTTAATTTCTCAATAACGTATGAAAACAAAGTGAAGGTAATAATGAAATGCGATTACCTGGGAACTTCAGGTTTTGATCCTTTACATGATAAAGGGAGGATAAGGGTTGTGGACCTGGCTACCAATGCCGATATTTTCGACAGGTATTTTGTACCCAACAGCGGGGTATCAACTGAATTCCCCATGTTCCCTCCTGGCAATTATAAATTATATGCTTCCGCAAGGGGGCAGGATGTAAGAATTGATGGGAAATTGACTCATAGAACCGGTGCTACTCCAAACATGCAAAATGTAGATGTGATCGTAGGTGGCATGAGGGTTAAAAAAACAATAACTTCCGATGTATTTGTAAACAAGCCTGTTGTAAAAAGGTATTACTATGGCACCATGGCTAACTTAAATGTTTCATCTGCCTCAAACGTTCCCATACCCCGTTACTATACGCCATTTAATTATACTGTTGGATTTACAAGTGCAGCAAATTGTTACCTGGTTACAAAAACCTATGCACACAAAGCCCTGCATTTTGCTTCCCTGAATAAAAGCTACCTGTATAACGGGCGATTGGTAGCTTACCAAACGGTTATAGAAAGCATTGGCGGTGATAATTTTGAAAATGGCGCCATAGAACACAAATTTCATAACGTAAATGATCTTGCAGCCCAACCCATCAGGGGCTGGGTGAATATGGAAGCACCGGTAACGAACACTTCATACCTGAGCAAAGGAGAAGTTGAAACAAACGTGTATTCAAAAAAATCAGGAGCGCTTGTTTTGTTGAGTAGCAAACTTGCAGATGTAACAGTTGATACAAGAAAATTCAAAGAGCTTTCCTGCATGAGTGTTCACCAGGCAGGTGCGCTCATCTGCTCCATGTGGTCGGGTACCACATTGGTAGGACCAGACCCGTTGCATCACCAGATTTTTCACATCAGCAAATATTATCTTACATCTGCCTGGAAATATTTATCCAAAGAAACCCTGAAACAATATGATGAAAATGGATTGAACCCGGTTACTAAAATAACGGATTACTTGTATGATGATGACAGGAACCTGATGCTGAGCAGGACAGAAACGACCGATAGCAAAGGAGATGTAGTAAAAACACAAACCAGGTATCCCCATGATTTTGCATTAACCGGGAATGTGTATGAAGACATGGTGAATAAAAATATTATAGCAAACCCGGTAGAGGTTAAGGTATCGAAGAACAACCAGCTATTGTTGACAACCAAAACCAATTATGCCAATAACTGGTTTACCGATAAACATTTGATTGCTATTAATAATGTGGAAGTACAAAAGAATGGTTTTAGCAGCGAGGAGAGGTTTAAGTATTATGAATATGATACGTATGGTAATCCAATTTCTTTATCCAAAACCAATGACGCTCTTCAATCTGTGATCTGGGATTATAATAGTAACCATCCTGTGGCTAAAGTAATAAATGCCGATATTTCCTCCATAGCTTATACTTCCTTTGAAGCAGGTGGACATGGTAATTTTACTTTTAGTGGTTCGGCAACAACTGATGTTAACGCGCCTACGGGTAAAAAAGTGTATGCACTCTCCGGCGGCACTATTTACAAAGCTGTTGATGCAGGCAAAACCTACACGGTTAGTTTTTGGGCAACAGGTACGGTTACCGTTTCGGGTGGAACGCTGGTTCGCACCGGGAAAACATTATTGGGTTATACTTATTATGAATATACGGTAAGCAATACTTCTTTGCTATCACTCAGCGGTTCTGCACTTATTGATGAGGTAAGACTGTACCCGCTCAATGCAACCATGAGCACTTATACTTATGACCCTGGTGTTGGGACAACAAGTAGTGCAGATGAAAACAACCACCTTACTTATTATGAATACGATGGGTTTAACCGGTTGATGATCCTGCGCAACGAAGACAGGAACATTGTGAAGCAGTACGAGTATAAATACCAGTATTACGGGGTGAATCCAATCTGGCAGGCTACCGGAATAACAAGGTGCAAACCTTGCCCGCAGAACAGTGCTTATATCACGAACATCCTGCAGCAGGAAGAAAAGGACATCAATACAGAAAGCCCGTCCTATAATCAAATACGATGGGTAGATAATGGCTTAAGCCTGGCCTGCGACGTAAATGCCGACTGGCAAAATATCAGTCCTGCGGTGATCCGTTGTAAAACGAACGGTGCGAATGAAAATACAGGTGAACAGGAACAACAGCAAATGGATATGAACCCCTGCCACAGCACCTATGGACAAACCAAGTGGGTCAATATTGGTATTAATACTATAGCCTGCCCGGTGCCGGCGCCCGGTTGTAACTCCGGTAATTGTTCGGGCATGGATAAAAAATGCATCAATGGCGTTTGTGAAACCGGTGTAAAAACCTGTAAATATTCAACCTGGAATGCGGGTGCCCAAAAATACAATACTTATTTCTGGTACGTTTGGAGTAACGGCAGCCACAGCACTACCTGGGTAGAACTTACCTCTACTGCCTGTGGCGCTGTTGATCAAGAATAAAACTTATTAAAATGAAAATATTATTTATCAGCCTTTTGTTTGCTTCGGGATTCTTTGTATCCAGCATTTATGATTACCACTATTCAGACCAAAACGGGAACGAGGTTTACCTTTCCCAATACAGTGGAAAAAAAATGCTCATTGTAAACATTGCTTCCGAAAGCGAGTTTGCAGCCGTACAGATACCACAGTTGCAGGAACTATCGCAACAATTTGCCGACAGTCTCGTGATCATTGCATTTCCTTCAAACGACTTTGGGAACGAGCCCCGGAACAACAATGACATCAGGTTATTGCTGGAACATACCTATCATGTAACCTTCCCGGTTGCGAAAAAAACGGGGGTAAAAGACAGTACAGACACTACGAACCCGGTTTATGATTGGCTACAGGATGAGTCTAAAAACGGGTCGTCCCGCGTAAAAGTAAAAAGGGATTTTCAGAAATACCTTGTGGGCCGGGATGGGAAACTGGAAGGTTTATTTTCTGCCCGGATGAACCCAATGGACAGCGCCATTATAAACGCAATTACGCAGTAATTGTATAACTGATTAGTAACATTCTTATGATGATGAAAAAGACATTGATATTAGTGCAGGCACTTATTGTTGGTTCTGTATTATACGCACAAACCCCGGAGCCTGTACCCGCTGCTTATGCATTCCCGCTCAAGCAAACCTTTGTGCGGTTGTGGCAACCTGTTTCGCCCCAAAATAACAGTTCCCTGGTGCCGGGCAAGCCGGTGGAAGAAGTATTGACTTCCACGCAATATTTTGATGGCCTGGGCCGGAAACTGCAATCGGTAGAAAAACAAGTATCCCCCCTAAAGAAAGACCTGGTGAAGGGTATTGTGTATGATGAATTTGGCCGGGAAACTTATAATTACCTGCCTTACATAGCAACCGGGGGGTCTACTGATGATGGAGAATTCAAGTATAATCCTTTCCAGCAGCAGGAAGCGTTTATGAACCAGCGCTTTCCTTTGAATGCAGAAACTTTCTTTTACAGTCAAACGATACATGAAGCTTCCCCAGGTAATAGGGTGAAAAAAACCTTGCCGGAAGGATCAAGCTGGGTAGGCAATAATCGGGGTATAACCACGGAGTATCTCAACAATACCCTTGCTGATGATATTAAGAACTGGACCGTTAATAGTGGTCTTCCTGTTATGAACGGATTATATGCAGCCGGAACTTTAACCAAACTGATTTTAACGGATGAACACAATCGACAAAAAATTGAATTTGTAGATAAGGATGGTAAAGTTATACTACAAAAAGTTCAGTTGAATGCAAATCCACAAAACGGGTATACCGACTGGTTATGTACATACTATGTATATGATGCCTATGATCAATTAAGGTTTGTGCTGCAGCCGCAGGCTGTTTTAAAATTATCATCCCCTGGGATTAACTGGATCGTATCAGCCGGTATCCTGGAGGAACTCTGCTTTAGTTATGATTACGATTCCAAAGGAAGGCTGATATCAAAAAAAATCCCCGGCGCAGCAGCTCTATTAATGGTATATGACGGAAGGGACAGGCTGATCATGTCCCAGGACGGCAACTTAAGGGCAGCCAATAAGTGGATGGTTACAAAATATGATTTACTGAACCGACCTTATATCGGTGGACTTTGGACCAGCACCGATAACCGCGACTTTCATGCCAGCCAGGCCTGGAACAGTACAGCCTATCCTGTTACTACAACGGGGTTTGAATTATTAACGGAGTCCTATTATGATAATTACAATTGGGTAGCAGGAACAGGATCATCACTTTCTGCAACGATCGACGCGACCAATTTGAATAACAGTAATTACTTTATAACAACTTATAATAGCAGTCCCCTTTTTGTTCAACCCCTGGTTGCCGATTATGGAACAAGGGGAAAGCTGACAGGTAATAAAACACGTGTATTGAATACCAACCAGTTTTTATATAATGTTACCTTTTATGATAAAGACGGCAGGGTTATCCAGACGCAAAACATGAATATTGCCGGTGGCAAAGACATTAAAACCTTGCAGTATGATTTTATTGGCAAAGTACTCCGGTCATTGGTACAGCACCAGCTACCGGGTTCAAATCCACAAACACATACTGTTTTAACAAAGGTAAATTATGACCATGGTGGAAGGCTTTTGAACGTAAAGAAAATTGTTAGCAGCACAATCAATGGAAGTTCCCTGGTAATTCCTGAAAAAACAATAATTGAAAATGATTATGATGAACTTAGTTTTTTAAAAAGTAAAAAGCTAGGTACCAAACCCGGAACAAGTGCAGAATTGGAAAGTCTTACTTATGATTATAATATCCGGAGCTGGATCCTGGGCGCCAACCGGGATTATGTAAAAGATGCCCACAATAACAATTATTTTGGCTTCGACCTCGGGTATGATAAAGCGGCCAATGGCATTATCGGCAACCAGACTTATGCAAATCCCCAATACAATGGAAATATCGAAGGCATGGTTTGGAAAAGCAAAGGCGATGGGGAAAAAAGAAAGTACGATTTCACTTACGATTTCACCAACCGGCTTACGGGGGCAGACTTCAACCAATATACCGGCGGCAGTTTTAATAAAACGGCCCAGGTGGATTTTAGTGTAAGCAATCTGGCTTATGATGCGAATGGCAATATCCTTTCTATGCACCAAAAAGGGCTTTTGTTGACCAGCAGTAATTATATTGACCAGTTAAGTTATAACTATTATGACAACGGTAACCGGCTGAAAAATGTGATCGATGCTTCGAACAATCCTAATACAAAACTAGGCGATTTCAGGACTTCGATATTACACCCCGATGCGGCCGCCAAAACATCCAGCACCATAGATTATACCTACGATGCCAATGGAAACCTGAAGAAAGACCTTAATAAAGACATTGGAACCGCCATTTCGGAAGATATAATTTATAATGACCTCAATCTTCCACAAAACATCACGGTACGAAAAGCAGGCTTGGGCAACCCGGCAAAAGGCATGATCACTTATGTGTATGATGCAACAGGGAATAAACTAAAAAAAGAAACGGTAGAGTATGATGTAAACAGCAAAGCGGTTACCAGCACCACTACCTACATCGATGGCTTTGTGTATGAAAGCAAAGCAACCAGCCCGGCTAACAACCCCGTTGATGATTATACGGATATGTTGCAGTTTATAGCCCATGAAGAAGGCAGAATACGTTTTAAGCCCGGGGTAAGTGGTACGCCTCCATCTTTTGAGTATGATTATTTTATAAAAGACCACCTGGGCAATGTACGCATGGTATTAACGGAGGAGCAGCGGCAGGACATTTATCCCGCGGCCACATTGGAAAATACAACCTATAATGGGAGTACGGCCATATCCGTTGAAAATGGTTATTATACCATAGATGCGGGCAATATAAAAACCAAATCGGTAGCCCACATACAAACAGATTATGCCAACAACAATGGCAACCCGCCTTATAACAACAATCCCTACAGCAATACGGCGGCCAACAGCGATAAGGTTTACCAGTTGAATGCAAATAGCAATCGTACCGGCCTGGGAATTGTACTGAAAGTAATGAGTGGCGATAAGGTTAATGTATTCGGGAAAAGTTATTACGAAACGCCCGTAGGTGGTTATACCAATGGTACCAATCCTTTATCCGTTTTGGATATATTGGGAGCTTTTACCAGCAACTCTATAATAGCCGGTAAAGGAGTAACTGCGGGGCAGATAGCCGCTACACCCAACTTCCCGGTGAGCGTGTTGGGATTACTGGGCAACCAGCCCAACCAAACTGCTTCCACCCCAAGAGCATCTATAAACTGGATCATACTGGACGAGCAGTTTAAATATGTGGGTGGCGGCTTTGATGCAACAGGCAATTCAGGTACGATCAAAGACCATAACTTGGCCACCCAACCAACCATCGATATTCCTAAAAATGGGTATATTTATGTGTACTGTAGTAATGAAAGCCAGTACAATGTGTTTTTTGATAATCTTCAGTTGATCCATACAAGAAGCGGAATATTGGAGGAAACGCATTACTATCCCTTTGGATTGACGATGGCGGGGATAAGTTCGAAAGCGGCCGGCGATATGAAAAACAAAGAGAATACGTTTCAAAATCAAAGATTTGATAAAGATTTTGATTTGAACTGGGTGCAGTTTAAATGGAGAAATCATGATCCGCAGATAGGAAGATTTATTGAAATTGATCCACTCGCCCATGACTATCGGCATAACAGTACTTATGCTTTTAGTGAAAATAGAGTTACCGACGGAAGAGAACTAGAAGGGCTGGAATATGTATCTATTCATCATTATACTAATGGGATGAACGGAATTAAAAGGCATTACATGTCTAGTGACAAAGAAATTAATAAAATACACGGTACAACGTCAGGCCCTTACAACTCAGTCTCCTATGGCCCACTTGGAAAAGGAGTTATACACTATTATTATAATGATAAAGGAGAAAATTATAAGACAGAATGGGATCAGAAACAAACAGGTGGGCGCTCAGATTTCGAATTCCATGGCCTTTATTCAGGACCAGGAAGCATAACTACAGATGGTGGTAAAAATAGTATAAAATATGATTTTACTTTTCAACCAATAGATTGGGCTGATGCAATTGCTAAAAGGCATGATATGGACTATGCAAATGCAACAGCCACTGGTGAAAAATACGCAGGATTTTTAGAGGATATAAGAACTGTACAAGCAGATAAAGACATGGTTCAGCGTATTAAAGATTATACAAATCCTTTTAAAGACGTGAAAGGAGTTGAAACTCCATTCCGGACATCTTATTCAGTGGAAATGGATGCAACTATGGTAGGGCAAAGCACATTAATCAGTGCATTAGCGACTTACAAGCAGTGGAAGATAGATAAAAGTTATGGGAATAAAGATACTTTTGATAAGCTGTACGATAAGTTTCATAAGGATCATCCGGTAACAGCAGATTTTATTAAATTGACTATTGAATAATCATGTTATGAAAGTATATATTTTTTTAATTTTATTTGCTTTAATGTTTGCAGCTTGTTCTAACGAGAAAATAGAAATTACCTCAGACTATATCATAAATGAATTTTGGAATAAAGATGACGAGCAAGTGGGGGCTAATTCTATTCAAGTAAAAAAGATGAAAGTTAAAAAGGATAGCTTACTAAATCCTTACAGTGATTTGAGCCAGGCAGAAATATTGAGCAAATTAGAGTATGATTCTTCATTTATTTTTGTGGCGAACATAAAAATCCAGCCTGGGGAAAGCTATAAAAATAAAAAAATATATTTTGACAAGGATAATGGTTTTTATTGGTGGACTGACCACGGTAACCGTAAAACTAAAATTTTAGGAAAGTTAGAAATAAATAACTGGTATGAGATCTCTAATTTAAGACCATATCCTTATTATATAATTTATATAGACAGTACAGATACGGCGCATAATTTTGACATCAATGTAGCTAATTACTGATAGATGATTTGTTGATATTAAGAAACGACTCCCCAATACACTCCGTCTCAGCTTCCTAGGCCTTGGCTCGTGTGAATAGCTCAATAAATGCTGTTTAGAACTCAGGCATACCTGTTTCATTAACTAATATCCTTAACAGTTTTGTGAAGAATGGTGCCATCGCTCCTAAAGGCGTAACAGCTCCGCAAGGTTGCGGCTACGCCTAATTTTTCGACATCTATATTACAGGTGCTCGGCGATCAACCGACCAAACGCCTACCATGTTGAAAGCTTCCGTTAACTGGATCATACTGGATGAACAGTTTAAAATATGTCGGGGGTGGCTTTGATGCAACAGGCAATTCAGGTACGATCAAAGACCATAACCTGGCCACGCAACCAACAATCGATATTCCTAAAAATGGGTATATTTATGTGTACTGCAGCAATGAAAGCCAGTACAATGTGTTCTTTGATAATTTACAGTTGATACATACGAGAGGGCAGCTATTGGAAGAAACGCATTATTATCCTTTTGGATTGACAATGGTGGGGATTAGCTCTAAAAGCATAGGGTCGATAGAAAGTAAAATGAAATACAATGGTTACGTATTAAACAAGGACTTTGACATAAACTTCAATGAAAGTTTTTACCGTTTACACGACCCGCAGTTAGGAAGGTTTTGGCAAGCTGATCCTAGACCCAATATGTTTGAAAGCTTGTATGCTGCAATGGGCAATAATCCTGCTTTAAATTATGATGTTTTAGGAGATTCTGCCGGTCCAAAATCGGGCTTTAGTTTCTCTGCTGTCAAGCTGCCAAAATATGAATACGAGGATTATGGGCAAGGAAAATTATTTAATCTTCTAGGAAACGCTAATGCCATTGGCAGTAACGCAGGAATTAATATTTGGAATGGTACGGTTGGATTAGCCGAAGATGCTACTAATGTAGCATTCAGTTCGGCGGGAAGGCAGGAAGTGCTGATGCGGTATGCTACTGGTATTTATGAAGCTGTAATGTTAAGTTCTGGGATAGAAGGCAAGATTGCCAGCGGGGCAATTACTCCCGGGAGCGTATGGAGTAGTGTAAAATATTTATTTACAACACCCCAGG
>Ga0247804_10001293_pt1 | contig 11588 bp, 12 predicted proteins | sample UWRJL029104C1_FD_181142 | JGI IMG/M metagenome (GOLD analysis project Ga0247804, IMG submission 181142) | Plant litter microbial communities from Arlington Agricultural Research Station in Wisconsin, United States - UWRJ-L029-104C-1 | ecosystem: Environmental > Terrestrial > Plant litter >...
CGGCCAGATAATTTCCTTAAACCACCAGGTGCGCCGCTTATAATACAGGGTTAGATACAGGTACCAGCCGCTGGTATCGCCATCCCATAACGCCTCCAATACCACCGGAATGCCGTTTACGGCATCAATACGCTGCGTCAGCTGCGTGAAAGATTCGATGTTACCCATAGTTGGCGAAAGGTATTATAAAAAACGCTGGCCCTTCCCTAAGCGGAAAAGGCCAGCGTTATGATAGCCAGTCAGGGCCCTTGCTACATGTGAACCAGCGGCCGCGCCGGGTTCCAGATGCCCCACGGAATCATCAGCAGCACGATGAGCAGGGCAATGGCGAAGTAGGTGAAGGCTTTCTTGTGCTTGAGGTAGTCCTCGGGCGCTTTCTTGAGGGCCACGCGGCCCACCTGGGCCAGCGCGGCGGCAATGAACATCATCAGCGAGTGCTCCAGGCCGAAAAAGCGGGCCGTGGGGTCTTTCATGCCGAACTGTTTCAAGCCGTTGAGGCCCCAGGGGCTGAGGCCGAAATACAGGCCCAGGCCGATGAGCACCTGCAGCCACATGAAGCCCGAGAAGGCGGCGCTGATGCCGTTGTCGGCCTTGGTGAAGGGGCGGCGGCCGGTCCAGCCCACGTAGGCGCGGTAGAGGGCCACCAGGCCGAGAATGATGACGGGCCAGCGCGTCCAGGAATGCAGGGTGAGGAGAAAGTCGTACATGGTGTTTGTGGGGGTTAGCGTGGGGCGCAAAGGTACGGCCGGCGGCTATTTCAGCCGGGACGCAGCGGCGCGTTTTTCCTCGGCCAGCTGGTCGCGGGTGGCTACAATCATGATGACGAACACCGACACAAACGGCAGCAGGAAACCCAGGGCATACCATCGCCAGAACGAGCGGCCATTGCTGGCGGCAATGTAGCCGGTGAGCAACGGAAAGGTGATGCCAAAAAAGAGGATAAGGAGGGCCGCGATGTCGAGTAACAGCATATTGAACGGAGAAATTACTTGACTTTGCCGCGCTTCACGAGGTAGGCATACAATACTTTGTCAAACGACTCCCGCACGTCCACCGGTACAAAGTCAATCTTCAGCTGCCCGCAGCGCATGGCCAAATCTGCTTCGAAAGCCGTCATGGCGGCCCGGTACTGCTCCCGAATCTGGGAAGGCTGGAGCTTGATTTCCTGGCCCGTTTCCACGTCTTCGAAAATGTAGGGGCGCTCGGCAAAGTCGAATTCGGCCTCGGTGCGGCGGTCGAGAATGTGAAACAGCAGCACCTCGTGGTGCTGGTGGCGCAGGTGCTGCAGGGCGGCCAGGGCGGCGTCCTGCTCTTCGGGGCCGCGCCCCAGCATGTCGCTGAACACGATGACGAGTGAGCGTTTTGGAATCTGCTGGGCGATGGTGTGCAGGGTGCCGGCCACGTCGGTGCCGCGCTTGAGAGCCGTGGGCGGGCGCTCCAGCAACTGTTGCAGGGTGAGCAGCAGCGTGTGGCGGTGGGTGCTGGTGGAGCGCACCGGCGTTTGCAGCTCTATGGTGTCGGCGAAGGTGACGAGGCCCACGGCGTCGCGCTGGCGGGTGAGCAGCGTGGTGAGGGCGGCCGAGGCCAGGATGCTGAACTTGAGCTTGTCGTGGCCGGGAGCGGGGTAGTACATCGACGGCGAAACGTCGAGCAGCAGGTGGCAGCGCAGGTTGGTTTCTTCCTCGTAGCGCTTCACGAAGAGCTTATCGGTGCGGGCAAATACCTTCCAGTCGATGTGCCGGGTGCTTTCGCCGGGGTTGTAGAGGCGGTGCTCCGAAAACTCGACCGAAAAGCCGTGGTAGGGCGACTGGTGCAGGCCGGTCACGAAGCCATCGACGAGCTGGCGAGCCAGAAATTCCAGGTTTTCGAAGGAGCGGATAGCGGCGAGGTCGAGGGGCATGGGGGAGGGGATTGGGAAAGTAAAGAACGGCAGAAGCGGGAAGAACGTCGCAGCAGGGGAGATAAGCGGGAAAAAAGAACGTCATCCTGAGCCGACCGCAGGGAGGCAAAAGGACCTCACCCGCTTTGTTGTGGTAGTAATTCCAATCGTTTAAACAATAGAAATTACTTTCTTGACCGACGTGGGCGAGGTTCTTTCGCGCCTTCGGCGCTCAGGATGACGTTCTTTATTTCCAACTTCCGAAACCCGTATATTTGTGCCCGCTTTCGTAAGTTAGCTTTCCAAACACTCCCATTCCAACCTATTTCCCACCCATACCCCCACCCCCATCCCGTGGACGACCGTCACGACCAGGAAGAAATTTATTCCCAGCGCATCAAGGCTGGCAAACGCACGTACTTTTTTGACGTGAAAGCCACCCGCGGCCAGGATTATTATCTGACCATCACCGAAAGCAAGCGCCGCCAGAACGGCGATGACTCGGTGAGCTACGAAAAGCACAAAATCTTCCTCTACAAGGAAGACTTTCTCAAGTTTGTCGATGCCCTGCAGGATGCCGTCGACTACGTGCGCGAAGAGCTGCTGACCCCCGAAGAAGTGGCCGAGCTCGACCGCCCCCGCGAATATGACGAGCGTGACCGCCCCCGCGACGGCCAGGCCGAACGCCCCGCCTACGACGCTAACCGCAGCGAGGATAATTACTAATTCAGCTGTTAGCTTTTTGCTGGTGGATGCGACGGCGCGAATGGACTTCTGTCCGTTCGCGCCGTTTTGCGTAGCGGCAGGCCGTACCTTTGTAGCTGAATTGACCCAATTCATAATTCATAATTCGTAATTCATAATTCCATCTAATGGGCCTCCGCTGCGGTATCGTCGGCCTGCCGAATGTCGGCAAATCGACACTGTTCAACGCTTTATCTAACGCCAAGGCCGAATCGGCCAACTACCCGTTCTGCACCATCGAGCCCAACGTGGGCGTCATCACGGTGCCCGACGAGCGACTGCAAATCCTGGAGGCGCTGGTGAACCCGAAGCGCGTGCTGCCCACCATCATCGAGTTTGTCGACATTGCCGGCCTCGTGAAGGGTGCCAGCAAGGGCGAGGGCCTGGGCAATAAATTCCTGGCCAATATCCGCGAGGTGGATGCCATTATCCACGTCGTGCGCTGCTTCGACGACCCCAATATCGTCCACGTGGCCGGCGGCGTCGACCCCGTGTTCGACAAGGACGTTATCGATACTGAGCTGCAGCTCAAAGACCTCGAAAGCGTGGATAAAAAGCTGGTGAAATCGGAGCGCAGCGCCAAGGCCGGCGATGCCGTGGCCAAGAAAGAAGTAGCCGCCCTGCAGCGCTTCAAAGCCGCCCTCGAAGCGGGTGAAAACGCCCGCGCCGTGACTGCCAGCGAAGACGAGCTGGAAGCAGTGGCCGACCTGCAGTTGCTCACCATCAAGCCCGTCATCTACGTGGCCAACGTGGACGAAGCCAGCATTGCCACCAACGGCAACGCCCACGTAGAGGCCCTGCGCCAGCACGTAAAAGCCGAAGGCGCCCAGGTGGTGCTGGTGTCGGCCGCCATCGAGTCGCAGATTGCCGAGATGGAAGACCCCGAGGAAAAAGCCATGTTCCTAGGCGAGTACGGCCTCACCGAGTCGGGCCTGAACAAGCTCATCCGCGCCAGCTACGAGCTGCTGAACCTCATTACCTACTTCACCGCTGGCGTGCAGGAAGTGCGTGCCTGGACCATACACCGCGGCGACAAAGCCCCGGCGGCGGCCGGCGTCATCCACTCCGATTTCGAGAAGGGCTTCATCCGCGCCGAGGTTATCAAGCTGCCCGATTACCAGGAATACAAAACCGAGGTGAAAATCAAGGAAGCCGGCAAGATGGCCGTGGAAGGCAAGGACTATGTGGTGCAGGATGGCGACATCATGCACTTCCGGTTTAACGTGTAAATAGATTCTTTCTGACGCAAAAAAGCCCGGCTGTGAAGTCGGGCTTTTTCGTGTCCAATAGTTTGTCAGTTATCGGAAAATAGCTGCTACCTCCAACTCCACACCGGTAGCAGGGTCGCTTAAAGTGCCGCTGGCAATAATCTGCGGCGGCTGTTCCGGCATGAACAAGTAGATGGTTTTAACGCTGGGCATCACTATCCAGGCGGATTCAACTCCGCTGGGAAAGTACACCTCGCGAATTTTAAGCAGTAAACTGTCGAATGACTGAGTCGGCGACAGAATTTCGATGGCCGTAAGCGGTGGATGTGGATAACGGATAATATCCTTCTCCCAATTGTGAATAGATTTGGTCAGGATAGCAACGTCTGGCTTAGCCCGGCCGGCGCTCAGGTCGAATTCCAATTCGGGCATAATATCAAACTGGGCCTCATAAGCCGAAAGCAATACGCTGAGTCGATACGTGAGCTTGGAATGATTGAACGACATGGTTTCTTCCAGCGGGATTTCGGTTTCGATAACCTCAATAACTTGAGTTGACATGGCACAAGGGTTTTCTCAAAGATAAGCCCGAAACTCTACCGGCTAACCACCTTAAACAGCTGCCCTGCGCTCAACCTATCCGACTTCTGCATGCCGTTCAGGATGGCCATTTCCTCCTGGCGGGAGGCGGCGATGCCGTTGGCGCTGAGGGCCTGGGCGAGGGTCTGGCTGCCGCTGGCGGTTTTGATGCGGACTTTTTCGGGTTGGCGGTTGAGCTTGCTGGCGTCGGTGAGGCGCTGGAAGCCCTGGGCCACACGGCTGAACTGCGGCGAGTAGGTGGCGAAGCTGGCGGGGGCGGTGAGGCCCACGATGCCGTAGTAGTTGCTGCCATCTTGCAGGGTGTAGGCCAGCACGCGGGCGCTGGTGCTGCCCGACGACTGCGACACCTGGTCGCCCTGGAAAACGATGGCGGGAAAACCGTTAACCGTGGTCTTCTGGGCCTGGGGCGAGGTGAGGCCGATGCTTTTGGAGAGGGCTTGGGCGGCGGCTTCGAGGGAGCCGCCGGAGGCGGGCAGTAGCACCATGAGGGCCTTGCCGCTGGGCTCGGCCATCTGGAACTGGGTGGTGGAGTTCTGCGACTTCCAGCCGCTGGGGACGGGCATCTGGAATTTCAAATCGGGGTGGTAGAAATAGCCGCTTTCCACGAAGCCCTGGCGCGGGTCGTCGCCGTAGGGCAGGCCCTCGATAGCGCGCAGGTACTCGTTGCGGTTCACGTTGAGGGTGGCGTTGCCGACGCTGGCTTTGGCCTGGGCGGCCAGGGCCTTCACAGTTTTGTAGCGGTCGGCCGAGTTGGGGTGGGAGGAGAGGAAGGTGGGCGTGCTGCTGGCCCCGCTCTGGGCCTCGGAGCGCTGCAAGGTGTTGAAGAAGTCGGCCATCTGGGCGGCGTCGTAGCCGATTTTGGTGGAGTATTTCACCCCCAGCTGGTCGGCCTCGCGCTCGTCGTCGCGGCCGTATTTCAGAAACAAGACGCCCACGCCCTGCGACAGCGGCTGCGCGATGGAGGCAATGCGCTTGGACGCCAGCGAGCCCAGCAGCAGCCCGATGCCGGCCACCGTGGAGCGGCGCTGCTGCTGCTGCCCGTGCCGGGCCGTGATGTGACCCAGCTCGTGCCCCAGCACCCCGGCAAACTGCGCCTCGTTATTGAAGTACGCCATGATGCCGCGGGTGAAATAGACGTGGCCGTCGGGCGTGGCGAAGGCGTTGATAATCGGCGAATCGACGATGGTAAAGCCGTAGTTGCCGGGCCGGTCGGAGATTTTATTCATCTGCTGCCCCTTGGTGTCGATGAGGCTTTGCAGGGTGGCATTCTGATAAAGCCCGAACTGCGCAATAACCTGCGGGTCGGGCTGCGGGCCCTGTTGGGGGCGGTTGACGGCGCTGCCCAGCGGCAGCAGCAATAGGGAAAGGGCGCCGAGGCGCAGGAGGCGGTGGGAGAGGAAGCTCATAACGGGAAAAGCGCAGGTAGTGGCGTGAAAATGCAACCAGCCGGGGTTTCCAACGCAGCAGCTTAGGCAGGGTTGCGCCAGTATCTTCACGCTTCCTTATCCGGCCTGTTCATGACCGACTACTACCGCCTGCTGGGGCTGACGCCCGATGCCACTGCCACCGAAATCACCCGCGCCATCCGGCGCTACGCCCGGCGGGTGTCGCTGCCGCAGTGGCAGGCGGCGCAGCGGGCAATACAGGTACTGGCTTCGCCGCGCCTGCGCGAGGCCTACGATGCCGCCCGCCGCCTGAACCCGCCCGCTCCTTACCCGCTCCACCTGCGCGAGGAGGCAAAAATGCTGCGCCAGCAGGTAGCTGAGCAGCAAAAACAGCTGCTACAGCAGCGCCGGCAGCTGCAGGCCGAGTTGGACGAATCGGCCCGGCTCCGGGCCTTCGGCGGGCTGCTGGAAGAAAATATCAACCGCCTGCTGGACCGCCGGCAGCGGCTGTGGCGGGCCATTGCGCTTGTGGCCGCGCTCATTACGCTGCGCGTTGTTATTTCCTTTGTGGGCACGCCCAGCTCCTACCTGTTGCGCGAGATGACGGAGCCCTTCGCGCCGGTGGCCGAGGGTAAGCCCAGCTTTTTCCTGGCGCGGCGGGCGGCCGTGTACGAAGCCGCCGACCCCATGCCGCAGTTTCGGGGCGGGCTGGCGGGCTGGCAGCGCGTGGTAGAAGGCCACTTGCAAGGCTGCCGGCCGGGTATCGACCTACGCCCCCTGCGCCGTGACGGCCAGCTGCGCTTCGTGGTCGATTCGCTGGGGCGCGTGGAGGAGGTGCAGGTGCTGAACGTGCCCGACTCCCTGGCCCGGCAGTGCTTACCCGGCCTCGTCCGGCAGCTGCGCTTCGTGCCGGGCTACGTGGACGCCCGGCCCGTGGCCGTGCGCCTCACCCTGCCGCTGGAGTAAGCGCCATACGGCCGGCTGTTCATGGCCGGCAGCGGGTAGCCGATGAGTATGATTCCGGTCCGCCAGCGACTCATCTCAGCCTTGCAAATGGCAATGACGGACCGTGGTTGCCCCTACAAAGCCTTTGCAGGGCTGGTAGCGGTCCGCGATGTACTAGGCAAAGCCTTTGCAAGGCAGGTAGCGGTCCGCGATGAGCTAAACAAAGCCTTTGCACCGCTGCTGACGGCCCTACAGGGGTATGTCGCGGTCTTACCGGTGGCAATCGCGGCCTTACTGCCGGCTGTTCACGGCCACCATCTGGTAGCCGATGAGCAGGTCGGCGCGGGTTCCGGGCGGGCGGTAGTACACCAGCAGGTCGTAGTTGTTTTCGGTTTGCTGGTGGGTGCCTTCGAAGTAGGTTTCGTTGGGGCCGTTGGCGCCGGCCACGGCGAAATCGTAGTTGTAATACCCCTGCTTGAGCAGGGCCGTGGCGGTGTAGGTCTGGGTGGCCTCGTTGTATTCCATCCTGAACTCGTCCTTCAGGCGCCAGTCGGTGAGGGCGCCGAAGACGTACACCGGGCCGGGGGCCGGCTGGTCGCTCTTGAGCTGGAAGGTGGTGGCGGCGTAGTCGGCGTTGTAGCGGCCGTCGCCATACTCGCGGCTTTCGAACACGCGCTGGCCGTTGGCGTCCACGTACTGGTTGTAGGCGGTGGTGCCGCGGGGCACTTCGGGCACCAGCAGCACCGTGGTGGGTGCCACTTTGGCATTGATGCGCTGCACGCTCAGGCCGGCGGCCTGGATGGAGCGGGTGTCGAAAAAGCGGTATTCGCTGAGGCCAGGGAAGGCGTTTTCGTAGTTGAAATACTGGTAGTCGAGCCGCCGGTCGGCGTCGCGCACAAAGGTGGGACGCAGGCCGTAGCGGGCATTGTCCCAGCGGAAATTCTGGCGCAGCACCACCTTCACCTCCACGGCCGGGTTCACCAGCTGCATCGTGCCGTAGCCGATGCTGAAGTCCAGCTGTTGCAGGGTATAGCGCTGCTCGCCGCCGGGCGGAATGCCGGGCGCCAGGCTCACCTGCACCTGGTTTTCGTACACCACCAGGCGGCGCGAAAGCAGCGGCACCCCGGCCGCGTTCTGCACCACCCAGAGGTAGTTGCCGCTCAGCTTCACGGCCGGGGCGGTGGTGCGGTAGTGGTAGTAGGGCGTTTTGGTGCCCACGCTGGTCTGGTAGCTGGTGATGAGGAACTCGTTGATTTCGGTGAGAAACTGCAGGTCCGTCAGCACCGACGGCTTCCAGTCGGCGTCGCAGTGCAGGAGCTTGGTGGTAAGCCGCTCGCTACCCTCGCCCAGCAGGTCAAACTCCAGCACGATGCCGCGGCTCTGGCCCAGCGGCACCACCGGGGGCTGGAAAACCTGGGTGTTGACGCCCGTGCCCATGTAGCACTGCACGCTCCGGATGTCGGGGTCGTAGATGTAGTCCTCGTAGCGCAGGCTGCGGTCGGCGTAGTACTCGGGCGGGCGCTGGCTGGGGGCAGTCCCGTTGGGGTCGGTGATGGGGGTGCCCAGCGGCACGCAGGCGGCGGTGAGCAGGAGAAAGGACAGGCAAGGAAGGAGGCGCATGGTACGAAAGTAGCGCACAGCAGCGCGAAGCTCCCGCTTCGCGCCCCGTTCGCGCCGTTTGTGTTGTTATTTTGTCGGCGCCGACCTCACGGCGCAAACGGCGCGCGAAGCCGGAGCTTGGCGCGACACTCCGACCTGCTACCTATGAAAGCCCTGCTCATTTCCACCCTCCTCGTCTGCACCGCCACCTTCGCCCAGGCCCAGGGCAAAGTGGCCAATTATTACTACGGCAAGCCCGGTACGGCCAGCTACGAGCACTTCAGCTTCTGGACCCAGGACGGCCAGCGCGCCGACCTGAGCTACACCTACGGCAAGGACCGCAAGGAAGCCAAGCTCACCTACCTCGGGCCCGATAAAGTGAACGGTAAGCCGGCCTTCAAGGTCCAGTTTCCCAACAAGCACGTGCTCTACCTCATTCCCACCGGCACCACCCTGCGCGTGACCGACAACAAGCTGGCTGCTCAAAAAACCTACCGCTGGGAATACGAAGGCCCGGTGAACGGCATCGGCACCTTCTGCCAGCCCTGCGCCGCCGACGAGAAAGAGGCCATGCAGCTGGTGCTGGGGAGTTATTTGAAGTAAATCATCTCACTTGCACCACATCCAATGGCTGAGACTACTAAAGCGTTGTCGGGCGAGCAAGCCGCCGAATTGCTGCGCACGCTGAAAGCGCGCTTCGAGAAAAACATGCGCCGCCACCCCGGCCTCGATTGGGCCAAGGTGCGGGCCCGGCTGGAAGCCAAGCCCGCCAAGCTCTGGTCGCTCGACGACATGGAAACCACCGGCGGTGAGCCCGACGTGGTCGGCTACGACGCAGCGACCGGCGAATACATTTTCTACGACTGCGCCGCCGAAAGCCCCGCCGGCCGCCGCAGCATCTGCTACGACCTCAAGGGCCTGGAATCCCGCAAGGAGCACCGCCCCGCCCACAGCGCCGTGGAAATGGCGGCCGAAATGGACATCGAGCTGCTCACCGAAGCGCAGTACCGCGAGTTGCAGCAGCTGGGCACCTTCGATGCCAAGACCTCCAACTGGCTCCAAACGCCGGCGAATATCCGCCAGCTCGGCGGGGCCATTTTTGCCGATTTCCGCTTCGGGACGGTGTTCGTGTATCACAATGGCGCGCAGTCGTACTACGGTGGCCGCGGGTTCCGGGGCTCGTTGAGAGTCTGAGTTTTTGCCCCGCTTCTCAAGCGGAGCCATCCAGTCAAACCGAAACGCCCCGTCAGTAGCTGCTGATGGGGCGTTTCGGTTTGGCGGATTGTTGCCGAATGGCTACATTGCTGCTGCTTAGCTTTACTGTCATCCCCGAGTAGGGCGGCTGCGCACTCCACCTTCTGCAAAAAGTACCCCTATGAGCACCTCCGCCGCCAAAGCCGCCCGCACCAAAACCACCGCCGACTCGCCGGCCCAGCGGGTCGCCCGCCCGGCCGTCCCGCCGCAGCCCGACCAGCGCCCCGCCACCGTGGCCCAGCGCAAGCTGCAGGAAGACATCCGTAATAGCCCGCGGGCCCAACGGGCGGCCACCCCGGCCCCGGTGCAGCAAAAAGCCAACAAAACCGGCCTGCCCGACAACCTGAAATCGGGCGTCGAAAACCTGTCGGGCCACTCGCTCGATGATGTGCAGGTGTACTACAACTCGGCCAAGCCGCAGCGGCTGCAGGCGCACGCCTACGCGCAGGGCGCTGATATTCATGTGGCCCCCGGGCAGGAACAGCACCTGCCGCACGAGGCCTGGCACGTAGCCCAGCAAAAGCAGGGCCGGGTGAAACCCACCATGCAGATGAAGGCCGGAGTGGCCATCAACGACAATGCCGGGCTGGAGCAGGAAGCCGAAGCGATGGGCCGTAAGGCGCTTGACCAACCGGGCGCGGCCCGGCAGTTGCGGGCCCGGACCACGGCGGCCAGCGCCCCGGCGCAGCTGGTGAAAGACCCGGGTAAAAGGTCGGTGCTCGACACGCGCATAAATGACCTGAAGGCGGAGGCCGTCACCATTCTCAGCAAAATGATGGTGCTGGGCACCGACTGGGAGGTGAAATACGGTAAGAAGGGTAAGGAGAAAGGCTCGAGTGTTTTAGGTAAAAAAACCGACTACAAAGCGGAGCTGCGCCGAACCGTATTGAAACAATACTGGAAAACCTTATCGACCGAGGAGCGGATTGAGATGGCCGCCACGGGCCTGAGTTGGGTGGGCAAAGGGCTGGGCCTGCTGGTGCGCGGCGGCAAAGAGGCATTGGGCCTGCTGCCCGAATCGGGGGAGAAGGAGAAAAGCGAGAAAAAGCCGGAGCCGCCCAAGCAACGGGAAGAACCAGCGCCGACGGACGGCTGGCTGAATAGCCTGACCCTGGAGGACGTAGAAAATATCTACGAGGCGTATTCACACGCGAACCGGGCCTTTGACGAATACGCCAAGGCCAAGGCGGCAGTGCAGGAAAAAGCGGGCGAAGTAGGAGAGGCCGTGGGCGCGGAAGTGGGCCGCTGGCGCAACGAAGCCGACTTCAACAAGCGCATGGACGGGCTGCGGCAGGAGTTTTTTACGGCCCGGAAGAAGTATCAGCTGCTGGAGGAGGCCATCGTCGGGAACGCCGACCGCGACCGCTATACTGCTGAGCTGAAGGCCTTGCAGGCTGGGCTGATGAACATAGTGCACGGGCCGGCAATGGTGTATCGAGGCGGTGACTTAAGCGACGAGGCCCGGAAAGACCATCCGGGGGTGTGCGTACTGGCGATTGAGGGCATTGAGGCCAGCGCGCACGGCGACCTGAGCGAGGTCATCGGGTCGGGGCTGGCGACGTTAGGCCGCATGGGCGGGGCGCTGCTCAACCGCGTGCGGGGCCGGGGCGGCGACGACGAAAGCCAGGCGCTGGGAGCAGCGCAAAGCGAGCTCGCCACGGAGCTGGCGGTGGTGACCAATAAATCGTGGAGTGCCTACACCAAGTGGCGCTCGACGCCCACGGCCGTGAAAGCCATCAGGGCCGCGCTGCCCAAGCAAGGCGACGACGTGGCCAAACTCCGGGCTGCCGTGCAGCTGGCCAAGGCTGCGCGGGGAGAAAAGAGCGATAACCGGTCGGCCGAGACGCAGATTTTCTACGATGCCATTGCCAGCCTGCGGGTGACGGACCTGCAGAGCCTGCGGGTGACGAAATCAATTATCGGGGAGATTGGGACGAAGCTGGGCTGACCGGCAGAGCGTTGATTTTCGGTCCA
>Ga0247804_10001294_pt1 | contig 11583 bp, 8 predicted proteins | sample UWRJL029104C1_FD_181142 | JGI IMG/M metagenome (GOLD analysis project Ga0247804, IMG submission 181142) | Plant litter microbial communities from Arlington Agricultural Research Station in Wisconsin, United States - UWRJ-L029-104C-1 | ecosystem: Environmental > Terrestrial > Plant litter >...
CATTCTCTCCTACTTCCTACAAAAACAAGCCGGTGATGACAAAACTTCATTATTCATCTCCATTATTTCCAAGAGAAATTAAAAGCCAGTTAAATAGAATCCACTACGGGACCTGCTAAGAATTTTCAATTTCTCAAGCTGATTTACAATGGATAAGAAGCCGAAAGCGACCCGTAAAAGAGGCCCCAATGTCAAAACTGGATGTAAAACATGCAAGTAAGCTTTTCGAATCAAACGGATTTGTTATTAGATACTGTTGCTCTTTCTAGTGGTGTTCTTGAAAATTTATTGACTTGAGCAGAATTCGACGGAAGAAATGCGATGCTACAAAACCAGCATGCACCCGATGTAGTTCTACTGGCCGTACATGCGATTTCCTTACAGAAAACAAAATATTTAGTTCACAAGATACGAATTTTTCAGAGAATGACCAAAATCCTTATACGCTACCGCGATCAGAACTATTAGGCGCGGAGGAAGTTGGGTGTTTCGGCCAGAGGGACTTCTCGTTCCCACCGCCAAATACTCTCCCACCGACAGGCCCAATTTATATTGCACCCATTTCCATTTCCTCTGACGAAGTTGTCTATTTTGATTATTTTCGAATAGCATGCACTGAGGAGTTTTCTGGCTTCTTCAATGGGCAGCTATGGAAGAAGCTCATTCTTCAAGCAAGTTACACTGAGCCCTTTATGCTGAATGCAGTACTGGCCATCGGAGCAATACGCCTATCACAGTTAGGTCACTGTTGCCCACCTGAAATGCTTCATTATAGCATTAAACAAAGCAATATCGCTTCTGAAGCCTTATCAAAAGTAGTAGCTGAGATGCTGGAAAATAACACTGTAGATTGGAAAACTGCGCTCTTAGGAAGTATTGTTCTCCTCGCTATTGAAGTTCTACACGGAAATGAAGCTGGTGCATTACTACATTTTCGAGGGGGCTCATCAATATTGAAGAGTCTTGCAAACGAAGGACCTAGGATGAAAGGTGCCATTGGACCTCCCAATTATAAACACTCACGGAATTCGAATGCAACATCTGACGAGTTTGACGAGGTCATCACAGCCTTTACTCGTTTGAGTATCGAACAATATCCCTTCATTGGTTTGCATAGTGGTGGCTCCGATAATGCTCCGACTCTCCCATCCTTTTTCGAAACATTGGACGAAGTTAGAAATTCCCTCAACTCAATACTCTCATCGATGTACGCGTTTATTCGTCAATGGGGCCATCAGTCATTTAAAATTCTTCCAAGACACCCGTTACCGAAAGTTGTCTCGGCTCGACTGGAAAACCTTCAAACCACTTTTCAAAATTGGAAACATAAACTTAATATCTTTCTCTTCACGCGAATAAAAATGGCCGAAGACCACACTCGTGCCAAGATTCTCCTTGTACACTATCTGGTTGCTTGGGTTAAAATTTCCACTACCTTTTTTGCTGACATGCTGGTTTACGATAACTTTTTATCCGAATTTGGAGAAATTGTAGCTATAAGTGAAGATATCATTAACATAGACAATCGTAATCGGGCCATATCAAAAAGTCCTTGCTTAACTCTTGACATTGCGATGGCGCAGCCCCTCTTCTTCGTTGCTCGATATTGCCGAGACGGGAGCTTGAGAAGACGGGCTATCAATAAAATGGAGAGTGTCGGTTCTGATGGGATATACAACGGGAAGACAGTAGCAATTATCGCGAATTGGATTGTGGAGACTGAGGAGGGAGACATGGCAGGTAGAGCCGTGAGTGAGGAAATGAGGTTAAGGGACGTTACCTTTGACATACATCCAGATGCAAAGATAGTTACGGTCTACGCTGGAAAGAAAAACATAAACGGTACCCTGGATGTTATCCATAAAGAACTTGCCCTGCACTGAGGAATATTTATATGTAGCACTTCCCTTATTTATAAATGTTAGTGTAGATACACAGTTCTCTCCTCTTAACATAACTTCTTCCTACTTACAGTCCTTGTTTCGCAAATTAAGCCATGATTCACCTCATGCATTGTCGTTTGCAATTCTTCAAACCCTCTGAAAATGTGAAATGGTAGAAACTACGCACAGAGAGCGAGGCGCAATCTTGATAGTTATCATTACTCTAGAGTCCACGCGCTTGTTGGTGCGACTGTAATTTAAATGAGAGCTTCTTGTCATAACATCGAAGAAATCAGAGCTACTATTTCCTCTTAATCTTCATCCTCGTTTGCAGCACGTATAAAAATGATCAAGGCCAGAATGATGACAGAGAGTCTTAGTGCGTGCTCCGAGAACTTCCAGTCAATACCCAGCTCCAAAAAGATTGCATAGACATAACCGGCAAGGAACATGCCCAAGATGACAATCAAACGGAGAAGTGCTCTTGGACAAAAGTGGCCCTGTTTTAATTCAGCTTTTGTATGGTACGTGGCGTCAGAAGCATGCTCGTACATTACGCAGACATTTTGCCTCATGCTCCTTTGCTAATTGAATATCGGTAGCAAGTCCTTCGGCGGATTCCATAGGGTCATCTAGGTAGTGGAAATTCTCCAATGCTAAGTTGTAACAAGTCAGCCACGCTAACATACATACAGATCACATATAGAAACGAAGACAATGTTACCTCGAAAACCACGATCTAATTCATACACCATTGCTTCCTTGGTCAATTCTCGAATTTCCTTTCCATTCCAGTGGATATCATTCAAAGCCCCGCGAAGTGTTTGAGATTCGCGACCCAGCCATGTGTTGAGCCATTCGCGGACTTCGTAATCACTGGCTTCTTGTGGTGGAAGGCTCTTGTGGAAGCGGTTGAGTACAGGTTTGATCGCGAGTGGGCTAATCGTTCGTCGCTCCATGGTATGTATGTTGTGGTTTGGTAGTAGGAAGCAGATAGATATAATGCAAGGTGACCCACTGTCAAATTTCCTTCTGCTAAATGAGAGTGAATAAAACCCCAAAGTCTGTGTTTGCCTTGTTCAATGAGAACAGACTTCCAGTGAATAACGTTTGTGTTTGCTCCTAGGTTTTGCTAGCGATTCACTTCAGATCTTGGGCATCTTGGTCTCGCTTTCACGCGATTTTGGGTTACGTTGATCTGCTCAGGAAAACCTATGTCAGTGGTTCAAGGCACCCACTTGGAAAGCAAGTAGGGACAACAATCTTAATAATACGAATTCTCGAAAGTCTCTCACCAATATACACTTGTTGGATTATATGTATTGATTCGAAACCAAACCAGTATGATAGTAGATTTGGTTACTGAGATCAGATGGGAGGTGGACGAAATAGCTTGGTTGAGAAAATAGGGTTGCGTCTTTGAGAGAGAGAGTATCGATTGAGTCTTGCCCAACACATAGTCAAAGAATCCTCGTATCCGAGACTGAATTAAAGAAATGATTTTCAAGTATCCATTGGATTCGCGATAATTGGGAATGATCTTAAAGTTATTTACACCTCAACCAGCAACAGTGCCTCGCAGGTAAATCGTCTTCCGATTATCACACCCACATTAAGGCAACTTTTTCACTTCTATAATCCATATGGGGTTGTGTTGAGTTGTTTCAAGAAATTGCAGTGAAAGAATGCAATCACAATTGTTGATATATTAAATTGGAAGAGATTAGTAGGTTCGGGTTTTGTATACACTTTATTGACCTTTCGATTGATGTCACGTAGGAAAAGGGGTCAGGTCGCTAAATTCATGATATGGCTCAATGACAGATTTTAAATAAGGATGCTTTGTTGGAGGTAGTCCGACTTATCTAAAATTGCGATAGTTTGACTTCCTTTCGTTTTGTCAAACTAGTGTCCTCCAACTAGTTATCACACTGAAGCATCACTTCCTAATCGCTAATCCTGAGCGAAATCCTATGTCCCCAACAGCAACCTTGTTTCTCACTAAGGCCATTTCATTTTCTTTGCTAACTCTGCCTTGCTATGTAGGGTATCTCGAGACGGCAAGAAAAATAGGTGGGATGGTGTGCGCTACTGAGGTCGGCTCGCAGGAGGAAGTCATGATTAGTTGGCAACATTGGCCAATGCTTGACGATTTCCAACAATGCAGAATAGAGAAGCTTGGCACTGCAGCATGGCTCTCAATTTACTAAGCTGTGAAGATCCGAATAGTTTGCCATACAGGGTAAGTACTTGCTGCCTCCTATAAGCAACTCCATCCACAGCCTCAAACCAATCAACCCTTGGCAAGAATTCATTCGATAGAGAGGTATCGCTTCTGTGCTCTACTGTGGGTTCTGGTTTTATGAGTGGATCAGTGCTTACGAATCACAAATTAAGGCGTAGTTATCAACGGGATTGGTGGTAACTTGCTCAAGGGCTGTGAAGTTGACGAAAGGTTCCATATAAGCAAGGTGGTGCCATGATTGTCGAACAAGAAGCCCAAGATACATATATGTTTCTTTTAGCGCAGAAGAGATCCCTGGAATGCTTTCAACAGTATATTGTCCGCACTGCATATATCTATTGTGATAGCTGATTAGCTTGATACGTTTATCATAGGATAGACAAAGACCGCTTACAAATCATGTAGCGCTGTGGAGCACGAATCATCTATCATATCGTGTTCAAAATCATGCGACATAGGTGAGGATCGCAAGCATGCGATTTCAAGAACAGGTGTATTTTTTAAAATGGTATTTTGAAGGAAACTAAGTGGATGATATTAGATCAACGATAACGATAAGCACATGCCAGGCCAATACTCACTTAATTCCAATAGCTGTGAGCTGTGTCGCACTCTCCTCAAATCCAGCTAACACCTCAAAGTTCACACAGAGCAAGAGAGTTACGACAACCTGACGGGTAGGAATTTCTTTCTCGGTTGTATTGGACAAAGCTGGAAGACAAATTATATCAGTAACGACACTCGATCTCTAACCTACCAGTCATTTCCCTGCCAAAAAAAAATGAAACTTACCATGGCGTAGAAAGGATAATGCCTTTCCATATTCAGCAAAAGCATATTCTCGATTACACTCTAAGGTCTCTGCCGATGACCAAGCACCGAAGGCTATGGCAGCTTGAGTCACTGGAGAGTCTGATTCAGCCGTTTGGAAGACAACATATCCCCAAAGATTGTCGTCAATGAAGCTGACAAGTGGAATAGCAACTTTAACCCGAAACGTATTGAAGCATTGAAACTCCCTTTCATCACGAAAGTGGCTACGTATGGCGGGTACAGGAAGAGGTGAATTGTGATGGTTTTCTATATCTTTTGGAGCCAAGACTCTGATTTGTCTGGTAGGCTTCCGGGGGGGTTTTGGCGGCGCATATCCATCGCACTCCCATCCAGCTTTTGAACAACGCATACATTTGGGTTTCACTTGATCGCACTTGAGGTGTCGAACTCTGGTTTTATCGTCAGCTAGTTTCCAAAGTAAAGCACACCATTTTCAAAACTTACTTGCATGTTATGCATCCGCCTTTGGAGTGCGTGGTTCGAGTTCGTGTTCTCTTCTTGGTGATAGTAGTGTCATTCATTTGGTTGATTTAGAAGTCTTGCGGAATATGGTTGAGAGGGAACTTATTAGGAAGCAAAACTCCAAAGTGGTCTGGACAATAAAGGCTGATAATCAGCCCTATATAAAATCAGATCCTCTCCGGGATCAAATACCACCATAGGTACAGCCATGCGTACTACCTTAAGCTACTTTAGTGAAGTAACTCTATCTCTTTCCTTGTCTACCGCGCCTGTCAAGACGCAATGGTACGGCGCAGCATAGACATACCCTGGTATTGTAGAACGGCTCCAATTGGAGCCTTATACGTCGCTTAGCATTTCTAAAACCCTAAATTAACATGATTGCTTAAATCCTGCGGAGTTAAATGTTAGTACACTCCGACAACCTCCATCTTACATAGGAACCGGCAGGGATAGGCTGTGGCAGCGAATGCCATGCATTGTGGAACTCCGGATGGCAAGATGTAGTGTACATGAGCTGGCAGATTGGTACCGAAAGCACTAAGAGTAAGCGCGGTCCGGCAAAGTTACCGTGCACGCTTATATACAACATGAGCCTAGCGTTTAGAGTGTACTGAAGCGTGATGTGTATGATAACCTATGCCTTGTTTCGATCCCTCAATTCTTCTATATCTAAGATAACATTTCCCAAATACATACCGGCTGACAGAGCACGGAATTACTTTTGGCTGTGGAGGAAGATGGAGATAAAGCTTACTGATATGACGCTTTCTTAATGATACCTAGTTACGGAAACGTCTTAGTGAGAATCAGCCACACCAACCATCAAGACAATCTCAGTGAAATGGTAATTCAAGAGACTGATGATTTGTGAGACATTCTTCCTCAAACTCATGTGAAAATCTCGTTACTTTACAATTCAATTTAAATAGGGACGGAGCTTCGATAGTTTAGTCAGGTAGCTATCCTTGAGACTGTTCTTCAACTTTAAGTATGTAGAGAGAGAGTATCGGTAATCTAATGACAGCGTCTATTGTCTTTCCCAAATCTCCCACGTTTTGAGGTACCATCCGGCAGGACGCGATCACCCTTAAATTCGTACTTATTAGCCAATAACATGCGCGGAAAGAAGGTTATTATTAATCCTTGCAGCTGCATGAACCCAAGTGGAGGAATGCCCGGACTATACAGGGCTGATTTGGTAGGGATCTTATGCCTGAGATTTGGAATCGAAGTTATTATCCCTGATAACACCTTAGTTGGGAACTTGTTTCTCTACAAGCTCTTTCCTACGTATGGTCACGGGTATCCTAGGTATCAAATATTCAAACGTATAGGTTCAGTCGAAAAAAGACCAGATCACGTGTAATTAGTCATCCATTCTACCCCCTATCAACATGAATCTAGAAGTCTAAGTTGCTGCTGGGTTGCTTAGAGTGTTGAATACTAAGAATTAGAACCATACATAGCAGATGACTTGAATAAGACTCCCAATTAAACAAACATGGTTGTGCCAAGGAATAAAACAATATAATAGCAGAAGAGTTTGAATTCTCCAAGGCCAACTATCCACAGCCCATTAACTTCATAGTAGGTGATTAGGTTGGCTTACCTGCTTCTAGGCTCAACTGATTGATACATCATGGGGGTGAAATGTCCGACAGAACCAACCAGAAGCAGCGTACCTCAATAAAGAAGGCATGACAAAGCGAACAAAGGCATTCACGCCAAAATCAGCATGAAAAGGCATTTCATGTGTCTTCAGACCACCTCCCTTTCTCCTTACCATAGTAAGCCAAATTGCTTTGAAGAGAAACCTTGCTTGCTAAACTCTGGTGGTGTAAGAACTTTTTCCACACGGGACAGATAGATTTCCACCCTATCTTCAAAACTACTGTGCATGGTGCCGCAATTATTTGATAAGTAGGCATTACTAAGCACTCACGTTGCTAGCCGTATAGGTATGCCTAACTTGGAATCGTAGAGACTCAATATGGAAAGACCATAAACAAGTTTGAGTACTCTATTTGTGCGTCCGTATTGCACTCCAATCAAAAAGAAATGTGGCCAAATAGTGCCTGACTAAAGAAAAAAGGTCAGACAAAGTATTGGTCCGAGATCCAATCATTAGGTGTCTTTGACCTTTTTGGTAGCCGTGCTATCGTAATACCGATCCGGTACGAGCAGTTGATCATAATGATTGCCATAACAGGATAACGTTCTGATCTCACATTGCTTGATTAGAGTTAGTCTCTGCTGACATGGGCGTGCATGGAACGGAGCCAGCCCCTTGAGCCCTCTCGCTTAAATAGAGCGACTTTGACGTCTTTACCGCACCCGCGGTGGCTATGGCTACGGTACATACCCGTACGTCAAACATTTCTCGTACACCAAATTAGTTGCAAGTCATCTATAGCAGGTAACTCCATAACCTTAAAATTATCAAAAAGGTGTAGGGCATTAAGCTTCTACGTTAATCGATCGAGATTAGTTACGATATGTAATATAAAAATCAGATCCCTCATCGAAGAGTCACAATTCTAATCATTTGTTTATATTACTACAGAGTTTACTATTTACCTTAATTATTTACAAACAGATGTAAAAGTAGCTCTCGGGCAGGCTGGACCTATCTATCAGAATGAAAGACTGTCCAGAGGCGGGTATACAGTCAGATGTTAAACAGATTCCATAGGTACGATTCAACGAGTAAAGAGACCACTTCTGGAAGCTGTACAGAAGCCAACCCATATTTTGTAAAGCTATTGAGCACTACCACAGGCAATATGGGGAGGGTAGCCTGTAGAAACTTAGTTTCGTGACTGGCACCAATACGGATAGAGTGTTAATACAAGCGCGTGATTCATTTAGCTGATTAGAATGATTACTATTTATAAGTACTCCAGATGCCAAGGTGAAGCTAATCTGTATGGGAATACTTCTCCATATCTCATGATAATCCCTTTTCAACTAGGGGAACTCCATATTCTCCACCAGATGTACCACAAATAAGAACGATAGCGGGTCTCCCTAATCAGTTATTTTCAAGAAGGTGCTAGTTTTTATAGTATGGCTTGTAAAACGCTTCAAGCAAACCACAAATATCCAATGAGGTGTCTTGAAGGCCTACTTTTCTTCACTGAACCTGTTTTAATGAGGCGAAATATCTTGGTGCACTGACCCATGTCAGCACTGGGTTCTTTTATACTCTGATTTAAACAATAATAACCCACCCATCACTTGAAAAGAAGGGACCCTACGATCCCCGCACTGATATCAGATCATATCGACTGCCGCCTTTCCTGGCTCTAGATTACGCCAAATTAACACTGAAATCTTTCATCTTAGTTTTATTGACATCGTAACAGCATTCTTCACGACCGTTGTCCATTTCATTGACTTAACTACATGAAAGGCTTGTATTAGTACCAACCTAGCATCTATCCATATAATAGAGATATTGCACAGCGCTATGTTTCGTCCCTTGCAAATAGGTACCATATGTTCAAGAGCAGCATTATTAACCTTTCATTGTGAGGGACTATCAGGTTCTCGGCAGTTACACGTACGGGGGTATGGACTCACCCTCGCCATCGCCCAACCAAAGTGCGTCAAATTTCACTGGCTCTATAATCATTGAATATGGCTCTGCTAATTCGCATTAGAATCGTCACTGCTGTTCTGACATTCTCTGTTATTCCACGTACATGAAGTTTGACGTAGATTGCAGACCATAGTCCTAGAAACAGTTTAACCTGCGGGCTGAAGATGGGCCGAGTTCACTGGAAGAATAGAACGCAAGTCAGCACAGCCATTAGGAAGTACAAATACATCTTGACTAAAATATCGAAAGTGAATAGTGCGTGAGTTCGCAATATATACTCGACAGAACAAAGCCGAATTGATACAATATGCCACTGACAAGATAAGAGCATAGCTCGCGGTCCTGATCATAAATTCATTGGCACCAACTGCTATCGGCATCTTACTCTTTTCTTCCAACGACAGGGATCATAGGGTTAAGCCTATCACTGCTACAAGGTCTCTTGATAAGCTTACCGGCACCTCAAAAGAGAAATCTGCAACTCCTTTGAGGAACGGAGTTCCCAGAGCGTAACTCATCCTACCATCCTAGTACCTACCATACAGGCTATTGAGGCATCCTTGCTATCCCACCAGGATAACCGGTAAGTACCTAGGTAGTATTCACAAACCACCGTGCATTAAGTGTTGACTAAATGCCCAGTCATGAAAGACTCCAGGCGCAGCACTTGCAAAACGCCACTCAGCGGCATGATTATGGATTCGGCACGTCTCTCACTTGAACAACCGCACCTTATGAAAGATCAAAGTCGGGGCAGCTGGCCTACCAATAGGTCCAGCTCTAAGGATATATCTCACTTCTTAGTTCAGCTCAGGTTACCAACTTACTAGCTTCTAAGTCCATAGACACGTTACACTATTTAAAGAATCAAAAAGTTGAGTCAATTTTCTCGTCAGTGATACCTCGCACTCTTCGGCTGTGTAAAGTGCTGGGTTCGGCAAGCCGAAAAGATTCATTGAAGCCGAGCCGCCATACAATTACACGACTTGAGTTTCTAACTCCGACTCCGGTTACTAACTCCGACTCCGGTTACTAAATTCAACTCTGGTTTCTATATGTTCCGCACGATATGTTCAATTCTAAAGCCTTGAGGCCTATGTGACAACGAGCATAGTTTGGAGAACAAGAATTTGGGACTTTCAAGCATATTTTGCAAATAGAGCATATATCGCACACTCCTCATTTACCTCAAAGTATGCCGTGCTTTTCTATGTGACTGCGGGTTTTACTGTACTGGGAACTTTTCTTACTACGTACGTGTACACAGTCAGGCATAGGCATAGCCAGCCAAGCCTTCTTGGGCTAAATTTCCAATCCAGATTCCTGAAAAGTGGCTTCCAGGATCCGCTCAACCGACAGCTGTCCAGGATTCGACACTTCTCGCCGTAATGTGACCAATTACTGTTTAGCTTAGAAGCACTAACGTAAAACTTTGTGTTAGATAAAGTAGAATATAAGCCTTCCATGCCTGCTCCTTATTCCCCATCGCGTCAACATGTTTGTCCCTGTATCCAAATGGGTTAGCGTTTTAGGGATCCAACACAGCCGCTCTGCATGCAAGGCACTTTGAGCAGCCTTTACATCAGGAATATATACCCGGGTCCAGTAAGAGCAACGACATGATGAGCTTCCTGGGGTGTAATATTAATAGGCAGCGCGTCGTCTAGATGATAGCGACACCAAAACTACCATCTAAATAGAGAAAGTTTTAAGTGCGATGCTTGAATTTGTAACGTAGCATGTATTGTTAATTCACTTATTCTAAGGTATCCATCACACTGCGCCCCTATCGTTCTACTAATGTTACCTATTCAAACTGTCATTAACTCTTGGAACAAACCTCGCTGGATCAAATCTGATCTAAAATGATCACCTTGCAAGAAACTCTCCATTAAACTCTTTCTCGTCACATGGCATTTTGTAAGTCAATGTCTTATATGCTATAAATCAATACTAACAACCAGTTACTGTAATCTATCAGTGCCTCGGCTTTCAAACACCAATCTCTATCCCCGACCAAGCGTCCACAAGGCTCCGGGAGAAAATAACTACTCAAACTTTGAAATATTACACGAGCGTATGAATACTGGGTGCAGGAGGGAGATTAGGCACGCTAGGAAACACCTAGACGGATAAATAGCATAGAAGAACATCACTGAGGGTCCGTTGTGAGCGATCATCTGGGAAGTTCTATCCTTCGATCAACTTCAAGGACTAGAGGGGTGCGGCTGGGTATCTAGAAAAGCCAATCAAAGGCATAAATCCTTATTTGTATGGGCGGTCTTCAGCATCATCTATCCAAATCTCGTCTTGGATCTTCTATCCTAGGATAGATTCCGTTGTCGTAGTCACCTGTCATATCTACCTATGCACTGTGTCTAAATGGGGGCCAAGTTTTCTCAAGAGATGTTGTTGTGCTCAAATCCATGGACCCAATAACAGATTTTACTAAAGTAAATTACTAGGATTGGTCGTATTGGAAACGTATGTCTAATAACGGTAGAAAGCACCAAATCTGTTCAGTCATAGAATACCTCTCCTCCATTTCCTTCTAT
>Ga0247804_10001296_pt1 | contig 11572 bp, 8 predicted proteins | sample UWRJL029104C1_FD_181142 | JGI IMG/M metagenome (GOLD analysis project Ga0247804, IMG submission 181142) | Plant litter microbial communities from Arlington Agricultural Research Station in Wisconsin, United States - UWRJ-L029-104C-1 | ecosystem: Environmental > Terrestrial > Plant litter >...
GCAGTTGAAAATTTACAATTAATTTATTTCCTCTGGTGTAGCTTTGCGGGAACTTTAAATTTTCCCCTCGAAATATGGCCCGGAATTACGAACTTGATGAAACCGACCGGAAGATTTTAAACCTGCTCATCCAGGATGCCAAGATGCCCTACACCGAGATTGCGCGCAAGGTACATGTGTCGGGCGGCACGGTGCACGTGCGCATGGCGCGGCTGGAAGAGCTGGGCATTGTGGTGGGTGCCACGCTGCGCATCGACTTCTCGAAGCTGGGCTACGGCGTGAGTGCCTTCCTGGGTATTTACCTGCTTAAGAGCTCGGTGTATGCCAGTGTGGTAGAGCAGCTGAAGCTGATTCCGGAAGTGGTGAGCATTCACTTCACTACCGGCGCTTACGGCGTGTTTGCCCGCCTGATGTGCCGCGACACGCAGCACCTGCGCGACGTGCTGCACGACCGCGTGCAGCTTATCGAAGGCATCGAGCGCACCGAGACGCTGATTTCGCTGGAGGAGGTGATTAACCGGCCGATACAGCTGAGCCAGGTTTTCTAACGCGCGGCGGTAGTAGTTTGCCCGACCCAGGCGCTGGCTGTGATGGCCAGCGCCTTCGGGTACTTGTTTTCTAAATTGTGAGCGGCGGCGCGGGAGGGCAAAGCTGCCGCTTTGTTATTGTATATGGCTGCTACGCTGCTCATCCAAACCGCTTTCATCGGCGACGTTATTCTGATGACGGCGCTGCTGGAATACCTGCACCAGACGGCGCCCGAAACGCCCGTGGATGTGCTGGTGCGGCGCGGCAACGAGGGCCTGCTGAAGGGCCATCCGCATGTGCGCCAGGTGCTGGTGTGGGATAAGAAAAACGGGAAGTACCGCCAGCTGTGGCAGCTGCTGGGCCAGATTCGGGCGGCGAAATATGGGCGGGTGGTGACCTTGCAGCGCTTCGCCAGCACGGGGTTTCTGACGGCTTTTTCGGGAGCACCGGAGCGGGTGGGGTTTGCAAAGAATCCGTTGAGCGGGTTTTTTACCAGGCGGGTGGCGCACCAGATTGGGGATGGGACGCATGAGGTGGAGCGAAATCTGGCGCTACTGAGCGATGCCAAGGGCGTGTTGGTAGCGCCCCGGCTCTACCCGTCAGCGACCGACGAAACCATCGCCGCCAGCTACGCTGCCCTTGGCCCCTACATCTGCCTGGCGCCTACCTCCGTGTGGTTTACCAAGCAATACCCGGAGGAAAAGTGGCTGGAGCTACTGGCCGCCTTGCCCGCCGGGCGGCGGGTGTTCCTGCTGGGCGGCCCGCCCGACATGGCCGCCTGCGAGCGATTGGCGGCCGCTACCGAGCGGCCCGGCGTGGAAAACCTGGCGGGCAGGCTGAGCCTGCTGGCTTCGGCGGCACTGATGCGGGGCGCGGTGATGAACTACGTGAACGATTCGGCGCCCATGCACCTGTGCTCGGCGGTGGGGGCGCCGGTGACGGCGATTTTCTGCTCCACGGTGCCAGCCTTTGGGTTTGGGCCGCTGGCGCCGGGGGCGGTGGTGGTAGAAACCAGGGAAGCATTGGCCTGCCGGCCCTGCGGACTGCACGGGCACGGGGCTTGCCCGCTGGGGCATTTTCGCTGCGCGTATGGCATTGAGGTGGAACAGTTGACGGCGGCTTTGGGGCAGGCTTAGCCGTTGCGGCGCTTGAGCTCGGCCAGCAGGCGGGCCAACCAGTAGTATCGGCCAATAATTCGGGTGAACTCCTGCGTACCTTAATCATAAAAAGAGCCTTTTTAACCAGCTTTGTCGGCCGGAATCAGCCAGATAAATTCACCTTCCCAGGCATTTTTTGTGGACTGCGCAAATCATTGCCTAACCACCAATTTTGCTTAGCTTGCCCATCTGTTCAATAACGTAGAAAGTGAAATTGTGAACACATTTGTTTGTTTGACAGATTTATTTGCAAAACCGCATATGGGTTTGCATTTCGCTGTCAGCTGTTTTACTTTTGTGCTGTTCTAACCATAGAAACCCACCCTCATGGACGCCTACACCTACGTGGCCAATGCCGACGCGGCCGCTATCGAAACCCTGTACCAAGCCTATCAGCAAAACCCTGAGTCGGTAGATTTTGGCTGGCGGAAGTTCTTTGAAGGCTTCGATTTCTCGCAGCAGTTCCCCGAAGGTGCCCCAGTAGTAGGTGGCAATGGCAATGGCAGCCAAACCGCCGCGCCCGCCAGGGCCGGCCAGCCCAGCCCCGGGCCCCAGCCCGACGACTACGGCGTCCTCAATACCTCGGCCTCAACTAACAACGCCGGCAGCTTCGCCACCGGCGAAACGGCCGGCGACAAGGAAACGGCTGTGCGCAACCTCATCCATGCCTTCCGCAGCCGCGGCCACCTGCGCGCCAAAACCAACCCGGTGCGCGAGCGCAAAGACCGTCAGGCCCGCCTCGACCTCGCCGATTTCGGCCTTGGCGAAGCCGACCTCGACACCGCTTTCCGCAACGGCGAGGCGCTGGGCCTGGGCCCGCAGGCCAAGCTGCGTGACATCGTGGCGGCGCTGGAGAAAATCTACACCGGCAGCATCGGGTTCGAATACATGTACATCCGCGACCCGCAGGTGCTCGACTGGTTTCGCGCCAAGGTGGAAAAGGATTCGCTGGCCTTCAACCCCGGCGTAGAGTACAAGAAGCGCATTCTGAAGAAGCTGAACGAAGCGGTTGTTTTCGAAAACTTCCTGCACACCAAATTCCTGGGCCAGAAGCGCTTCTCGCTCGAAGGCGGCGAAACTGCCATCCCGGCCCTGGATGCCATCATCGGCAAAGGCGCGGAGCTGGGCGTGCAGGAGGTGATGATTGGCATGGCCCACCGCGGCCGTCTGAACGTGCTGGCCAACATCATGGGTAAAACCTATGAGCAGATTTTCAGCGAGTTCGAAGGTACGGCCGTGCCCGACCTCACGATGGGCGACGGCGACGTGAAGTACCACATGGGCTACAGCTCGGAGGTGGAAGCCGCCGGCGGCCAGAAAGTGAATTTGAAGCTGGCCCCCAACCCCTCGCACCTGGAGGCGGTGAACCCGGTGGTGGAAGGCTTCGTGCGCGCCAAAATCGAGCACCAGTACGCCGACGACTACCACAAAATCCTGCCCATCCTCATTCACGGCGACGCCGCTTTGGCCGGTCAGGGCATTGGGTACGAGGTGACGCAGATGTCGCAGCTGGAAGGCTACAAGACGGGCGGCACGGTGCATTTCGTGATTAACAATCAGGTGGGCTTTACCACTGATTTCGAGGATGCCCGCTCTTCCATCTACAGTACCGACGTTGCCAAAATCATCGACGCACCGGTGTTGCACGTGAACGGCGACGACCCTGAGGCGGTGGTGTTTGCCGTGCAACTGGCCACCGAATACCGCCAGCAGTTCCACGCCGACATCTTCATTGATATGGTGTGCTACCGCCGCCACGGCCACAACGAGTCGGACGAGCCGAAATTCACCCAGCCCACGCTCTACAACGTCATCTCGAAGCACCCCAACCCGCGTGAGGTGTACAACGCCATGCTGGTGAAGCGCGGCGACGTGGATGCCGAGCTGGCCAGCCAGATGGACAAGGACTTCCGCGATACCCTCCAGGCCCGGCTCGACATGGTGAAACAGAAGCCTTTGCCCTACAATTACCAGGTGCTCGAAAACGAGTGGCGCAGCCTGCGCCGCTCCAAAAACGAGGACTTCGAGCAGTCGCCCGAAACCGGCATCAGCGAAGAAACCGTGGAGCGCGTGGCCAAGGCCCTGACTACGATTCCCGACGGCTTTAAGCCCATCAAGCAGATTGATAACCTGCTGAAGGAACGCCGTAAGATGTTCTACGAAACCCGCACGCTGAACTGGGCCGCCGGCGAGCTGCTGGCCTACGGCTCGCTGCTCACCGAAAAGCACATTGTGCGCGTGAGCGGGCAGGACGTGCAGCGCGGCACCTTCTCGCACCGCCACGCGGTGCTGCATGATGTCGAAACCTCGGCGCCCTACAATTCACTCAACCATATTGAGGGTGAGCACGAAAAGCTGAGCATTTTCAACTCTCTGCTGAGCGAGTACGCAGTGCTGGGCTTCGAATTTGGCTACGGCATGGCCAACCCCACGGCCCTGGTGGTGTGGGAGGCACAGTTTGGCGACTTCGCCAACGGCGCGCAGACCATGATTGACCAGTTCATCGTGAGCAGCGAAAGCAAGTGGCAGCGGATGAACGGCTTGGTGATGCTATTGCCCCACGGCTACGAGGGCCAGGGCCCCGAGCACTCCAATGCCCGCCCCGAGCGTTTCCTGCAGCTGGCGGCCGAGAATAACATCGTGGTAGCCAATATCACCACGCCCGCCAACTTCTTCCACGCCCTGCGCCGGCAGCTGACCTGGAATTTTCGTAAGCCGCTGGTGGTGATGTCGCCCAAGTCGATGCTGCGCCACCCGCTGTGCGTGTCGCCGGTGGAGGATTTCACCAGCGGCAGCTTCCGCGAGGTGCTGGGCGACGGTTTCGCCGAAGACAAAAAAGTGAAGCGCGTACTGCTGTGCTCGGGCAAAGTGTACTACGATTTGCTGGACGAGCAGCAGCAGTCGGGCCGCAAGGATGTCGCCATTATCCGCCTGGAGCAACTGCACCCCTTCCCCAAGAAACAGCTCGACACTGAGCTGGCCAAGTACCCCAAAGCTAAGGTGTACTGGGTGCAGGAAGAGCCCGAAAACATGGGCTACTGGAACTACCTGCTGCGCTTCATGCGCCGCGAGCTCGAAGACGTGATTTCGCGCAAGCCCTCGGCCTCGCCCGCCACCGGCTACAACAAAATCCACGTAAAGGAGCAGAAGGAGCTGGTAGCCCGCGCCTTCGACAAGCCCAAGGAGGCCGTAGCCGACGATAACATCAAGGAAACGGCCGAAATTGCCAAAAAGCAAGACTAGCTATAGGCTACAGACAAAGCCACAGAGTCAGCCGCGCAGCGGCGTATCCGTTCAATTCGTTAAATCCGTTTGAATCTGCGGTCCATGATAACCGAAGAGCAAATTCAGGCCGTGGTGCGGCGCATCGTCGAAGGCTACCAGCCCGACCAGATTATTCTGTTCGGCTCGTATGCTTACGGCACGCCCAACGAGCATAGTGACCTGGATTTGCTGATTATCAAGCAGAATGCGGAGTCAAGACGTTCCGAACGCTCTATTGCCGTGCGAAATCTACTGTGGTATGCCGATGCGCCACCAATGGATATCATCATTCGGACCCCTGAAGAAATGGCGAAGCGGACTGAACTCTACTACACGGTAGAAGCTCAGGCGTTACAGAAAGGAAGATTACTGTATGCCAACGCCTGACCAGACCCGAGTTGCCACATTTATTGCCACTGCCGATAACGATATGGGCATGGCCCACGTGTTGTTGCAAAATGCGCCGCATTATTACGAAGGCATTGGATTTCATTGCCAGCAGGCGGTTAAAAAATACCTAAAGGCAATACTGGTGACGTATGGCTTGCCGGTACCTCATACGCATGATTTGCCGCGCTTGCTCAATGACTTGGCGGCGTTTGTTGCTTTCACGTCGGCTGAGAGACTGGCGGCTGTAGTCTTATTCGACTTTGCCGTTGATTTCCGCTACGAACTGGATGACGCTCCCAGCTACACCTCGGCCGACCTGCTGGATATGGCCTGGTTGTTTCAAAACCGGTTCCGCCCGCTGGCCCAGGCTTTTCTGATTTAATTGTAAGAACTTCATTACCTGCTTTCACCACCCATGCCCACCGAAATCAAAATTCCCGCCGTCGGCGAATCCATCACCGAAGTCACCATCGCGAAGTGGCTCAAGAAAGACGGCGAGGCCGTGAAGCGCGACGAAGTCATTGCCGAGCTGGAGTCGGATAAAGCCACGTTTGAACTGCCAGCCGAAGCCGATGGCGTCCTGAAAATCCGGGTGCCCGAAGGTGAAACCATCGGCATCGGCACCGTGATTGCCGAACTGGACGGTGCCGGCGCTCCCGCCACTACCCCGGCCGCCGAAGCTCCGAAAGCTGACGCCCCAAAGGCCGAGGCTCCCAAGGCCGACCCCATTGCTCAAGGTGAGGAAAACCCCGCCGCCAGCAACCAGGCCGGCTATGGCGGCACCCCGCCCAAAGCCGATGGCGCGGCTCCGGCCAGCGGCGGTGGCTCCATCGAGATGAAAATCCCCACGGTGGGCGAGTCCATCACCGAGGTGACGGTGGCCAAGTGGCTGAAAGAAGACGGCGCACAGGTAAGTCGCGATGAGGTGATTGCCGAGCTGGAGTCGGACAAAGCCACGTTTGAGCTGCCCGCCGAAGGTAGTGGCACCCTGCGCCACGCCGTGAAGGAAGGCGAAACCATTGCCATCGGCACTGTCATTGCCCGCATCGAGGGTGGTGCTGGTGGGGCAGCGCCTGCTGCTCCGGCAGCTGCCGCAACTGCGACGGCCCCAACCGCTGCCACGCCGGCGCTGGCCCAGAACACGGGGGCCAGCACCTACGCCACCGGCGTACCCTCGCCCGCCGCTGGTAAAATCCTGGACGAGAAAGGTATCCAGACCGGCGACGTGAGCGGCACCGGCCGCGATGGCCGCATTACCAAGGAAGACGCCCAGAACGCCCAGGCCAAACCGGCTGCTGCCCCGGCGCCGCAAGCGGCTGCTACTGCCACTGCTCCGGCTGCCGCCCCCGCCACTACCGGCGACCGCACCCAGCGCCGCGAGCGCATGAGCAACCTGCGCAAAACGGTAGCCCGCCGCCTGGTGACGGTGAAAAACGAGACGGCCATGCTCACCACCTTCAACGAGGTGAACATGCAGCCGGTGATGGATTTGCGCGCCAAGTTCAAAGACAAGTTCAAGGAGAAAAACGGCGTGAACCTGGGCTTTATGTCCTTCTTCACCAAGGCGGTGTGTGTGGCCCTGCAGGAGTGGCCCGCCGTGAATGCCCAGATTGACAACGGCGAAATCGTGTACTCCGACTTCTGTGATATCAGCATCGCCGTGTCGGCCCCGAAAGGCCTGGTGGTGCCCGTGATTCGCAACGCCGAGAAGCTCAGCTTCGATGGCATCGAGAAGGAAGTGGTGCGCCTGGCCACGCTGGCGCGCGACAACAAGCTCACCATCGAGCAGATGACCGGCGGCACGTTCACCATCACCAACGGCGGCATCTTCGGCTCGATGATGAGCACTCCGATTATTAATGCGCCGCAGTCGGCCATCCTGGGTATGCACAACATCGTGCAGCGCCCCGTGGCTGAGAACGGCCAAGTGGTGATTCGCCCCATGATGTACCTGGCTTTGAGCTATGACCACCGTATTATCGACGGCCGCGAGTCGGTGAGCTTCCTGGTGCGGGTGAAGGAGTTGCTGGAAGACCCCACGCGCCTGCTGCTAGGCGTTTAGGCCTTTAAAGTAAAGCTGTTAGCCATTAGCTGCTAGCCGTTAGCTCTCTTCTACAGGGGGCTAATAGCTAGCAGCTAATGGCTACCGGCTTTTTTAATACGGCTTGCCGTGCGTCAGCCCCAGGATAATATCCGTCATAAACGGCAGCTTGCGCAGCACCCGAATGCCCGCCGTGGTAAGCCAGGGCTGCCCGAATACCTGATGGATGAGCCGCCCCGCCGTGATGCGCAGGCTTAGCAAGCCGCGCCAGGCGCGGGTGTACTGCTGCTCCAGCGTGGCGCGGGAAATGCGGCCATCCAGAAAATCAAGCAGCAGCGGGTGCAGTAGTGCGCTGGCGTTCATACCCATGCTCATGCCATTGCCGGCCAGCGGCGCGATGGTGCCGGCCGCATCGCCGAGCATGAGGACGTGTGAGTCGATAGTAGAACGCTCGCGGAAAGTGATTTGGGAAATCACAATCGGCGGGTTGGCTACCCGCTGGGCTTCTTCGAGGTAGGGGCGCAGCAAAGGGTTCATCATCAGCACCTGTTGTTCCATTTCGGCTACGCTGTTGCCGTGGGCGCGCAGGTTGCGCACGTCGCTGATGTAGCTGCAGTTGGTAAGGCCGCCCGGCACCGGCGAGAGGCCGCAGTAGCCATCTTTAAAGTTGTGCATCTCGACCGTGGCAGCGGGGAAGTCGATGCCTTGCAGATGGTACTTGACGGCCACGAACTGCCGGCCTTTGCGGCTGTCTTCGAGGAAAGGGCGGTGCAGCTTGCTGTCGAGGTTGGCGTGCTTGCCCCAGGCGCCGCAGGCGAGGCGGGCGCGGTAGGTGGCGCCGGTGGCGGTGCTGATGGTAAACTGCTCGTTGGCAAAAACCACGTCCGTCACCTTAGTGCCTTCGCAGATGGTGGCGCCGTACTCGGTGGCCAGGCGCGCCAGCAACTGGTCGAGCACGTAGCGGGTGATGCCGATGCCGCCGATGTCGAGCTTGTGGCGCAGGGCCTCGCCGCTGGGCGACGACACCGTGAACTGCGTCATCACTGGCAGATTCATCTCGGCCAGCGGCACGCCGATGCGGCACAGGAAATCGTAGTTTTCCATTGAGATGTACTCGCCGCACACCCGGTGGAAGGGGTAGGTTTCCTTCTCGAACAGCACCACGCGCCGCCCCGCCCGCGCCAGCTGCAAGGCCAGCGTGAGGCCCGCCACGCCCCCGCCAATGATGGCGCAGTCGTGGAGTTCGGAGTCGGCCGGAGCCAGCGGGTTGGTTGTGGGCGTGCTCATCAGGCTGCCTGCTTTTTAGTGCGCAGCACGCGGGCAGCAAACAATACCCCCGCCGCCAGCAGGCAAGTGTAAGCCGTGGCATTGAGCCACTCGGGCACCTTCATGCCATTTTCCTTGATAATGGTAACGGCGGCGGGTTCGTCCTTGTCTGCAATCTGCTGGTTGATAGCGGCGTATTCCCGACTTACGTGAATGAGCGCGCCCGCCAGCGGCAGCAGCCCGAGATAAGCCACGGCCGGCAGCCTGGCGGAACGGTACAAGTAGAGCAAACTGCCTAGCGTGACCACGCCCGCGCCGGCTACCATCGTCTGGGCTACGCGCAGGCTGCGGTGCAAGCCCATGGCTACCACCATCGTGCGTAGGCCGGCGGCCTGGTCCTCGGTGTAGTCTTCGGCGTTGTTGAGCATCAGCACCGCCATTTGCAGCAGGCCGTAGGCGGCAGCCAATGTGAGCATGGGCCGGCGCGGAAAGTGCGTGACGAGGCTGCTGGTATAGGCCATCGGCCCGAAGAACAGTACCGCCCACAGCGCCGGCAACTGCCACAGCCCGCGTGATTTAAAGTGCAGGGGCCGCCACGAATACTGGAAGCCCAGCGCCCAGCCAATGAGCGTGAGCGGCACAAACTGCCAGCGGCCGGTGTGCTTCGTGAGCCACACGCTGATGAGCACCGTGCCCGCCACCGAGGCGCGCATCTGCCAGCGCACGCCTTGGTCGCCAAGCTCGAAAATAGCGTTTGACAGGTGACTCTTGTACACGGCATCGACGCGGCGGTCGGCGTAGGCATTCACCATGTCGCCGAAATTGAACAGTAGGTAGATGCCCGCCAGGCCCACGTACAGCTCCGGCGTTTTGAGGAAGCTCAAATCCTCGGCGCTGAGCAGAATCGGAATAATAAAAATCGGCACCTCGGCCAGCAGAAACTCGGTGCGCCGCAGCGTCTTGCTGTTTTTCAGAAACTCGCGCAGGCCGCGCTGGGCCGGGCGCGCCAGCAGGTTGATGCGTTGAATGTGGCGCTCGTTGGGGTTGAGGAAGGCGTCGCGGCCGTGCAGCAGGGCGTGGTTGTCGGCCAGCACGATGTCGCCATCGGCCCAGGTATGGATGTAGAAAACCTCCGGCGCGTAGAGCGCGGTTTGCAGCTCCGCAATCAACTCCGCATCTTCCTCCGGGCTGGCATTCAGCACCTCCACGCTCACCGGGTTGAGGTCGTGAACCGGCTCGGCGAAGCGCAGCGTGGGTTCGGCCGTGACGGGGTGATGCTGCACCAGCCGTTGCGTAAGGGTGCCGCCGTAATGCACGATTTTCTCGGTGCGGTAGCGTAGCGTGGCGCGCTCCCAGCGCTGGCGCTGCTCGGGCGTGGCGCGGGCCAGCGCCCGGATGGTGTCGGCGAAGGTGGTGCCGCCGCGGTCTTCGGGGCGCGGTGCCTTCAGGCACTGGAAGAAAATAAGGTAGGGGATTTTGCCGATGAAGGCGCCGTCCCAGTGCAGCGGTACGGCGCTGGGCGTGTAGAGGTAATTCTTGGCGTCTGCCTTCACCTTCAGTTCATTGATGGCGCCGAACGGCCATTGCAGCGGCTCGCCCAACTGCTGGGCATAGAGCGCAAAAGCCGTTTTGTCGAACAAGTCGAAGCCCCGGAAAATCAGAATGCGATGCTCACGCACCCACTCCTCAATCTGGGCGGCCGGGATGGGCGCGATGGTCTGGCCGGGCGCCGTGGCCCGCACGAGGAGGCCAAAGGGAAACTGAGGTTCGAGGGTGTAGGCGGACATGGAAACGCAGATGCTTAATAACAGGCGCAAAGGTGGCGCCCTACGGCGGGCTTTTGGGTGAAGAATTCAGCCCGATTGGTTAAGAATTCGGGGGCGCCACGAAATGGCTCGGCCGGCCTTCCTGCTCCACCAGTACCGCGCCCAGTTCATCAGCCTGTTGACGTTTCATTAATAGGTAGTCATCGGCGCGCAGCACTACCACGCCGTGCCAGGGCGTCAGCCAGTCGTCCGTGGCACGGGTGATGCGCAGGCCGATTTTGTCGGCATGCGGGTGCTGGGGGTGGATGCTCAGGCGCAGGGCGTGCGGGAATTCCTCGGCCAGCAAGCGCGTCCAGGCGTTGCTGCGGCGGATGACTTCGTAGGCCACGGCCTTGCTTTCCTCCTTCACGCGGCTCTTGCTTTTGGCGGGTTCCAGCGCCTGCCCGTCCTCGCTCACGAAGCGGTGGATGCCGTTGAACATGGCCCGGTGGTGGGGCGTGTCGCGCACCTTGGCTTGCAGGTCGGCCAGCGGCTCGGCGTAGCGCTCGGTTATCCAGGCCCGGGCCGCGTCGAAGGAGGGCGTTTCGATAAAATCCTCCAGGTTGAGCACTTCAATGTCACGGCAGTTTAGCTTGATAATAAGCTGCTGCAACACCACATTATAAGCCGATACATCCGCGTCGCTTACCTGCACCAAATCGGCAAACACGCGGCCGTCGGCGCAGATTTTTAGCCGCGCCCCGGGCGCGTACACCTGCCGGATTTCATCGCCGAGCTGTTGCAGAAAGCTCAGCGCAATTTCCTCCCCCAAATCGGGCAGCGTTCCCAATACTTTGTGCTGGTTCGGCGACTTGGCCGGGAAGGCCGGCAGCAGCATTTCGATGGGTAGCTGCTGGCTGATAAAGTATTGCAGCTTGGGCAAGTGCAGCGTCAAGCACTGCTCGCAAGGCTCATTAGCCGCGCAGTGCGTTTCCGAATCCAGCACCTTGCGGTGCAGCATAATCAGCTTCAAAACCCGCCGCGCCACCGTGAAATCTACCTCCGCATCGAGCTGCAGAAACTGCTCTACCACCGCGCCCACCTGCCCCAGCAACAGCGGTGCCAGCGGGTTTTGCAACTGCGGCGCGGCCACAGCCAACCCGGCGCTCAGCAGCTCCAGC
>Ga0247804_10001297_pt1 | contig 11569 bp, 10 predicted proteins | sample UWRJL029104C1_FD_181142 | JGI IMG/M metagenome (GOLD analysis project Ga0247804, IMG submission 181142) | Plant litter microbial communities from Arlington Agricultural Research Station in Wisconsin, United States - UWRJ-L029-104C-1 | ecosystem: Environmental > Terrestrial > Plant litter >...
CGATTGGCGTATTTATACCCTGGGATCTAGTTTACTAGCGGTTTGTGCTTGGAGTTACAATTGAATTTGCAGTATAACATTACAATCTGTTTGAATTCATATTTGATACAGCAGTAAACATTTGTGGCTATTTCCAAGTAAAACCTTCAGGTAAATATGCACAAGCATAAGGATATAATGAGATACAAATCTTGTAATGCCTGTTTAGTAAATGCATTTGGTCGCATACTGTATCTGTACTGTACATGAGTTCAATAACGTCTATCCCTGCGTGCCGAGACGCACCCTGTAGCGAGACAAATCATAGGTACTCCAGGTTTAAAACGACTTCAAATCTGTAAACGCGTTATAATTTCTATTTATTTTCATTTCAGTGTATTGTATACCTCCCCTAAACACTCCTAACTTATTAATTTCGAAAATTATTATTATGTCGTCGCCGCCACCTTGATTCTTATAGAGAGCCTCCATTTATTCTATAATAAGACCCTTTGATATACGATACCACCATCAAGCTTTTTTCGCTATTTAAACATATAAAACGATTAAATATGGATATTCAAGTCCTATTATAATGTTTAAATAATAGTTCCACGATTGTGGCGGCCAATGCGTGCGTTGTTATACGGCGTCGCCACATGGGCTAATACCTCCTCCAATCAAGCGAGTAAGGACCCCTGGTCAGCTGCGTCTAGTTACAGTAATTTGGTAAGGTTTATTGTATTTTTATGTAATAAAACTGTAGCCGTTAAATGTGTGGCTGTCCGTACCTTGCCGGAAAATTCCCGTTTCGCGACATCCTCCGATCATGTCCGATATTTTTCTCTGCTATCAAAGACTAAGCTCTTATCGGAGGGAATGACCATCTCTGTAGCCCTGACTGCAGCTGTTGGATTTTCACAGCATGGCTATGATCATTTTAATGATAATGGCTATGACATTTAAAGCCACTCTGGTATGAGCGCGAAGACTACTTATTGATAACTGGTAGGAGTGGATTTATTACTAAGTTATTTCTTTTTGCTATAAGTAATCGGCTTTGTGATATGAAAGCATTCAAAACATAAATCAACTCAAAAAAGGCTAATGCCATGTCTTATACGGCATCGCGAGAGACATTATTTGACGACTAGTTCGATTTGGACATTGTTTGAATCGTGCACAATGAAATATCAACTCCAATTCGATATCTGTCCTATTATAATATGTATACTATCAGTGAAGAGCGAAGTCTTGCCAGACTCTCGGATACCTCATGCCTTCCCCATCCATTATACCATGTAGATAACATTCACCTTTGAAAAGGTGATATTGCCCTTCTTGTCGCAAAATAAAGGGAGTTTGTCCACCATGGAGTATGCAAATTTGGTCCCCTTTAATCACATCAAAACGAGCCACGCCCATGTAACCTTGCGCTGAAATAAAGAAACCTCGAGAGTTAAACGCTTGCTTGATCATGCTATTTGAAACAAAAGAGTCTTCTTTTTCTGAAGTTTTGGGAATCGGCCATAGTGCAGTAGAGCCACGCACACATCGTCCATTTTTTGGCCGTATGTCAGCGGTAAGCGTATGGAGAAATGCTTCGTGCGTCGTCTCCTTTGTTATATACGTACTTCCGAGCTCTTGTTCAGCCCATGAATGCCACAGCCGAGCTGTTAAAGGTCTAAACAAACGGGTGAAATCCTCACCGAGTTTAGAGATCACATCAAAAGTACAGCCTCGTACAAACAAGGTTCGAAGACATTCGGACAGCTGAACTGATGGAGGATAGTCACCACTTGTTTTATATACCTTATTTGAGCAAATGTCATTGGGTATTTCATATTTCATGAACGGTGTAGCTTCTAGATTCATTGTCCAATCAGGAGTCCAGGAGGGTAGAGGTTGCTTAGGCAAAAGAGTCGAAGGAAGGAGCTTAAAGGACGACCAGGATTTTGGGTCCCGTACTGCTGCCTGACAGTGTCCCAGTATATTCAAATTCTGCTCTGATATTATCAAGGTGTTTGTGAATCCTGAGTACGCAACATCAACCGATATGGAGTAATCCGGGTTTCCAGCTTCTCTCTGAGCGTCGGTTGCCAACCCTGATAAAGCAAAAACTTTATCCCTCGGGTCTGAGGCATCACACATCCGGGAGTCTTCTAACAGCGAGAGAAAATTCATACAATACTCTGAGCGGCTCCGGTTCAGTTTGAGTTTATCTAGAGCTATAACCCTATGAAAAGGTGTAATATCCGGGCTATTGAAATCCTTTCGTAAAGCTCGCTCTAATGTGTGTTGCGTTATGAAGTTTACTGTTGCTACAACCGCTATAAACTCTATCTGGTCGTTACCACATTTTATGTAGGTCGCACTGTCACAGGTTGCTTCTTGGATAATCCACACTCGACGCCACCAAGGCCGACAAAGCAGCTGGTTTATCGCCCAGAGAGCTCGTTTATCGAGCTTTGGTGCTGCTAGAAATCGTTCCATCACCGGCTGTGAGGTTCTCTTTGCCCAGCGTCGATCGATACTGTTAATCGCATTCATTGCATATCTACTGTCATCGGATTCCGGTCCTAGCCAGACGATAATTTCCTTTGCTTTTTCGTAAATTTCCTTCATTCGCCGTACTTGCACACTTTTCTCATCGGTGTCTTGTTGATTTATACAGATCGCGTCGACCCAGAGTTCGACGACCTCCGTCTCTTTCCGTAAATGTTGAAGAGCTATTGCAAGACTTGCCGTGACTAGGAAAGGTTGATTATTCAACTTGATATAGGAGGTGTCCGAGGGATTCCCCCAAGTGTAAGAAAGAGCCTTGTAGTTCGAGCCTCCCACCAAATGGATATGTTCAAGAGTGCATTCAATTTCCACAGACTGACAACCATTCATGATGGATAGTATCCGCACTTCTTGCAATTCCGATTTCAACTTCGTGTATTTGAAACTAGACTTGGCCATTCTGACTGATTGTAACGACTTACTACGAGACCGCGTAAAAAAGAATCCTAGGTTAGGTAAAACGAATCTTGGTCGTCTCATACAGTACTGTGTGGCACTGAAACTTCTAGAAGAACGCCACTGTGCTCTGAATTGGGCATAGCGTGTTTTTGTCTAATATACTGTAATATTAATGGCGTGTCTAATAATACGAGACTAAGCAAACGCGCTAAATTATCGCTGAAATGCTTGGCATTTGATGCATCCATCTTCCTCTATCCGGATGAATCCGGCATATACATTTCTTAATACCCCGTGTCTTAAAACCTCGAAGACAGTATCCTTTCTTGATCGAAGTTTCGTATTATAGGCCCGAAATTCAGAGACAGGTTGATATTCGTGATAAAGCAGGCAGGGGTAGTCAAGATAACTTTAAACGCCATTGACGGAGAGATCAACAGCATATTCTGGGCCACAGTATTTTCTTGCTACGAACCGAATCCTTATAGAGTAAAAACTTAAAAGTAATAATATATCAACCGTAACTTTATATACTCGCAAGAAAAAAATCTTTGACCTCTAAACTACAGATTCGTCTCGGCACGGGGGGTGTCTCGCCACATAGGGAGGGACGTTAACTATTCTTTGATGTAAAAGTATACGCATAGTGGTAAACCGCTGACTACCACCGTTTTGAACCATCACCATTGTTGGAAAAACTTCCACCTTTTCGTTCACGCTCGACCTTTGCATCAAACTCCCTCTGAGCTTCTTGTTGGGCGTTGCCTCGCTCTTCATCGGGTTTAGAATATGAAAAGCTGTCCTCGGGCGTGGATTTAGCTTCAGCTTGTCGTTTTGACCATGCACTCTCACGTTGTATAGGTTGTTGTTGTGTCGAGATGGACTTATTACCCACATTTGCTCCACTTCTGATCCGATCCCAAGCAGAACCTCCTCGTGCAGCATCATCTCTGATGCCCTCTCCGCCAGTTGGAGAGGCTTCGTCATATTCGTAGGATGAGCTGGCTTTGTCCTCCTGCGACTCATAATCACTCGACCTACCGAAAGTCACCGGCGGACGCCTAGTTGATGGCTGTGACTGGGGACTCTGAGGGGTGCTTGAAGTAGCGTCCGAATTTCCTTCGTTGTAGTAGCCTTCTGCAAGCTCCCTACTATCCTGTTCGTTCATGCTCTGATCCGAATCCCCACCGGCTGATGAATTGGGCCCCTTCGTAGACTGTGGAACTGTTGGAGTTGAGATAGCTCCTCTCTTTTCATGAGCTTTTCGACGAATCGCGGCCATATATGATTTCAGTCTCTTATCCCCAAGTTCCCCAACAGCCCCTACACTTGCTGCATAGCTACCAAAGAGAATCTCGCCGATGAATTGCCCAATACCGCCATAAGCAACTGTTCTGAACACATGGAGCAACGTGGTAGCTCGATTGCCCCTCAAACCAATGAAGCGGAAGGTGCCATCTGCAGATCTATAATTTTCGAGATTGGGCTGCCAGAAAGGAAATCGGAAGGTCGCTCTACTGTTGTATGCTCTCCAGACCCCACCAGCAGTGCCTAGAGGAAGACCAAAAGAAATTATTTGCAGCTGTTTCGCTGTCCAGAATGCCATCGCCTCTGCTTCTTCCTGTGTAGGGGATCTGGCTAGAACATTCTGTGCATTTTGTAGTTTTGCCCGTAGTAGTAGTTGAAATTTGTCCTGTCTATAACCGAAAATCGGCATTGGTTTTGCAACCTTTGACATATCAATACGGTAGGAGAAGGCGCCCGCTTTCTGGTTCGAATCCGAGTACGCATCGGAATCGTCTGCGGGGGCATTCTCGCTGTTAAAGGCATCCACTTCAGACGGGGATGAAGAGTTATCAAGAACCATATTCTCTTCAATTGGACATGGACAATTGTCTTGTTAAGGGTAGAACTCCTACCTGAAGTAATTGAACAAGTTCCAAAATGACGTTGATGACTCTGTAGGGATAGTATCGCACCACAGCCTTGCGTAGCCTTGAGCCTAATAAAGCAAAGTGCTTGGCGGCTTGTTTGTTAAAGCAGGCTGGAATTCATGCTATGGAATCAACACTTTCATCAGGTTACCCCTAATTATGGCCGAAAGAAATAACACGCACCGTGAGTTTGACCGCAAACGAGCGCCTGGTTCAGCGTCGCCTCGGAGGCATCACCATTCTCATCGATCTCGGTCTGGATCTCCTCACAGACATCACAAGAAGCGAAAACATGAGCCTACAGCAGATGTAGCTCTACCATACAGCTCTAAAATTCTAACAAAGCACGACTATGACCATTACAAGCTGATGTTTGCACAATATCTCGATATACAGAAAAACAAGACCCTGAGCGATCTGAGTGACACTGAGATCAAAGGGAGGTGGAAAAGCTTCATAGGGAAATGGTAAGACTGTTCCGATCGCTAGAGGACAGGTGTTGTACTAACACTGTTAAGGAATCGCGGAGAACTATCGGACGGCTGGTATGATCCCTCAACAATGCAAAAAGCTCTCGCTGCGCCTCGTCAAGAGCATGCCAACTTTCCAAGCACGGGCACGTCGTCCACACATAAACCTGCACCGCAAGACGAAGCTAGTGATAGTGATGACTCGGTAGGCCCAGCATTACCTGGACAGGAAGGTCGTTCAAAAAGAAGTAAATTTGGCCCAAGCATACCAAACATGCAAGACTTGGAGCTGAGAAGGGAAGTGGACGCAGAAAGTAGGCTGGCTCACCGTGATGATATCAGATTTGAGCGTAAACAGGACCGGAAAGCCCAGAAAGATGCCTTGGATGAGCTTGTACCAAGTGCAGCAGCTGGAACTCGGGAACGACAACTTGAGAAGAAAAAGGAGCTAAATGAGAAGATGAAATCGTTTCGAGAGAAATCACCAGGAGCAGCTGAAGTACCGGATAGCGAGCTTATGGGTGGTGGGGATGGTGTGGGAGAATTTAGGAAGATCAAGGAGAATTTCGAAAGGAAAAAGAATGAGCGTGAATTAAGAAAGGAGGAGATGTTGCGAGCTCGGTAAGTCAATATTCTAGAGCATAAGGTCACTGCTTTGGGTAGGAGCTTTAGAGCTGGGAGCTCCTTTCGTCATACTACTTGGGAAATCTCCACTCCATAGCCTCTACGACATCCCACTCTCAGGTAATATTTTTGGAACTATGCTGACTTGGTGATAGCCAAGCTGAGCGCGAAGAACGACTCTCTGAATACAAGGCAAAAGAGGACAAGACTATGGAGTTCCTTAAACAATTGGCAAAACAGAACTTTGGGTAGTCCAAATGACGCGATCACAAATACATGGCACCTTCCAGAATGACCTGTTGGAAGTGGAAATGCTGACACTACTGAATTCTGTAAACTGTTTACTGCAATATAGTCTGACGCTCGTGCCGGGCGAAAATCGTCCTTTAATCAAGTATGCAGTGGTTAACTGCAAGACAAAGGTTGTCTTCACGCTTGTTGACGAACTTTGATGCGAAAATCGGCGAGTTTCACACAAAGCTATTCTATTAGGTAAGTGTTTGGTAATCTGATCTTAACCCATTTCTTGGAATGTCGAATACCGAATACTTTAGAAAAGAAAAAGAATCGTTCAGTTATTGACAATAACACTTTCAATCAAACCATTTTCGCTCGCTTCTGGGACAAGTCTATTTGAAGACAAGTTTCTTGTTATTGAAAGCGAAAACAAATACTTCAAATCGGTTGTGTAGACCAAGAATCTTTAACAGATGTTTCTGATCTAAGAGCACTTTTGGCCCACGCTATAACCTTTACTTTACATTACTTTACAATCCATTGGGTGCCTAGGTATGTCAGTTGCTTCTCGACTGACAGGTACTGGGTTTTTTTTGCCCTGTTTTGGAACGACTCGAGAAAACAAGAACTGTGGTAAAGCCTGGATTACTACTGGCATGACATCGGAAGCTATTAGCTTTTATTGCAGGTTGATATCTCATCACATTTGTTTCACAGCGAGAGCATATAGCGAGAAAGTGAAAGCTGAAACTCAACAGCAGCAGTAGTAAGGTCAGCGCTCCTGCTTGGTTTGGCCATGATTAGTACAATTTGCTCTGCTCTTCGATTCTCTGATTTCTGACGGACACAACATGCAAAGGATACTAGGCGATCCAGCTTGATTGGTGTGGGTTCTTATACACCTTGTAGTCAATAGTTAGACATCTGAATTAGAGCCACATCTTGACCGTATTACGTATACATTATGCCATATCTTGAAGTAGTAGCGTAAAGGTTTCATAACAACCAGTCCTAGCAACTATTGTTACACGAAATACAAAGAAGTCCTGTTGCCTTTAGATAACAACAGCTGTTATGAATCCCAAATAGGACCAAATGCTGGAACTCCTCGACTTTCCATCTCATACACTAACTTTTTAGTCAACTGTTTGTTACTGACACAAAATATGGCCTCAGCCTTCTCTTCCATATACATCTTATGAGCTAAAGAAACAATATCCTTCCGTCCAACCACTGCTGTATCGATTATCACAGCGTTAGGCTCAATATCCAACACTTTCTCATAGATTTCAGCCCCAAATGTATGTCTCGGACTTGGTGCGCTCCAGAGAACCCTAAACTTTGTTGCTGGGACATTCATCATAGTGCCTAGACACGGTCCAATTCCTGATCCCGTGGTGACAACGATCACCTTTCGGAAGATTTGGGCCATGCATAAAACTCCTACGGTAGGTATTCCTCGAGTATAGTAGTACTTTTTGGGATTGTTTACGGCTCTCTGTGTCCAATCTCCAGCATTCTATATATTATGTTAGCTAGATAAGCTATAAGTATTTCATGGGAGCCGAAATCTTGAGGGAGTCAATGACTCGATATCCAAAGGCTATGGATTAGCGGAAAGGTAAGAGGCAGCAAATGAAAATAACCCTCACCGAGACTATTAGGGACCCTCCTTCTCCATTCGGCTCAGGGATACAAGCGAATGCGTGCCATTCTGTCAGAGGTGAATCTGCAATACGGTATACAACACAATTCTTAACTTTCTCTTTCAAATGAAGACGAATCGCGTGAACGCCAACTCCTAATCTTTCAGGCCTAATTTGAATTCTCCGAAGCCGCATCCAAGGTAATGCAACGTGAAAACATGAAATGATCAACAACCAAAAAGCAGGTAGCTTATGCAGAATAGCACCTGGTGAGACGGGGCCAGCCTGATGGCCCAAAGCTCGAGTGAAGAGCCAAAGCTCCGGCCAGAACACAGCAAGAACTATCCATCCTCCGAATCTATGGAACATTTCAAAAGTGTTATGTCTGTGCGCGCGTATTGTTGGGTATGCCACAATAACCATAGTCCATAGAATGACCATCACAACGAGACTGCAAGCGATAATCAGAGGGTCCACGATCCGGAAAGTCATCCACTCTCTGGCGAGAATAGCTGATAGAAGTGAGAAGTACAAGACAGAACAAATGGCGGTGCTGCTATGAAAGCCGCCATACTCGTAGATTTTGGCTATTGATCGACGGATGCGAAGAGGTGTCGCATGTGGAACGAACCAGCAAACTCTGAACAGAGAGTTTAGAATGTACTCCTGTCGTATGAGTATGGCTGCCAACATGTTCGCAGCTGCAGCGGTCGATATATCAACTAGAAGAGGAGAGTATTTGGACTTTCTTTGCATGGTAATGATTTTATGTGCGTGATAGGCGTTGAAAATGAAGACTGTCATAAACAGTCTCCGGTACACTCCAAAAATCGTCCATCTCGTAAATCTCAAGACATTTCCTCTTGGAGGAAGACTGTAGTCGAGAAACTCATCATTGGCCCCTACCGAGGCCGAAAGGGGTTTAATTTCGGGCTCCCGAAGAGACGAAAGAAATGGCTCCTCTTCTGTAGCCTCATCTATGCGGTACAGTTCAATATCTTCTGAAGTCATCTTAAAAGACTGATCAAGTCTACCATGTGACAAATACTCCGTGATTCAAATATGGTGATTGCATCCCGATAAACTTGGTCAAATCCTAAACATCCGCTGGAGTTCTCAATTCCCACAACTGGCAGGTGTGTTGCTGTGCGATTAAAAAATGAACGCAGAAAGAATAGTGCATAAGAACATCTCATAACTTGATGTTTACAGTGGAGAGGATAAAAATAAAGAGACTGTGTCCAGCTGAAGCCAAGACACCACAATTGGACGACTTGAAGTTGTGGATCTCTCCCGAGCCGCAATGAACTAGTCTTATGCCAGTAACGTTCTTTATAACCTAATGATTGATCCGTGACCGACAATACAAATAATTCGGCTCCTTCGACTATCACTTCGACTTTCAGTTAAAAGGTCTAAAATCGTAAAATTTTTGGTCCAATTCTTATCATTATTATTAAAAAAGCAGTTGCTGACTTTGGAACACTATTCATAAATTCAAGCAAGTCAATTCTAAGGACAAAAAAAGAAGCAAAACACATCAAGGGACGTTTGAGCATCTGAAAATTCTGAAAACTGCTAAGCGGAGTAATGTTCAAAAATTTGCTCTCAAAAATTCTATCAACGCCGTGAACTAGTCCACATAAATACACTAGCAAGCTTTAAATATGCGCGTTTTCGAGCCTAGCATCTGGATTCAAACTCTAGACTCAAATCCGATGCCCAATCCGATTCCAACTCCTCCACTACGAAACTTCTTTGTTGAGTAATCAAAGCTTTCGTCATCGCCTCGTTTGCGCTTCTCAACTACACCCTTGGTAACTGTACCGTAGATTTTGGATTGATGGAGGTTATTCTTATCAACTGCCAGAGTTGGTGTATTTGTGCGAGATGCCTCTACCTCGAAGGACTCATGAGGATCGAAACGAAGCATCTCAGTAGCAGTTTGACTAGCTTGGCTTTCATGAACCTCCTCGCTTTCATCACGGAAAGAAGACATGGCAGCTCTTGCAATCTCTTCAGCTTCTCCATTGTCAGAAGCGGATATAGTACTGTCGCGAGATACACGACGGCGCTCACGAGAATCGTGGCTGAACTGAACGGATGGGAGAAGAGTCGAATTGGAAGTTCTGCTTCTTGCAGCAGAGTGAGGGGTGGTCGGGAGAGAGGAAAGAGATTGCACACCACGACTGTGTCTAGCGGGAGTGCGTTGATCAGCGCGACGACTCAAGACGGGAGTTGAGGGGGCACTATTGTTGTCTCGATTCTCCTGGCTCAGCATCTGGTCAGCAAGGAGTAGGGCCGCAAATGGCTCTTGGCTACCTCCACGACCCTGCCGAGATCGATTGCTCATCGGAGTATTCTTGGGCGTAGAGCGATATTGCTGTGGCGTAGTAGGATAGCTGTGAGTTGGAGGCTTTGGACTAGCGATATGAAAGAGGCCGCCTGGACTGCGGAGGTAATTTAAATGCTCCCTATTCTCACGGATTCGCTTCAGTAGAAGCTGCTCCTTCTCTTTGGCTGAAGCTAGGTCATCATCTTGCTGGTCGATGACCTTCATTGCCGCCTTCAAGCGACGATCCAAGGCTTTTTTATCCTCTTCAATTGCAAAACAATAGGCCTTTACTTTGGCAACGTAATCTTGATTTGGGCTATCCCGACCTTGAAATGCTTGTTGTAAGACATTGACCTCACGTCTGGTCATATCATGCTCAACTTCCATTCTCTTGGCAGCTTCTTCGGTTTCAATTGTTAGAAGATTGTGCTGAAGCTTGTAGTGAGCAGCAGACATGCGAGCCTCGGCAGCGTATGCCTCGAGTGTCTTATTTTGCGCAAGTACCTCATGCAAGATCTCGAGCACTTCCTCTTTGGTCGCACTTGCTAACTGCTCACTTGATGGAATCGTACGCATGGCAACATCTCTCTTGGATCCATTCATGGTAGTTGGAGGAGGTGACGAGAGACTTGATTGTGGTGGTGTTGTTTCGTCACGCTGAATTTCGTGGATAGCTGCAGTGCGAACATTATGAGCTTGTGAAGACGGTGGTGGGGTCATTGAGGATGAAGGATGAGCTGGTGAATTGAGACTGTGAAGGTTTACCCCTCCATTGAACGATGCGCCGACAAGCACATTAGAGGTATCTTGACTTGAAGGGAGTCGGGTGGTGGAGATTTCTGGGGTGATGGGAGACTCCATTGGACTGGACTCGAAAGAACCTTGTGAAGACATTGTAGCTACACAAAGCAGTATAATTCCTGAAAGGCAGAGCTAGGATAGAAATTAGCTTACGCAAATATCACAATGAATGGACCGCCTACCGATTGCTGAATTTACAGCTTGAGGTACAAAGAGCTATCCAAACTATGGGCAGTATGTAGTGGTCGTAGATTATACAAATCTGTGCTCGTAATCAGACTTGCTGTGTCTTGCTTCGTGAGCTGAGAGCCAGAGCTTTGAGTCTTAAGCAATTGCAGCAAGGTTGGTAGGCACAATCACAATATTGTTACTGTGATTGGTATCAAGAGGTTGTTGATATTGAGGACGAGTTCATATCAGAACCAGAAATTTCAGAGATGAGGTGAATGCGCCGATTGAATTGGAAGTGAGGCAGAGAGCAGGGGAGGCTGGGTAGGCGTTGATGAGGTGAGGGTGAAGTGAAGTGAAGTGTGGGGCGCGGGTGCGGGCTGTTGGCTGGACAGCACTAGTAAACAAGGG
>Ga0247804_10001298_pt1 | contig 11568 bp, 9 predicted proteins | sample UWRJL029104C1_FD_181142 | JGI IMG/M metagenome (GOLD analysis project Ga0247804, IMG submission 181142) | Plant litter microbial communities from Arlington Agricultural Research Station in Wisconsin, United States - UWRJ-L029-104C-1 | ecosystem: Environmental > Terrestrial > Plant litter >...
TAGGTTGTTCTTGCATTCTCTCTTTGCGAGAAGTTGCACTATGACCATGATGCAGCAATAAACAATGCTCATCAGGATGCTCTTGCTGCCTTCAAGGTTGCTGGCGGTGGGAGTGCTTCTGGCCCAAAACTTAACGGTAAAAGCTATACCAATACATCAGCCATTAATCCCTTTGCAAAGAACTTTATAACACAATGAGACCAACATACTTGCTCTAACCGCATAACTACAAAAGCCTCATCTTTATCAAACATGAAAATCGGGGTTTCCAGATCGCAGAACTCTCGGATGCTAGACTCCCATCAGCTACTCTCCACATCAAGAATGCCAGGAAGCGCAGCTCACAATTGTCTACACATCCCACATGGACTGGCAGGCGGACTGATATCTGTTGCGACAGCTACCTATTTTGCATTAGCCAGGTGCTCCTCTACCCCCCGCTGCTCATTGCTTTTGTGCTCTCCCCAGCCGCCCTATCCAACCGCAAGTAGAGATACCATACAGCTCTGAATTTCCCTTTCCCTTCTGTAACCGCCTTGCCAAATGCTACACGCTCTGCACAAGTTCCAACCGGATATGCCGCATTCTCGACATTCGCACCATCTACGAACGCGCCATCGCCCGCAAGTATTGTCGCCCCAACACGAAATTGAGAATATGGGCAGTACGCGGTCGCTTTCGCGGCAGAACAACGCTGACGCAGCGTATGGAATTCGGCTGCCGTTATTTTGTAGGTTTCGCAGACCTGGGTGACCACGCTAGCATCGCTGGATTGTAAGATTGTGGTTGACATATTGAAGGTATAGGCGGGGTAGTAAAGTAGTTGGAGGGGTGATTGATGGTTTTTGTAGGTCAACAAGCTGCTGAAAGCGGCGGGTCCCGGGGTGAGACTAAAAGATTATGATTTCTGGGAACTTCTTGATTTGGAATTCAAGACGGATAAATAAGTTGTACAAGGTGACAGACAATTTGGATTGTTGATTTCGAGGTTGGCGATTACCATGTAAAGCTGAAGTAGAATTATATGGGTAGATGGATTTACGGGAGTTGGGAAGGTCACGCCCTACATAATATTTAAATGCACACAGACACGAGAAAGAAATATAGAAGGTGTGTTTCTTCTTCTTGAATATTATATAATGTTCAAATGTATCAGAATTAATTCACATATACACCAAGATCGCTACTTGCTGTTTCGCGCTGCGGATGTGTGAATTATGCCCCTAAATCCTTTGAAATACACCTTCTGGGCCATCTAGATGGGAACTGCCAACGGATTCATCACGCTGCAAATATTAGACAATATCATTCTAGAAGAGGAAGTGTCCCTTACCTAGTCCCACCATCAACCACGATATTCGCTCCAGTTACATAGCTACTAAACCCACTAGCCAAGAACCCAGCAACACGACCAACTTCAATAGGTAACCCAGCACGTTCCAATCCTATGTCTCTTTGCTGGGTCTAGGATTTGTCAGTTTTAAAATTGCTATGAGGTGAATCGAAGAATTATACCTCTTTTGATTGAAGACTTGCTGGCGGAAACTGTGATGTCATGCCACGCATATCAAACTAAGTTGAGGATCAGCACTTGTATTTGAGAGTGACATGAGTTCCATACACTTTGAAGATCAATTCCAATATCAATTTGACCTGGTGATATGCAGTTGATTCTAACTCCACTTCCTAGAGATCCCGTAAGCAAGTTATGACGTGCTTCATGATAACAGCCTACCTTTGAGCACAGCGACACCAGCGCGCACAACTCCCAGGGCGGCATGAGAAGACATTGTATAGCATGGACCCCAGCAACCTATGAAAATATCAATGCCTGTATTTCCCGGTGAAGTTTAAAACATACCTCCATAGGTGCTTGCCACAGAACTAACGACAATTATGCTCCCGTATTTCTGATCCTTTGGCGCTGCATTCGGATAAGCTTGTTTCGTGGTCATTTTACCCATAGCTGGTGGTCCATATTTTAGCGCAAAGAAAGGTGCCATAGAATTGGCCTCGAAGCACTTCTGCAAGTCTGCCGGAGTTGTAGCTTCGAGAGAAGGTGGCCCAAGAATTCCAGAGGAGCATACCCACACATCCAATCGTCCCCATGAATTCAGAACGTCGTCTATAAGGCCTAGTGTTTCGTCTTCTTTTGCAACATTGAACGGGTATCCAACGATTTTTGTATTCGGGGAGTCCTTCGCTATTTCTTCGATTAAGGCATCGTATCCAGAGTTTGTGCCTTTATCACAAGCTACTTCCATCAGGAACTCTTTTCAGAAGCATATGGGAGGGTGGCAGAGAGATGTTTGATGGAGCATACCATAGATGCAAGCAGCGCCATGGACTGATCGTAGTTAGTATATTGATATTTGAATGCCAATGGGGTTAAAGGCCAACTCACAGGCGAGCTCCTTGACAATAGCTTGACCAACCGGCTGTTGAGCTCCAGTAACAACACAAACAAACCCATACTGCTTGGTGGTCAATCTAGAGTCTTTCCAAACTACAAATCCTCGAGACTCACCAGCTTCCCATCTGCGCGGTACGGGCTGAAGTGCTCTGTGTCCACGGTACTTGCCATTGCAGTAGAATAGATATCAAAGTTGATGTACAGATTGAGAAAATAGTAATAGAGGACTTAGCTTTCTGGATAGGAATTGGAGATAAAGAAATATAGCAACTGTAATTGCCCTCACCCGGAGATCTTGAATTGAGCTGGCTTGGTTATGTAGCAATCAGAAGTTTCCTATTGGCTGTTTTGGGAACGCCAGCAACTGAGTCCTTCGTGGTGTCAAGGCTTGATAAGGCTTCTCCACGGTGATTCCGATAAGAAATGCCAAGCATGGTCACGTGCTGCTGCTTCTACCATCCTTGATTAACATCGTAATATAGTCATGAAGGGAATCCAAGGATTTTGAATGCGAACTTAATTAAAGACAGCCTGGAGGCTGTACATTTGACCTATTCGCTATGAACTACCTGTTTGGAGGTATATATGAGGTGGTTGTAAAAAAAAAAAAAAAAAAAAAAAAAGACCAGTGGCACTAATGCAAGAAGAAGAAATCCTCCTTTTATACCAATACCTTCTATACCAGAATTGTCATGCGGAGCCAGAACATACACCACGATTGTAGATGCGGAATCAATAGTAAATGGAGGCTAGCAGAAGGAAGATATAGTGCAAGAGTAATTGTGAGAGGCTAGCTTAGACAATTAATAACAAACTTCTTCCTTTGACATTTTATTCAGCTAATACAGTGTTTCTGGTTACGCTTTCAAGTATTTGTCAAAGTTTATCTTTACTAGATCTATCTATTCTATACTTGTTTTCTAATGAACGACCCTCCACTTGGAGAACAATGCGACTGAAATTGGCACAAACAGCATGCACTCAAGGGGTTTCTCTTCACATCACGACTGTTTGAATTCGGTGATAAATAGTTTGTTAGGTTAATTGTTGTTAAAATACAACATCGTGCTCATATGGGTACTGCTTACAGATGGTTTCATACAGGCGTTGCCTCGCTTACGCCCCTTTTTGTCTAAGCGAGTTTCTCGATCTATCAGACACAACAAGTACTGCTTTCAATCATCTCGAGACGTCCTTCTATGTGTCCTTTCATGGAGGGCGCATAAAACATTGAGATGTTAGGATTTATGTTCGACTTGTGAGTAGACATTGGCCAATGCGGGTGAGCTATGAGCAAAAGGAAGCTTTATCACTCTAGTCTATGTTCGCGTAATCAGCTTCATCAATCCCTTACAATCATCATTCCCTTATAGACTATACCAAGCCAGATCCACGAGGAACAATAGATTGCTGCTTCCGAGCAATAAGCTAACCTTAAACAGAATGCAGTCATAGCTGGTGCAGATAATTGACGTACGAAACACGCACCAAACACAATTGAACAATGCAAAGGCGTTAGTGAATAATTCACGTGTCTGTGCTTTCAATATTCACTCCTTTATCAGTTTCGCCCGTAATAAATGCTTCAATCTTCTTTCAGGCCCGTGAAAGACAAGATACCACCTTCATTGTATTAATGCCTTACAAATTTGCTGGACTACTGTCAACCATTATGCGACGGATCCAATCGCTGCCTGAGTTAGACACACTGTCCTACTGTAAGCCAGGCCGCACAATACATAGTCTGATAGTGCATTCTCCACAGAAACTCGTGGACTCGATAAAACAGAGCAGAAAGGCAAAATCTTCCTCCCGAAGTAGGAGCGAAAGTGCCGCTTCCGGAGCTGACAGGTTACAATACGGTAATTTCTTCGCTCCAGCTTCCTGTCAAGAAATGGCCACAACGCCGGCATACAAGGAGATTTCACAAGTACTTGGGAAGACTCCCGCTCTATGGATCAGATACGTCTTCACCATCACCCTCCCGTTGGGACGAACAGAGCAACTAAGGTCTACCCCTGTCAAAAGAAACAAGAACGAGTTAGCTACAGAATCATCCTATCAAAGCATCATCGAAATCCCAAAGATATCAAATTACACATCATCTCCAGAAGAAAAGCTAGCAAAGTACGATGCCGCCTTCCCGTTATCAAATCCTGCTGTAAGCGAGTTTGGAATCGATCATTTTTTTGTCATGGTTGGAGATGCTTGTATAGCAGTCGATAGAATTTCCTTTCTCGAATTCAGTGGAGAATTATTTGATTTAACATGGACGTGGGAAGCCGTCGAAGGCCACTTCATGAAGACAATCGTGAACCGGAGTATGTGGGAAAGTGGTCGGAGTCATAAGCCCGTTTTTACGGGCAAGACAACGTCCAAGACCAACGAAGAGATCTGGGCCGCAGGTTGGTGCTACCTATACTTATATCTAGATTCTATACTCACTGGTTGTGTTTAGGGCAAGAATGGTGCAGAGAAAACCCGAAATTCAAGTATGGTACCAGTGGTGCCAATTGCTACACATTTGCGAAGTACCTTCTAAGCGTTTTGTAATTTATAAAGACATAAATCACTATAAAATTTAAGGCGGTTGACTTGAAGCTAGGTAATTCTCGATTGGAGATCAAGATTATGTAACCAGCACACTATCCGGGCTTCTAATAAAGTGGAAAAAACATATCCTCATTGTGTCGAACTATGTGACATCTCGAGATTATTAATTTAGTGGTTTTGATTAGTATCCTTTACAAAAGATTTTTGAGTGATTTACTATGAAAGTTGTTTTAGGAGTTTTTGGGTCGGTGAGGTTTAACCTCCTAGAAGTAAGGGATTGAGAGGGACTAGGTTGGATTGGTGGAAAACTATATACCGCGCTCTGTAGGTAAGGTTGTATAGTACTCACTTTAATTGGTGTTCTGTTTTATCGTGACTTCTTAAAAATACTACTTTACAATATTCGAATCTACACTAATCCTAGCTCTAGTCATTAATTCTTACCGGATTGCAAACTCCACTAACTTATCTCAAGAATCGCGCTGGGTAGAAATATGGAAAGAGTTGTGATCTTGGCGTTGTGGGGCACAATGAAATCTACAACAGGGTAACGTTTAAATCACCCGCCACACATCAAATGCTACAAACGGGGATGGCTCCCCGAGCTCCCGACCACATGTTTCCCGGAGCTTGGTGTTCCATATGGTGATAGAACTAAACCGGTAACATTTAGGCGGCTGCCCGGCAAGGGGAATGCCGCACCGATATAGTTTTTTTTATATATAGAAGAAGATGGGATACTCTACTATTTAGTTCATCTTGAAACTTCAATACTCTTTGCTACGAGTGGATTGCTACGACAATGTATAATCCTGCTATACTCCTGGTTGCATTCCCCCTTGTGTATGGCCAGGTAGCAATTTGGTATCAATGTGCGTTGCATTTCACGTTTGGAGAATGAGATCTAACATAGTCTTTCAGGTGGCGGGCAAGGATGGACTGGAGATACTGAATGTATTGACTCTTGCTGTGAATATGGTGGAAATATTTGGTATTATCAATGTGTTCCGTGTACTACACCCCCAGCTACGACCCCAGCTTCAACCCCAGTTACAACACCAGTTACAACTCCAGCTACAACACCGGCTACAACTCTTGTGACCTCTACGGCTATAGCAACTCAAGTGCCATCTGGAAGCTTTTCCAATCCAGTCATCTATGAAGACTTTGCCGACAATGATATTTTCCTCGGCCCAGATAATGCTTACTATTTCTCAGCATCGAATATGCACTATTCGCCTGGGGCTCCAATTCTTCGATCTTATGACTTACTGAACTGGGAATTTATCGGACACTCTGTTCCTACGTTAGACTTTGGCGATCGCTATAACATGGTTGGCGGCCATGCGTATCGAGCGGGAACATGGGCCTCAACGTTGAGATACCGTAAAAGCACTGGCCTATGGTATTGGTATGGATGCATTGATTTCTGGAATTCGTATGTCTACACGGCACCCTCAGTCACTGGCCCCTGGACGCGGGCGGCTGCTTTCTACGCCACTTGCTTCTATGACTGTGGTCTTTTCATCGATGATGATGACAAAATGTACATCGTATATGGTAGTAACAATGTCAGCATTGCTCAGCTGTCTAGCGATGGTCTCAGTATTGCCAAAACGCAGCAAGTCTTCTCTTACCCTGCTCCATTCAGTGGTATTGAGGGTAATCGTATGTACAAGAGAAATGGCGTGTACTACGTCCTCGATGACGCCCCTTCCGAGGGAGCCACCTTGATCTGGAAGTCCAACAGTCCATGGGGTCCATGGACTCAGAAGACGCTGGGTAAGGGCGTACCAGGCCCGGCTTCTCTTGGTGGAGGAACTCCTAATCAAGGTAGTCTCATAGAAACCCCTCAAGGAGAATGGTTTTTTATGTCGTTCGTGTGGTCCTACCCATCTGGCCGCCTTCCAGTCCTCGCACCAATAACCTGGGGCAATGATAGCTTTCCTATTTTACAAACAGTCAACGGAGCTTGGGGCAGCTCCTATCCTAGCCCGAAGCTTTCCATCCATCCTACTGCATCCTGGACAGGTACTGATAAATTCACTGGTACTAGCCTAGGTGTTCCTTGGGAGTGGAATCATAACCCGGATACTACCAAATACAAAGTTAACAATGGCCTTACGCTCTCCACAGCCACCATTACCAACGACCTCTACAAGGCACGTAACACGCTCACACATAGGGTGTATGGCGCTGTCTCGGTTGCTACCATTGCCATAGACACCAGCAATTTGGCTGATGGAGATTCGTGTGGATTGTCCGCTTTCCGCGATTGGACTGCTTACATTGGTATCACTCGTAGTGGAAGCACGTACACAATTTCTAATGTCCAAGGACTCACTCAGGATGCCGCGAATGATTGGACAACAATCTCAACCGGAACTGTGGCGGCAAGTGCAACTATTGCCAAGGGAAAAATCTGGCTTAGAGGCACCATGCAGGCAGCAGCAACTAGTGCACATGGTGTTTCATTTGAGTACAGTGTAGATGGGACAACTTTCAAGCCTCTTGGATCAAGCTACAAGATGAACACAGACTGGAGCTACTTCATTGGATATCGATGGGGTATTTTCAATTTTGCGACTAAGGCACTTGGAGGGTCGATTTCTGTATCGTCCTTTACGATGGAATAAGGTGCATAGTCAGCTAATGAACTTGTAAATAGCCAACCATGTCGGAAAGCTACAATATACTAACCCTCATTTGTTGTATAGAGTTACACGGAAAACATATCGATAAATTGACATTTTATGTTGACTAAACACCAACTTATTCGAGAAACTCAAGCCAAGAATGGTGTATAAGAAACAGCGTACACAATCATAATAATTGTTTTGAAACTCATTGTGGTTCACTTTTGTATTTATAGTATTTATAAGATAACAGCAACTAGGGGGTCTAGCCAATGCTTAAATCATTCCATTAGAGTATATTATCAGGAATTAAGATTCATAAGTATGACGAAGCTCAATTGCAGATGGAAACTATTCATTCATTTATAGGATTCCCTCCAAGTATAGACTTCAAATTTGGGAGCAAAAGTAAAGCAAAATATAGAGTTGAACCTGTAAAACGACAAAAGTAAAACTCCCGGTTCAGGCGTTCATGGGACATTTGACTATGCCCGTGGCCCAGGGCTGATCAGAATCATCGATAAAGGACTATGTTACATCTCTGCCGGCGGTCTATATGAAGTTTTTGTTTCTAGACTTGACGCATACCACTCACTAGTTGTCAAAGTCAACATTTAACACTGCTGAGAGCAGGCTGGAGCATGACACTTGCTAGGCGCTGGCCAGGTATTCTGCTCTGCGGAAGTTACGCGTTAAGCTCAGCTGTGTTCAAATAACAATAGAAATACTCTCTTCAATGGCGGCTGGCAAGAAATGTGTGTTCTTGACGTCTCGCACATGGCTTACAACAGTGCATCCTCGCGTCGAATAAAGGGGCTGCTGCGACAGCCGGACCCAAGCGAGGACCTCTGAGCAAAGCGTATCGGCCCCACAAATCCTGTCGGCAGTAGTTATCAATCTCATTCCCTATTCTCCATAATTTTCCATCAAGGAAATTACATCTCGGGACATGCTTAACATGGCCGGAGGAATTTGCATTGCCCGGCTCTACAGTAAGTTTCGGCTGCAACGCTCCTCTTGGGTTCAACTTTGTGATGTTGGTGGAGGTATAAATATTATCCTACAATATGTATAGAAGTCTTCTACTCTCTCTGTTTCTGTTCGCAATTTCTTGACCCAAAAAGCGTAGCAATGGGATTCATCAAGTTATTGATCACAGCCACTTTGGCATCTCTCATTCCAAGTGTCGCTGCGCTTCTTGCGTTTCCTGGCGCAGAAGGCTTTGGCCGCAATGCCGTGGGCGGGAGAACAGGATCTGTTTACCATGTCACAAACCTGGCGTATGAGCCCATTTAAATCAAACTTTAAGTCAATCATTAATTGTGCATAGCGATTCTGGATCCGGATCTTTGCGAGATGCAGTTTCTGCGGCTAACCGAATTGTTGTTTTTGACGTTGGAGGTACAATTAATGTAACGAGTCGTATTGTTCTTTCAAAGAACATCTATATCGCAGGTCAAACTGCTCCAGGTGGTGTAAGTTCTCTCAGCTTTGGAGCTGGACAACCCCACCCTAACACAAGGACAAGTTGTAATCTGTTGACATCACACAGGGAATCACAGTTTATGGCAATGGGTTTTCGTGGTCCAATGCTAACAATGCTATCGTTCGGTACATCCGAATTCGCATGGGTAAAGGAGGTGATTCCGGCAAAGGTACCGTTCTCTCTGAGTCTCAACAAGTCTAAATCTAATGTTTGTAGACGGCATCACTATTGCGGATGGCAATAACATGATCTTCGATCATCTCTCCGTGACCTGGGGCCGAGATGAAACCTTCTCTATCAATGGGGCAGTTACAAACGTAACTATCCAGAACTCTATCATTGGGCAAGGTCTGGAGACGCACTCTTGTGGCGGGTTAATGCAATCAGATTATGGGATCAGTCTTTTCAGGAATCTGTACATTGACAATAAAACCCGAAATCCTAAAGTGAAGGGCATGAATGACTTCCAAAATAATGTAAGTCTATGATATGTTAAAAATTGTGAAGGGAAAATTTGACAGATCCGGTAGGTCGTATACAATTGGGGAGGAGGTGGTGGCTATATTGCAGGCGACAGTGCTGGACAAAGTTATGCAAATATTATCAATAATTACTTCATCACAGGACCCAGTACTAGCGTCACAGCATTCACTCGAGGAAATGCAAACTTTCACGGCTGTGAGTGTTCCACCGAGGTCGAAGTTGGACCTTTAGCCAACTAAAGCTAATCAATATAGTTGTCTCCAACAACTTCTACGACAGCAATAAAGATGGGATCCTCAACGGCGCTGCTCTCTGCGTTAAGACTAGCTGCTACAGTGAGATGGACATTCTCACCAAAGCATATGCTTATCCAGGACCCAGCAATCTCTTAGCTCCTGCTAACGCTGTAGCCTGGGTTGTGGCCAATGTCGGCACGGTGTTTCCTTCTCGAGACAGCGTCGACAAAAAGCTCATCGCAGAAGTTCAAAGCTATGGCAAGTCTGGGCAGCTCATTAGTGACGAGAAAGCAAGCCCTATGAATGGACCAGGTTTCATTGCTAGCGGGAAGAAGCTGACAGATACGGATGGAGATGGTATTCCAGATGCGTGGGAGAAGGCAAATGGATTGAATTACCAGGACGCCAGTGATGCTATGAAAATTGGGAGCTCGGGATATGCGAACATTGAGTTGTATCTCAACTCGCTGGTCCCAAAACCCAGCGCATGAGCTTGAAAGTAAATGAATGCTTTCACAAATGAAGATAGTTCTAGATGAAGTTTATCCATAACGGAAGCTAATGGAAGTCTACCCGTTTACACAAAGTCCTTTAAAACTTTGGAGCAGACTCCCAAGTTTGGGTTCTAATTAAATCCACTACTGGAGTATAAGTGATAATAATGCAAATACTAGATTCGCTCTGAGCTCACTATATTAGTATATTTTAATATGGTGGCCCATCATATTTTTACAGGTCCATTTCACGTCCCTTCTCCCGTCTCCTTTGCTTGGCAGCTTTTGCACCTGGTATTGCTGCATCAGTTGTCTATTTCCTAAAAGATCACCTCTCGATTTAACCTCCTCTACTACCCTAATGATCCTGTATTCGATCTCAGAATGAGTTCAGATATGTGTCTCATGTATCTGTAAACCGTATAGAACAACTCACTGGATCACTGTTCCACTGAGATGCTACGTTTCGGCTATCTACAAGTTCACTCTTCTCTTTTGTGATCTATTCAAACTAGTCCGACTTATAACTTTATCTTTATCAAGACTTATCCTATACTACTGGCATGCTAACCAATGCAAAACTCAATTTGTAAGATATCCATAAGTATAGGCAAGGGCAATTGTTGTAGCTCAAGTTATCATGGCCATTGCATTGTAGCATTGAAATATCCAAGTAAAAGTGATACTGCAATGTAACAGAGAAACACAAAAGCAGTGCGATATGAGTTTGGTGGAGAGGAAAGCCTGCCGAGCGAGGCTAGTACTGAGCCTGTGCCATGACCTCAGTGGGAAAAAGCAACGAGAAAACATGCGCTGCAACATATGCACCTAAAGGATCGAGACCCCAACAAGTCATTAAGTCCTTGAGAGTTTGTGTACATCTCAAAAACCATGGAGTTTCTCTCACAATTGCGGACCACGCTTGATGAAGCGCTGAGGAGTGAACACGTCCCAAAGCTTTTGAAACCTAACAAGCCCATGCCGGCCTAACAACAACAAAAGCAACACTACCACCTTCAACCCAAATCCAAATTTCAGATTCCCTTTGACACTCAAGAAGCTCAAAACCTCTCAATTAATTACTCAACATGTCCGATTCCGCGCCAAAATCCTACTCGAGCGATCCTGCTCTTTATGTCTATACGTCCCTCACATCGGGCTCATCCCATATCGTAACGGCAACGTCCCGCATGGAGACCATCCTGAGAGCCAACAGGATCCCCTTCAAGGCACTCGATATCGCAACAGACGAGAAAGCACGTATGCT
>Ga0247804_10001299_pt1 | contig 11567 bp, 6 predicted proteins | sample UWRJL029104C1_FD_181142 | JGI IMG/M metagenome (GOLD analysis project Ga0247804, IMG submission 181142) | Plant litter microbial communities from Arlington Agricultural Research Station in Wisconsin, United States - UWRJ-L029-104C-1 | ecosystem: Environmental > Terrestrial > Plant litter >...
CGACTACGAACGTAGAAGAACCTAAAACACAAGACCCAAAACCTAACACCTCACAAGAAGATTTTTCCCTTTGGGCATTTTTCTTCAAAGCATTTCTATTTGGTTTAGCAGCATTGATTACGCCATGCGTGTTTCCGATGATTCCGATGACGGTTTCGTTTTTTACACATTCTAGTAAGAGTAGGAAAGAAGCGGTAAGGAAAGCGGTCATTTATGGGTTTTCAATTGTTGCTATTTATACTCTTGTTGGTACGGCTGTTGCGGCCTTGTTCGGTGCAGATGCGGCTAATTTTATCAGTACACATTGGCTACCCAACCTCCTGTTCTTCGGAATTTTCATCTTTTTTGCAGTTTCGTTTTTAGGGGCTTTTGATATTGTATTGCCTTCTTCGTTGGTGAATAAAATTGATGCTCAATCGGAAAAAGGAGGTTTGATGGGTGTTTTCTTCATGGCTTTCACCATCGTATTGGTCTCATTTTCTTGCACGGGCCCAATTATCGGAACAGTTTTAATAGAATCGGCTGGAGGAAAATTCATCAAACCAATTGTGGGAATGTTGGGCTTTTCGATGGCATTCGCGATTCCGTTTACTTTGTTTGCCATGTTTCCAAGTTGGTTGAAATCGCTTCCAAGATCGGGAGGTTGGCTTAACTCGGTGAAAGTGACGTTGGGATTTTTGGAATTGGCTTTTGCCTTGAAATTCCTCAGCCAAGCCGACCAAGTGTACCATTGGCGGATATTAGATAGAGAAGTATTTATTGCGCTATGGATCGTCATTTTTGCGCTTCTAGGGTTGTATTTGTTGAAAAAAATTAAGCTTGACCATGATGATCTGGATTATACTGAGCAATCGGTTTCTGTCCCACGTGTTCTGCTTTCCGTTGCTTCATTTGCATTTGTTGCTTATATGATTCCAGGCATGTTTGGTGCGCCACTCAAAGCACTTTCGGGTTATATGCCACCAGTGGCTACTTCCGATTTTGTGTTGGGAGCTAATTCCCACAACTCACAACCCACAACTCACAACCAACTTTGCGAAACACCCAAGTATTCAAATTTACTTCATCTACCTCACGGTTTGCAAGGTTATTTCGATCTGAAACAAGCCCAAGCTTGCGCTAAAGAAAAGAACAAACCTTTATTTATCGACTTTACAGGTCATGGTTGTGTGAATTGTCGCGAGATGGAAGCCAATGTGTGGAGCGATCCTGAAGTGTTGAAACGACTGCAAAACGATTTCGTAATTGTGTCGCTTTATGTAGACGAACGCACTGAATTAAGCAAGGAAGAATGGTATGTTTCTTCTTTTGATGGAAAAGAGAAAAAAACAATAGGAAAGCAAAATAGTGATTTGGAGATCACACTGTTCAATAACAATGCACAGCCATTGTATGTCATTGCCGATGCAGAAGGAAAAAGTCTAGTAGAGCCAAAATCGTACGACAAAAACGTACAGAGTTTTGTGGAGTTTTTGGAGGAAGGGAAAAGGAATTTTACTTCACTTCTATGATATAGACAAAATTCTGTAAGGCAGCCACCTTGTCTGGAAATGCCTTATCAACTAATAGATTTTGCTCTGGTAACTTAATCGGTTTATCCATCGAGTCGAGAAGATCTATTAAATATTTGGCTTTTATTGCATATGAAGCGTTCTCAGCAACGGTATGCTTGGCATTGATAATACCCACTAAATTCCCTAATTCATCAAACAATGGGCCTCCACTGTTGCCAGGTTGCACAGGAGCAGAAATCTGATACGAATTGATATTGCCTTCATAGCCATTTTTAGAACTAATAATGCCATCAGTTATCTTGACATCATCACCCATTGTAGTAGTTAATGGATAACCCAAAACGAATATTTTCTCTCCAATAACAGACTGTACTGGTTTAATGGAAAAAGGAACTTCATCCAATAATAATCTATCGTCCAGTTTTATAATAGCCAAATCATTGACTTCATCTTTCAATATGATAGATGCTGAAAAGGAGGATTTCTTGTTTCCATTTACTCCCTTCACATTGATTTGGTTCGCTTTTTCTACCACATGATAGTTGGTAAGGATATAGCCCTCTTTTGAAAGTAAAAATCCTGTTCCTGTTCTTTCTTGACCTTTAAATATTTTCTTGGAGGTGATGGGATTGTATGGGAAGTTTACGTTTTCTTCAAAATAAATATCTGTCATTTTTATGTCTCTTGTTTCCGATACAGCAGTGTTTTTGTCTACTCTTTTCATTGTTATTTTGCCGTCTACTTTACTTGAAGCCATCACTATATAAACAGTATCCTTATTTGATATTTTAATATTCATTTGTGAACTTGTGCTAACTGCAGGTGCGTTTATTTGTAGTAAAATATTCCCTTCAGAGTAGATTTTGTGATACAATCTAGTATCATTATTTATTGAAGCGACCCTCAAGTTATTAGCTGATATATCCATGCTTATTCTTTTTATGCCTTGGAATCGATAATAAACAATCACCCCAAAATCATTCTGTCCAAAGCACCAGTTGATTGAAGCAAAAAAAGCAAATGCAATGAGTAGTCGTTTCATAATCTTAAATGGTAATCAACTCAAATATATATTTTTATTATCGTATTACTCCAACCCCCTCAAATCCACTGGCACCACCCTCGAAACGCCTTGTTCTACCATTGTGATACCGTAAATAATATCGGCAAATGTCATGGTGCGTTTGTTGTGGGTGACTAGGATAAACTGGCTTTCGGTCGAGAATTTTTTGATGATGTTGTTGAATTTGTCGATGTTAGCATCGTCCAAAGGTGCATCTACTTCGTCAAAAATACAGAAAGGGGCAGGTTTGATTAGGTAAATGGCAAACAGCAAAGAAATGGCTGTCAACGTCTTTTCGCCACCCGAAAGCTGACTGATAGACAATGGACGTTTGCCTTTAGGTTTCGCCCAAATATCAATGTTCGATTCGGTCGGGTCTTCAGGATTTACAAGAATTAAATCACAAGTATCTTCTTCGGTGAAAAGCGACCTGAAAACTAATTGGAAATTGGCTTTGATTTTATAAAACGCATCTAAGAAAGCTTCCTTCGCGGTAGTATCTATCTCGTGAATAGTTTCTAATAAAGAGTTTTTTGCATTGACCAAATCGGCCTTTTGGTCTCGTATAAATGTGTTTCGTTGTGCTACTTCACTATATGCTTCCATTGCCATTGGGTTGATTGGCCCCATAGCATCCATGTCTCTGCGAATTTTTTCGACACGAGGTTTCATTTCTTCCTCGTTGATAGTTTTTAATTCCTCATTCAATGCCTCGTCTTCCTCTTCTAACGATTTGGAAGTCACATTGAATTCAACCGAAAGTCGCTCTTTAACAGCACTTAAATTGATTTTATTTTCATTTATTTTGTGATTCAGTTCTAGGATCAGCGCATCACTATTTTCGCGTTGTTGGTTCAGTGTACGAATTTCTTTTTCTAGTGCATCTGTTGTGCCGCGCACCTGATAATAATCTCGTTCGGCTTCGTTTACGCCTTTTTCGATCTCCTCTTTTTCTTTGTACATGCCTATCAATTTCTCGTCAGTCATGTCCGAATTGTCCATCAAACCTTTTATTTCGTCTTCGGTTTTTTTGAGGTCTTCTTGGTTGCGAGCTATGCGTTCTTTGTTGGCATCAAACGTATTTTGCTTGTAGCTCATTTCTTGCTCCAAGCTTTTTGTTTTGTTAGAAAACTGATGGAAAAGCAGGTTTTCTTGGTTGAAGGCTGCCGAACTACGATTGAATTGTTCGCTTCTGATGATCAATTCTTCCGAATATTGTTCGAGTTGGTCTTGCAACACTTTTATTTCCGCTTCCAATATTTGCGCCAGCGGACTATTCTGCCGAATGTCTTCTTCCAATTCGGCAATACGATCCAGAATCTCGTCTTTTTTTAATTCTGCCGAACTGATAAATGCCTGTACTTGCTCCAATCTGGTGCGGAACGAAGCATTGTCTTGTTCCAATTGCCCAATTTCGTGGCGCAATTTTTCAATTTGTGATTTGAAAGTTTCGGTCGAAAGTTTGTCTTTTACCTTCATTCTATCGTCCAACAAATGTTGGATTTCTGCCACCGATTTCTGTAAGATTTTTATTTCCTTGTCGAGTTTCTCGATATTTTTGGCACGCCCAATTCGTTTTCCTTCAAACAAACCTACCGATCCGCCTGAAACGCTGTATTTGCGTTTGATCAGTTTGCCGCTTTGGGTAATAAAAGTAACATCCTGATCCTTAGGCGTATTTTCGTTGGTTGTTACATATACATCGTCTAGCAAATGAGCGACCAATTTCTTGTAGCGTTCGTCAAATTCTACAATGTCTAAGGCGCGTACGCTATGTTCAAATTGCTTCGGATCGGCAGGTTCGAAGTTTTTAAAAGCGTTGTAAATAAAGAAGTTGGCTTTTCCTTTAGCAGCATTACTCAGCATAGCCACAGCTTGATAGGCTTGCTCATCCGATTCAACTACATAATAATTCATGTACGGATCCAAAAAATTCTCGACTGCTACACGGTATTTTTCGTCACAGGTAAGAATGTCGGAAAGAAGCGGGGTGTTTTTTGCCCAATCAGCATTTTTCTTTAAAAACTTGACAGCATCAGGAAAGCCTTCCAAGTTTTCGACCATGCTTTTGGTCAGGTTGTATTCGTGTTGCGATGCGTCTAATTTTCGATTCGTTTTGTTCAGATTGTCACGAATTTCGTCAATCTGTTTGTTGGTTTGTTGAAGGAGTTCCGTTTGTTCTTGCTCACGTTTTTGAAGGACTTCAAATTCCGCTCTTTTGGCTGAAAGTTCTTCATCAATCTCTTTTAACTTTTCAGCAAAATTCTGAACACTATTTGTTTGGTCTGAACTTGTAGTGGAGGTTTCTTCCAACTGCATTTTCAGACTCGAAAGTTGTACCTGATTTATCTCAAGACTTTTTACTAGCTGATAATTAGCCATTTCCTTCGATTTCAATTGACTTGTCAAACTCGAAACTTGTTCTTGAAGACTAGTGGAGGCAAGTTTTTGTTCTTCGTAAGTCGTTTTTAATTCCTGAACTTTCAGTTCTTGTTCGGCCAATTGTTTTTCCAAGGAAACTTTTTCCTCCGAAAGACTTTTTAGGCTGAATTCGGCACGGTCGTTACTCTTTTTATCGGTGTCTATTTGGTTGTTCAGATTGTTGCTTTTTTCGGTCAAGAAGCGAAGACGTTCGTTCTTGATTTTCTTTTCGCTTTCGTATTGGCGAATAACCCCAAAATGTTCATTTAGTGCTTTCTGGCGTGATGAAAGCAATTTTTCTTTTCCGACAATTTCTAGTTTTGCCTTTTCGTAAAACGATTCTTTTTCGGCTACTTGCTTTACTAGCGAAGTTTTGCGGTCATTTTCGCCATCTACTGCTTTTTCTAAATGTTCGAAGCTAAGTTTATGGCGTTTTATCACAAGGCGAGCCAAAAGAATACTCAGTTTTTTGTATTCTTCTTTGAGGACAAAGTATTTTTCTGCCTGTTTTGCCTGTTTTTCGAGCGACTTCATGTTCTTTTCAATCTCGAACAAAAGGTCTTCTACTCGAGCCAAATCGGCATCGGTATCTTCTAGTTTTTTTAGGGTCTGTTTTTTACGAATTTTGAATTTTGAGATTCCAGCCGCTTCTTCAAATAGCAACCTACGCGAATCGTTTTTGTCATTCAAGATATCATCTACCATTCGCAACTCGATAATCGCATAACTATCTGGCCCGATGCCGGTATCCATAAACAAGTCGTTGATATCTTTCAAACGGCAATTGACACCATTTAATAAATATTCGCTATCGCCAGTACGGTAGTAGCGCCTCGAAACGGTCACTTCCGAATATTCAGTAGGCAACAGGTTTTTGGTGTTTTTGAACGTGATAGAAACCTCCGCCATCTGCAATTGCTTGCGATCGCGCGTGCCATTAAAGATCACGTTCTCCATCTTGTCCGAGCGCAGGTTGCGGGTTTTTTGTTCGCCTAATACCCAACGAATGGCATCAACCACATTGGATTTTCCACAGCCATTTGGCCCCACAATTCCCGTTATTCCTTGGTCGAAATGGATGGTTACCTTGTCGCCAAAGCTTTTAAAACCCTTTACTTCTAATTTGCTTAACTGCACTTTCTAAAAATTGATGAATTAACGAATTCGGAATCGATGAATAATAAAGGAGAGTTATGCAAACTCCTCATCTTTCATCAACTCATAAAATTACGAATTAAAATAGTTCTGCATTTACGATTTCTATTTGGAGAGAAATAAAGAGGCGGTTCAATTGGTGAGATAAGGAATCGTATTTTAAAGTTATTGATTTATTTTTGGTTCTATAACCCAATTATTCAGAATGCTTTTCTATGAAATACGCTAGTCAAGTTTTTGAATATATCAATCGTAATAGGTATTTTCTTGCTTTTTTAGTGTGTATTCACGCCCTTTATTTTGGATGTGCGTTGCACTTTAAAGGTATTTACAATGCCGATTCTATCGAGTATTTAGACACGGCTGTGAATCTAAGTGAGCATGGCGAAGTGTATAATTACACATGGTCAGATACTAAACGTTCTGAGTTTTATACGTTACGCCCACCAGTTTATGGAATTTTCATTTCCATTTTTAAACTGATTGGCAATTCTGATTTTATAGTTCTTTTCTTTCAAAATGTACTAAGTTTTTTTTCGTGGATATTTTTTATTCGAATACTTAAAGAACTTGGTTTGCAGGCCAACTTACAGCTTACAGTGATTTTGGTTTTGCTGTTTTTCCCTATTCAGATGATAATGGTCAATTGCATTCTTGCCGATCATTTGCTACAAGTTTGGTTATTACTCTCGTTTGGTAGCATCGTATTTTATTTAAAAACCAATAAGCCAGTTTATATCCTGTTGCATAACATTTTGCTGGTTTTGGCAGTGATGACCAAGCCCGTAATGATGTATTTCTGGATTCCTAACTTATTCTTTTGCATCTATTTATTTTTTATTCATAAAAGACAGATGCTTGTGTTGGTTTCCTCCTTGTTGTTGCCTTTATCCGTATTTTTTTGGTGTTCAAGAAATGAAAGCAAAACAGGATCATTTCATTTCTCTTCTATTAAAACACAGAACATTTTGGATCTAAATGCTGGCGGAGTTTTGTCTATTTTGGAAGGAGATGAAAGAGCAGATTCAATCAAAAAGTCCATTCTAATTTCTGCGGAATCAATCACAAATTATAAGGAGCGTACAGAATACATTACTTCTTCTGCGATCGAAATTATACAAAATAACAAATGTGTTTATGCCTATGTGCACGCAAAAGGCATGGTGAATTTCATGTTGTCGTTTGGCATGGTGGACATGCTCGAATTTGTAAAGAGCCGTCCCCAACAAAAAGACGAAATAAGTTTGGTGAGAGAAATTGAATTAAATGGATTTGAAGGCTTACTAAACTATTTTCAAGAAACCAATTTACTTAAATTATTATGTATGTTTTCGGTAGTCTTATGCAATGTTGTGATGCTTGCCAGTACTGTATGTTTTGGTTTTAATAGGTCTTTTAACCCCATTATTCGAATCTATGTTCTTGTACTGATCGTATATGTTTGTTTTGTATGTGGCCCAGGTGGCTATGCGCGATTAAAAATGTGCATCATGCCTTTGATGCTTTTGAATATGCCAACTATGATCTCATTCATCAAAAATAGATTTCTACCTCAGAATTAATTTCCAATCTCAATCCCATTTACACAGGCATCACCAATTTCGGAGATAAAGCGGATGTTAAATTCGCCTTTGGCGTTTGGTTTTAAGTAGAAACTTTCGATATGAGCGAGGTTTTTGGTTCTTGTTTTTTCGAAGATGTCGAAATTGGCTAGCTTTTTTATTTCGTTTATCTCTACATCAAATACACGTTTTTCGGGCATGTTAAACGTGCCTTCTACAAAATGAAGTTTGATAGCATAGAATTTCGCTGGGTCTAAGTTTTGAATTTTGTATACAAAACTACCTTGCCGACCTGTTTTGTACACAAAAATCGCGTTCTGATTGGGTACGTTTTTGAGGTTTATTTTGTCCCAATACCAGTTCGAACGTTCGCCACCTTCATAGCCAAAATCTTCGGCAAAGCCTGCACTTTTTCCACCTCCACAATTGATCAATATTCCTAGATTTTCGGTTGGTGTCGTATTTACGGTCACACTATTTTCGCTTTCTCCCTCGTCATTTATGGCACTTACTTGGTAATAATAGGTACTATTGTTTACTACAGCAGTATCAACCCACCAGTAGTTTTTAATCACTTTGGCTACTTCTTTGAACACGCCACTCGCAGACATGCTTCTTTTTACTTTATAGCCTTTGGCCTGAAATGCGCTATTCCAGCGTACTATATTTTGTCTTGGTCCAGCGAGTACGTTTACATTAGAAGGTACAGTAGGCAAGTTTGATTTTTTCTGAATGCTCAAAATGGCGTCAGCCCACACATTGCCCATTTTGGCATAGCCAGCATCGTTTGGGTGAATAGCATCGGGGACATCGTTTATCACAATTCCAGCATTGTACATGTCGCATAAATACAATTTCATGCCTTGTTTCTGTTTCAATTCCACCACGCCAGGTAGCGATTTGTTGTAATCCAAAATCCTGTTTGTCCAGATAGGAGAGATGCTCGCAAGTAAAATCTTGGCATCGGGACAAGCACTCGCTATTTTGTCTAACAGATTACTCAATCTGAAAGGAGCATTTTCTGGTTCTACAGGAAAGCTCATATCGTTTACTCCAATCTCGAGCAAAATATAGTCAGGTTTCAGCGTGTTTATTTTAGGGACAATCGAATCTTGTAAAAACGTGATTGTCTTGCCAGGATAGCCCTCATTATTAGCTTGTTGTATGGTACCATTTTTTTGGCTTCCTAGCATCGAGACAGTAAATCCTTGACTTAAAAGTTTTTCATAAAGTACTTTTCGGTAGCTGTTTCCATCACTCGATCCTATTCCGTAGGTGATAGAAGTTCCTATTGGAAGTAACGAAATCGTATTTTGTGCTGAAGTATACAGGGAAGCACAAAAAATAAGTAATGAGGTGAAGGCTAATTTGAACAAAGCGAAAAGTATTTATCTACTGCAAAAAGGAAAAAAATAAGCAATTAAACAACATTAGCTCCAATCTGCTACTTGCCCAAAGTGTCGTTGTAACATGTATATTTGATAATTATAATACACCGTGATTCTGGAAAAGATGTTGATAGACATAAACAAAACTCTTCGATTGCTCATCGAAAAGCTACAGATGTGGTTTGATGCCACTGTTTTGATCATGCCCAACTTAGTTTTAGCCACTATAGTGTTTTTGCTGTTTGTAGGAATGGCAGGCTTGTCGAAAAAAATAATCGACAAACTTTTGGCCAATGTGCGAACTGCCGAAAATGTGAAAGGGATTGTCAAAAGTTTGGTAACTATCGTTATTTACCTCGCAGGAGCTTTTAGTGCCTTGGAAGTTTTAGGACTAGAGAAAACTGTTACTTCTATTTTGGCGGGTGCGGGTTTGATAGGTTTGGCTATTTCATTGGCTTTTCAAAACATTGCGGCAAATGTGATTTCGGGAGTCATCATCAGTTTCAAACATCCTTTTTTGGTAGGCGATTATATCGAGTGCAGTGATCGTATTTTTGGCCGAGTGACTAAGATAAATATTCCTAACACGATGTTGCTCAATGACGAAGGGCAATATATTACTGTGCCAAACAAGGAAATCTGGGAGAAAAATATTGTCAATTTTAGTAAACTAGGATTTAGGGAAATTGAACTCAAAGTAGGTGTTTCGTTTGAATCGGATTTAGACCAAGTGTTGGAAGTGTCTCGGAAGACCATAGAACAATTGTCTTCCGTGGCTAAAAAGGATGAAATCGACATATTTTTTCAAACACTAAATCCCTATTCGGTCGAACTCTCGATTAATTTTTGGATCAAGTTTCAAGAGTCAAAAGATTTTGAACAAGCTAAAAGCGATGCGATTAGGGCTATTTTGGCTTCATTTAAGCAGAATAAGATTGAAATTCCTGTGCCTATAAGCACCGTGCTGAATGGGACAAAACAAGTATAAGTGAAAATTAGAAAAGAACTTTAGTAATTTAGCTTCGTTAATATTTTTAACCCAATGGGTTACATCATTTAGTTGGTATGTATATAGTTCAAAACGAGACTTCCAGATGACAGATCAGGAAATTCTCGACAAGGTAAAAAAAGGTGACGAGTCGGCTTTAGACTTCCTCTACAAGAAGAACTATAAAATGATGATCAATATGATCATCAAAAATAATGGGACTGAAGATGAGGCAAAAGATGTGTATCAGGAAGCACTGTTAGCATTTTGGTTGAAAGCTTCATCGGGCAAACTGGAGATGACGTCAAAAATAAGCACGTATATCTACAGCATTTGTCAAAACCTATGGCGCAAAGAGCTAGACCGTAAGTCGAGATTGAGCCATGAACAAAAAGATGGTATTGAACCCGACACGGCCGACCAAACCGAACGTGCAAGGTTGATTAATTTGTGTTTGAATGAATTAGGTGAAACCTGTAAAAAGATTCTGTACTATTTCTATTACGATGATTTGTCGATGGACGACATTGCTGGAAAGATGGGATTTGCTAACGCAGATACCGCTAAAACAAAAAAATACAAGTGCAAAAAAGAGTTAGACAAGCTAGTAAAGACAAAGTTTAGTTCAAACGACTTCCTAGATTAGAACATGTTAAGTAACAACCAATATAGCGAACAAATAGAAGCGTATCTGAAAGGCGAATTAAGCCCTGAAAGTGCTTCTGTTTTAGAAAACGAGATTGCCAACAATCCAATTCTAAGCAATGAACTTGATTTGCAAAAATCAATCATCGAAACAATTAAGGAAAGCAGAAAAGCGGAATTAAAAACACGCTTAAACAATATTGACCTACAATCAGGAGCACAAAGTTGGTGGAAATATGCTGCAGTAGCTAGTTTAGTGACCTCTTTTGGAGCTTGGATGTATTTTAACTCGCCAGCTACAAAAATTGAACAATCAGAAGAAGTAAATAAAACAGAAGAAAAAGTGTCTTCTTCTCAAAGTGCAGTTAATAACAATGCAGTGCTTGGTCCAAATAAAGAAGTGGATTCAGAGAAGGTGACGAAAAAAGAACTTGTAGCAAAAGAAACTTCGTCTGACAAGTATTCGAAAAAAGACAAAAAAATAAAAGATCAAATTCCGAGCCTTCCAACATTGAATACACCAGAAGAAGGCAGAGAGTCTGAAACGTTAAATAAAGATTTGGACGCACCTCGTCACAATCTTACTAGTACGCCACATTTGGGTGGTACGGTGGCAGGAGTGGAAGTGGTGAAAAGCAAAAAACATAAGTTTCATTACCGTTATTTTGATACCAAATTGTTTTTGTATGGCAATTTTGATTCGAATACGTACGATATTCTAGAGCTAAACACAAGTAATGGACAGTCGCTTTACTTGAAATACGAGAACAATTATTTCGGTTTGGAACAAAATAAAACGGAGATTTCTAAATTAGAACAAGTTTCTGATTC
>Ga0247804_10001300_pt1 | contig 11566 bp, 7 predicted proteins | sample UWRJL029104C1_FD_181142 | JGI IMG/M metagenome (GOLD analysis project Ga0247804, IMG submission 181142) | Plant litter microbial communities from Arlington Agricultural Research Station in Wisconsin, United States - UWRJ-L029-104C-1 | ecosystem: Environmental > Terrestrial > Plant litter >...
TAGCAAGATCTACAAACTTCACTGGGCAGAACTTTACAATGCGGCATATAAACGATTGCCCGAAAAAGAAAAATGCCAGGATATTATTCAAAATGTTTTTGCTGATTTGTGGAATAGAAAAGGCGAACTCGATTTACAGAAACCTTTGGCCTATATGCATACTGCCGTTCGGTTTCAGGTTTTAAAGCATCTTTATAAAGACAGGCGGAACAACTCTTTTAATACCGTATTTGAGGAAAAATTAATCTCACCTTTACAGACAGATGGCGCATTATTGGAAAAAGAAGTGGGTGTTTTAATAGAACTTTTCATTAAAGCACTGCCTGAAAAGAGGCGAAAAATATTTTTACTCCATTATTTCGAAGGTTTATCTACGGCAAAAATTTCAGTTCAGTTAGATATTTCTCAAAAAACGGTACAAAATCAGTTAACTACGGCAACACATGCTTTAAAATTTAGATTGACACATCTGTTTTTATTGATGTTTTTGTTATATTTCAATTTTATCAGGTAGTTTTTTCGTTAATTATACTTTTAATGTATTTTCTTTAATTTTTTTGGGAGATCTCTTGACTTCCGGTACATAGTATGTAAAAACCGGAAAATGAATTCATTTCAAAGTCGAAAAGATTTAGAAAAAATTGTTGATCGTTACTTATCTGGCAAAGCAAATGCCGATGAGATAACATTTATCGAAGAATACTATAGATTTCTTGGCGAAAAGGCTGAATATTTGAATGCAGCGGAAGAAATAAAAGATTTTGAAGAATCGAACTTCAAAGCTATTCAAGCGAAAATAGCATCAGCTAAAAAGTCAAAAATAATACTTTTATTTAAATACATATCTGCAGCAGCGGTATTGGCGGTAGTATTTGGAGGTTTCTATTATTTCCAGGTTAATAAATCTACTACGCTTCCAGGCATGTCTCAAACTCAAAAAAAGAACCTGGATATTTTACCTGGTACAAACAAGGCGATATTAACATTGGCTGATGGCTCTAAGGTAGTATTGGATGAAAACACATCTTCTGATATAAGCGATCAGGACGGCATCAAAATTTATATAGAGAAGAATGGTCAGTTGGTTTACACCATTCTAAACAATAAGGTATTAAATGCTGATAAAATTATAGCATATAATACAATCTCAACCCCAAAGGGTGGTCAATACCAGGTTATCCTACCCGATGGAACTAAGGTTTGGCTAAATGCGGCATCATCACTTAAGTATCCGGAAGCATTTTCAGGTAAGCAACGTTTGGTTGTACTTACGGGCGAAGCCTACTTTGAAGTTGCCAAAAATAAACTGATGCCTTTCCGTGTTCAAAGTCAGAACCAAAATGTTGAAGTACTCGGAACCCATTTTAATATTAACAGCTATTTAGATGATAATACAGTTAAAACGACTTTGTTAGAAGGCAGTATTAAAGTGAGCAATTCAAAATATTCAAAGCTTTTAAAGCCTGGAGAGCAGTCAATAAGTGGTATTGGGGAGCAGGCATTAATTAAAATAGCTACTGATGTGGATACAGGCGATGAAACTGCCTGGAAGAATGGACTTTTCCAGTTCAACGATTCGGAGTTGAAAGTCATTCTCAATCAGTTGGAAAGATGGTATGACATTAAAATAGACTATGCTCATGTTCCGGATAAGCGATACAATGGCATGGTACCAAGAAAATCCAAATTATCTGAAGTATTAAAGATGCTCGAAAAAACAGGAAACATCAAATTTGAGCTTGAAGAGGGTCGAAAGCTAAAAGTTTTATCAGAAAAATAAACTAACCAAATAGATGGCTAACAAGCCACATTACTTAACTAATCAATTTAACCTTTAAACCAAACTGAATGTATGAATTTTTACACTCAAAGTAGTAAATCCACGGTGGATAAGCCAAAGGATTTTACTCAAAACTATTTTACTCATCAATTTATTAGGGCTATGAAACTATTTATTTTCATAATGACAGTCTTTTGCCTTCAGGTAAGTGCAAATGCATTTTCTCAGCGCATAAACATCAGTCAGAAAAATACACCCCTGGTAAAAATTTTAAAAGAAATTAAACGCCAGACAGGTTATTTCTTTTTGTACGATACAGATTTGATTCAGCAGAAATCTAAACCGGTAACCATCAATTTAAAAAATGCGGAACTCTCAGATGTATTAACGCAGGCTTTGAAATCGCAGCCTTTTGGTTGGGAAATTAAAGAAAATACCATCCTGATTTTCCCGAAGACAAACAGTAATGAAACCTTAAAAGCTATTGATGTTACTGGTAAAGTTGTTGATGAAAATGGAAATCCAATGCCGGGCGCTTCCGTTCGAATCAAGGGGCAATCTCTTATTTATGCAACCGACAATAACGGTAATTTTTCCATCAGAAATGTTGAAGAAAACACCATTTTGGTAGTTTCCTATATTGGCTATACCGATAGAGAAATTGTTGCTAAAACACAATTGGGTACACTAAAATTAACGCCCTCTGCTGGAACTTTAAGTGATGTTGTAGTAACAGGTTACACCAATTATACCAAAACCCAATCTGCAGCAGCAAGTTCATTGGTTTCAGCAGATAAAATCAATAGTGTGCCGGGCCTGACTGTTGATCAAATTTTACAAGGTAGAGTTCCGGGTATGAGCGTAATTTCTACCTCAGGACAGCCTGGTCAGAGTGCGGCAGTGGTAATTCGAGGTATTGGTAGCGTAAATGGTTCATCTACACCGTTATATGTTTTGGACGGTGTGCCAATTGAAGCCGGTTATTTTCAAACCATTAATCCGGAAGATATTGAATCGGCAACGGTTTTAAAGGATGCGTCAGCGAAAGCACTTTATGGTTCCAGAGGTTCTAATGGTGTTATTGTGTTAACAACCAAAAAAGGTAAAGCTGGTAAACTCGCAGTAAATTATACTTCGCAATATGGTTTCTCAAATTTGAGCAGGCCAAACTTTACCATGATGAATACGGAACAGCGCTTACAATTTGAGGAAGAAATTGGTGCAGGTTTTGGTCGTAACATTGGCCCGGGATGGACTTATTCTCCTAAAAACCCGACCTATGCTGCCGGAACAGCAACTACCAGAGCAAGGGCAGATTTTATCATCGATAGTTTGAAAAAAATCAATACGGATTGGAGAGATATCTTTTTTCAAAAGGGAAAATTTCAGGAGCAACAGGTAAGCATTAGTGGAGGAAACGAAAATTTACGTTTTTACAACTCCTTAAACTATTACAGTCAGGAAGGTGTTGCAAAGCGTACCGGTTTAGACAGGTATTCGTTAAGAAGTAACCTGGATTTTAAAGATGACGAGTTTAGCGGCAGTGTAAACCTTTCATTAGGTTACTCTCAATCGAGTTTTACTGAAGGAGAAGGTGGAACAGGTGCAGGAACAGCAATGGCCTCAGTTTATTATGCTTTGCCTTATGAAAATCCTTACGCCTCTGATGGTACCCTGGTTCATCCGGGAAACCGCTCTCAATATTTTATTTTAGATCAGAGAGAGGGCAGCCAGGCTTTGGAACGTTTGTTAAATTCGTCAGATAAAACTGACCAGTTTAAATCCATCATCAGTACCGCATTTGCATACCAGATTTTACCAGAACTAAAAATAACAACACGAGCTGGTATTGATTATCGACAATCCAGCGATCAACAATTCATTAATCCGGATTCATATTACGGATCAAGAAGTGTGGCAAATACTTTAGGCGGAAAAGGCAGATTAACAGATGCAAGCCGAAGAAATTTTAATATTATTTCTACCACAGGTTTAACTTATGCGAAGAAATTTAATGAAGTCCATGATTTTGAGGCATCAGCGTTCTATGAGTATGTTTACAATAATTACAATTCTTTTGGTTTTAGTGCTTACGGAATTGACGGACGTTTACCTGAAACACCAGCAGGTGTAACCAATAGTGCGGTGTTTTTGCCATCGACAACAGGCGGTAAAACTAAAAGTGCCTTGGCTTCATTTATGGGTGTTGCCCGTTATACCTATAACGATAAATATACTGCAACGGCAAGTTATCGTTATGATGGATCTACACGAGTTGCACCTGAAAACAAATGGCATGGCTTCTATTCATTTGGTGCAAACTGGAATGCTAAAGGAGAAGAATTTTTAAAGAATAACGATTTTGTTAATGATTTAAGAGTAAGAGCAAGTTACGGTATTACTGCTAGTCCATTCGGGGGCGATTTTACCTATTTGCCAACTTATACGGTAGGTACTTCTTACGGAGGTGTTGCTGCAATCAGACCATCGGCTGCGGGCAATGCCGATTATGACTGGGAATATGTAAAAGAATCGAACGTAGGTTTTGATTTAGCGATATTAAAAAACCGACTGCGTATCTCGGCAGATTACTATTACAGGTTAACAACCAATATGTTTATTGATCAACCACCTTCAGCAACATCTGGTTTCTCGTTGCTTAGCTTAAGTTCTGGCAAGATGAGAAACAGGGGTATTGAGTTTGAAGTTAACGGCGATGTAATCAAAACCGGAAATTTCTTATGGTCTGTTGGCTTTAATGCTGGTTATAACAAAAACAAGATTCTTCATGTAACTGATATTACAGATTCATATCCAGATGGTGATACCAGGATTTTACAAGTTGGTTTGCCTTACGGAACTTATTTTGCTCCGGACTGGGCAGGTGTGAATCCGCAAACCGGAGAAGCACAATATTATAATCTCGATGGGAGTATCACAACAACCTATAACGTAAATACTCAAAGTACAACCAATTCTGGTAGTTTGTACCCAACATTTACAGGTGGTTTTAATACTTCATTAAGTTATAAAGGAATTACTGCCTCTGCTTTATTTTCATTTGTATCGAATGTAATGCGTTGGAATAACGAAGATTTTTATAATGAAAATCAGCGTTACTCAACCAGTAATCAAAGTGTAAGGATGTTAGAAAACAGATGGCAGATGATGGGAGATTCTGGTAATGATGCAATTCTTCAAAGATTTGATGTGCCTAGAAACTTCACTTCGAAGGATATACAGGATGCTTCGTTCTTAAGATTGAGAAATGTAACCATCGGATATGCTATTCCAAAATCAATTTTAGAAAAAACTAAAATTATTAAAGGCATCAGACTATTTGTTCAAGGTCAGAACTTACTCACCTGGACAAAATGGAGAGGTTTGGATCCTGAAAATAATGCTGTTTACGGTCGTTTTCAGTATCCGAATACCCGAACATATACTGCAGGTTTAAATGTTAACTTTTAATTGAATACAGCAATGATTAATAAAATATATCAAAAATACGTACTTATATTTTCGTTGTTAGTTCTTACATCGTCATGTACAAAATTAGATTTGGTTCCAACGGACACCATATCGCCTGATAAGGCTTTCAGAAACATTGGTGACATTAATTTAGGCCTATTAGGCGCCTATGCATTAGTAGACTACACACCCATAAGTCTGGTCTCTACCGTTTCAGACGAAGCCACGTTTCCTACGGAAAATACTGTTGGAAATAGTGATGCTTTCAGATGGCTATACACCGCCGGAAGTGGTTCGGTAACTTCGCTTTATGCAAGTTATTATACCGCAATTGACAGGGTTAACAGAACGCTTGCAGGTCTTGATGCGCTTACGCTGACCGGTGCAGATTTAACAACTGGTAACCGCTATCGCGGCGAACTTCTGGCTTTACGTGCTTATTTTCATTTCGAACTTTTGCGTAATTATGCATCCGCTTATCAAACAGGAGCATTGGGTGTTCCGTATATGAAAATATCAACCATTTCTTATCCTGCAAGAGACAATTTTGAAGTTGTTGTCGCCAATGCAAAGGCTGATTTAGTATCGGCAAAAGATTTAATCCCGACATCATTTACAGACAAAACCCGCATCACAAAAACAGCAGTTTCTGCTATTCAGGCAAGATTAGCCTTATATGAGAAAAACTGGAGTGAGGCTATTGTGTATGCCAATGAAGCTATCGCCATTTATCCGCTTGCAACCAAGGCGCAGTTTCCAGGTATCTGGACAGATGCAAATGAAAATGAAGTAATTTGGAAAGCAAAACGTGTTGGAACAACTGATTCAAGAGTGGGTGATTTTTATTTTCGCCAAACTGGTGGTATCGTTTTATATGCGCCTGCCTTCAAATTGATTAATACTTTTGATAAAGCCAACGATTTACGTTACACAGCTTACATTAAGTTTGATGCAACGAGGACGGGCACAAGATCTCAATATCTGGTTAACAAATACATCGGTGGAACATCAACAGCGCCAGGATTAACTGATATTAAATTATTCCGTACAGGGGAAATGTATTTAATTAAAGCAGAGGCTGAGGCAGAATCAACAGGAGATGCGGCGGGAGACTTAAATGCTTTGCGTAATGCTCGTATCAATGGATATACAAATGTTACTTTTTCTGATAAACCAACTTTGATTGCTGCAATTATGGAAGAAAGGTACAAAGAATTGGCATTTGAGGGCCACCGCTTTTATGATTTGAAGAGGAGGAATTTACCAGTTGTCAGGTTAGCAGCAGATGCTGTAAATGCTTCCGGGGCCGTAACATTACCGGTTACGCAAGCACAATATTCTTTGCCACTTCCATCATTGGAAATTTCAGTAAATAAAAACACAGTTCAAAATCCGGGCTATTAACAATATGGGCTTTATCATATCTTTTGAATCTCAAATGGTTTTGATAAAGCCCTGATACTTTGTATATATGAAGCAAATACTATTTTTTCTGTTAATGGCCTGCTGTATTTCGGTTATAGGTTGTAGTAAAGCTACAGTTTCGCCCGTGGCACTACCAATAGGTGGTGGCACAACTAATCCAATTGCCAAACGAAGGCCTGCATCAATCGGTATTTTGGGAGATAGTAGCAATATAGCCAAACCAACAAACGGAGGTATGGTATTGATGGGCGGGGGAACTGATGTAGACGCCGCTTTTAAGTGGATGATAAACAGAAGTGGTGGTGGCGATGTTGTTGTTTTACGTGCTTCAGGTACTGATGCCTATAATCCTTACGTTAATGGTTTGGGTGCGGTTAACTCTGTTGAAACTTTATTAATTAATTCAAAAGAACTGGCAAATAATGATACGGTGGCTTATATTATCCGCAATGCCGAAATGGTGTTTATTGCCGGTGGAGACCAATCTGATTATATGAGGTATTGGAAAGGAACAAAAACTGAACAGGCATTAAACTACCTTTTAAACGAAAAAAAAGCGCCTGTAGGCGGTACAAGTGCTGGTTGCGCCATTTTGGGAGGTTTTTATTACAGTGGAGAAACTGGTGGAGTTACTTCAGCTCAAGCGTTAGCTAATCCTTACGACCCGAATGTAACCCTCTATAATAACGACTTTTTGAAAGCGCCTTATTTGCAAAATGTGATTACCGATCAACATTATTTAACAAGAAGCAGGGAAGGCCGATCTTTAATTTTTTTGGGTAGGATAAACAAAGACTGGAAAGTTGCCGCCAGGAGCATTGCTGCTGATGAGCGAACAGCAGTTTGTATTGATAAGGATGGAAAAGCACAGGTTTTTGGCGATTATTCAGCAAATCGTCCGTATAGTTATGCTTATTTCATAATTTCTGATGAAGGAAAGCAACCCGAACAAATGGAAGCCAATATAAAGGCAATTTGGAATCGTGGTGAAAAAGCGGTATCAGTTTATGAAATTCCGGCGTCCGTAAATGGTGGTGGTAATTTTAATGTTGCTAACTTTAAGGCTGGTGATGCAACGGGTGGAAAATGGTATTGGTGGTGGATTGATAACGGAGTTTTAAATAAAAAAGATCAATAGAAATAAGAATGAAAGCATTAAAGCATTTTTTTGTACTAGCACTTGTGGTGTTGGCAATCAACGTTTCTGCCCAGCAGAAAAAATATGTTATGGTTATTCATGGTGGCGCAGGAACAATTCTGAAAAAGAACATGACGCCAGAAAAAGAAGCCATTTACATTAAGGTTTTAACAGAAGCTTTACAAGCCGGTTATGCTAAAATTCAGGCAGGAAAGACAAGCTTGGACGCTGTCGAGGCAACGATTCATGTTCTGGAGAACGACCCGCACTTCAATGCAGGAAAAGGCGCTGTTTTTACTCATGATGGTAGAAACGAAATGGATGCAGCGATAATGGAGGGTAAAACTTTAATGGCAGGTGCAGTTGCCGGAGTTACAACAGTGAAAAACCCAATCTCTGCGGCAAGAGCAGTAATGGAAAAATCTGAACATGTAATGATGGTTGGTGCAGGTGCAGACCAATTTGCGAAGGATGCAGGACTCGAAATTGTAGATCCGAAATATTTCTGGACTAAAGAACGTTGGGATGGCTTACAGCAAGCAATTAAGGAAGATTCTACCAAGGCTGTATTGGATCATGGAAGTAAAAAATCAGAGCTTTTAGGAAGCAAGAATCATGATTATAAATTCGGTACAGTTGGTTGTGTTGCCTTAGATAAAAGTGGTAACCTGGCCGCCGGAACATCAACCGGAGGTATGACGAATAAAAAATATGGCCGTGTTGGCGATGCGCCAATTATTGGCTCAGGTACATATTGTAATAACGAAACTGCTGGTGTTTCTTGTACAGGCTGGGGCGAATATTACATTCGGAATGTTGTGGCAAAAACGATATCAGATTTAATGGAGTATAAAGGTTTGGGCGTAGCAGAAGCATCGAAAATTGTACTCGATAAAGTCGGTAAAATGGGCGGAGATGGTGGTTTAATCGCCCTGGATAAAAAAGGAAATATGTCGATGCCCTTTAATACGGAGGGCATGTACCGCGGCGCAATAACAGCTGATGGTAAAATAGAAGTAAGCATTTATAAATAATGAGACCATCATGATTTTCCAAGCCACACAGTGGAATGAAAATCTGATAGCTTCATCACCTTAAAAAAACTTATATATAGATGAAAAAACTGTTTTTATCGCTGATTTTAATAATTAGTTCTTTTCTTTTAAAAGCTCAAAATAAAGGCAGTTTATTTATTATCGGTGGCGGAAACCGGTCGGATGAGTTGATGCAAAAAATGCTTCAAACGGCCGATTTAAAATCCACAGATTACATTGTTGTGCTGCCAATGGCGAGTGAAGTTCCTGATGTTGGTTTTGAAACGCTTTCCAAACAACTGAAAAAGTTAGACAACAGAACGATTAGAAATTTCAACTTTGCAAAACATGATGTAAATGATAAAAAATGGACGGATTCTTTAGCTCATGCAAAGCTGATTTACATATTAGGTGGCGACCAGAGCCGTTTTATGGACGTAGTTTTGAATACACCTGTTTACGATGCAATTCATAAAGCATACAAGAGCGGCTCTACAATAGCCGGAACGAGTGCAGGTGCTGCCGTCATGAGTAAATACATGATTACCGGAAAACAACTGTTGGATACGGTTTATAAGGAAACTTTTAATAAGCTGTGGAATAAAAACATTGAGTTTTCTAAAGGAATGGGCTTGTTGGAGAATACCATTATCGATCAGCATTTTCTCAAACGTAACCGATATAATCGTTTAATATCTGCTTTGGCAGCTCATCCGAATATGGTTGGCATTGGTATTGATGAAAGCACGGCGATTATTATTCATGGTAGCAAAGCCACGGTTACAGGTGAAAGTCAGGTAATACGAATTGCTAATCCGCAAAATTTAAAGAGTACTGATAAAGGTTTGCTTAAATTTTCAAAAGCCGAATTTGGTATTTTTACTACAGGTGATGTGATTGATATTAAGCCCTGATATCATTGAGTAATCATAATAATATTAAAAGAGCCTGACGAGATGCTGAGTCAATCCAGCTAATTCGACAGGCTCATTTACTGGCAACTCAATTATTGTTCGGAATCGCCAACAGTAACTCCATCATTTTTTCTGCCGCAATCTTGCCTTTTAATTTCAGTAATGGCCTTGGCGTATCATCGCCTACTTCATAGGTTAAGGCTTCAGCATGTAAAACTCTTCCCATCCAGCTTTTGGAAACATTTCCGCCATTTGGAGACGGTTTAATATTGGGCTTAAAGTCAGGAATGCGCTCGCTAAAAGCATTGAGCCACTTCATTGTAAAACCAGGTATATTTGTCTTGTTGGCCGGCTGGTCTTCATTAGTATAAAAAACATCATAGTAAGTGGAATGAAAGTCAATTCCAAAATAAACTTTTGCATTTTGCAGATCTATTTTCTTTAGTAAATAATCTCTTACCGATCTGGTTTCCGGCTGGAGGAAATTTTCCCAATCGCGGTTTAAATCTACCCCCGCAACATTATGACGCCAATTCCCTTCATCTACACCATCGGGATTTATGACCGGGATAAGTAATAGTTGGTAGTTTTTTCTAAAGTTTTTTGCCAATTCTGTATCAGAAGTTACCGATCGGATAAATTCCTGCATAGCCATATAACCTGTTACCTCGGGCGGGTGCTGGCGACTTAAAACAACAATCAATTTTTTTTCATTATTTCCAATACTCAATACATTAATAACTTTTCCTAAAATACTCTGACCAATTTTTTGCTTTTTAACAAATGGCAGCGTGGCTAAACTATCCTCCCATTTATAATTATCAGCTGCACTTATCAGTTCCTGCGCTGCAACCAGCGTAGTGTCTGCAGAAATCTTAATGCTGAAAAATGCTTCTTTTTTACTGTTGCTTATTTTAACATCTGCAATATCTTCCCAAATGTGATCCTGGTGCTGGATTTTAGGATTATATCTGTGCGAAGTGCCCTCATAGTTAAGTCTAATGCAGATTTTTTTCTCTTTTGAAGACCAGACTCTAAAAGCGAACCATGGACTTGGATTAATCGGTTCATTTTCGGGTTTGATGGTAATATTAAATGTACTGTCATTTTGTTGTGTTATGGAGTTAGCTCTCGCAGCAGCGAAATTATTGCTTAATAAAATTTGACCGTTATTAAACTTATAAATCTTTTTTTGCTGAAAACTGATGACGGCCTTTGCCGAATCAGTGTGATTTAAATTCGCAGCTAAATGTTGGGTTTTACAGGAAAAGAATAAGGCTGTAGAAAGTGCGCTAAGAATATATTTTAGTTTAATCATATAGTGAAAAATTCTGATGGTAAAAAAACAGGCTGCCCGGGCAGCCTGTTAATTAATATATTGAGAAGCGTTACGGGTTCTGATCTTCCGGTCCGATTGCTTTATTAACATCAATCTCATCCTGCGGAATTTTATATTCCCAAAGATTGTTTTGAGATGCTCTTGCTTTAAATAAGGTATAAGCGATATCGGTATAGGTTACAGAAGTACTTACTCTTGGGTTATCCATTCCATTTCTATCCATATCCGAATCTGTACGCTTCAAATCATAAAAACGGAAGCCTTCTCCCCATAATTCAACACGTCTTTGCACCATAATTTCATCAATTAAAGCTGCCCCGGTTTTTGTAGATAATACATAACCCGGATTACGATTTACTGCTAAAGGATATAGTGCAGCAGCTGCGGCGGCATCTTGCCCACCTGCTCTTGCTAATGCCTCAGCTTCAATTAAGTACATTTCTGCAACACGCATAAAAGGAATAT
>Ga0247804_10001301_pt1 | contig 11565 bp, 10 predicted proteins | sample UWRJL029104C1_FD_181142 | JGI IMG/M metagenome (GOLD analysis project Ga0247804, IMG submission 181142) | Plant litter microbial communities from Arlington Agricultural Research Station in Wisconsin, United States - UWRJ-L029-104C-1 | ecosystem: Environmental > Terrestrial > Plant litter >...
CGCCGTCTTCGCCGTTTCCCTCGCGGCCCCAAACCGACGCCCCCGCGTCCCAGTTCACCCACTTCCAACCGTCGGCCTCCAACCCGTCGCAAGCAATCTTCCCGTCACGAGGCCCGGATCCGAGGCAGAATCCCGCTGTGAGCTTGTTGACGGCACGATATCGGCTCGCGGCGGAGGCGGATGCGGAGTTTACGCGGACTGGAAAAGCGGCGGACGAGGGGAGGAAGTTTGTGGATGTGGTGACCATAAGACAGGTTTTGGTATTGAGGGACAAAGGAGTGCCGCATGAGCAGATCGAGAACCAGTTTGGGCTTGCGGAGGGGGTCGTTGGAACGTTAGGCAAGAAAGGAGTGTTTGGGGTGGTGTATGGCTGAGACAAATAGTCGGAGCAAAGAAATGGCCACTGAGACCATGGGATAAGTTGTGAGGCTAGATGATGGTCTAAAACATGACGGCGTGTACAAACAACTTTATGAAGCATAGCGCGGCGTTGGGAAAATTGGGAATGATTTGGCATATGGCATCACTGATACGAATCCAGAGCGATGATGTAGTTACTACTTAGCTCTTTCAAATACCACTCTATTAATATGAAGATTATTAATATGCAGATTGAAACAGTCCGTAGTACTAGATGTGTAGCAGTTTACGAGTTTTTAAATTAGGTAGGACTAACTAGGGAACCAGATCCCATGATCTTCTTGTGTACAGTATGCCCTACGTCTACAGTTTCTTGATTTTTTCATCCCTCGTCGGCACTTTACCACGCAGCATGTCCACCATCCACTAAAGTACACGTTAGCTGATACTCTAGAAACAATACCGAAAGCGGAGGAGGTTCAAGGAGTTCCTCCGGAACTACCTCGAATCTCTACGGGGAACTACTTACTTCTCAGATCAGCACCAGTCATAAAACTACTAGCATCACTAATCAGGAACACGGCAGCACCCCGATACTCATCCGGCCTGCTCAATCGTCCCAGCATATTCTCTTTAGGCCACTGCTCTTTGCGATCGGGACGCTTCTTGAAGAGCTCCTCCACCATGGCAGTGACGATATAGCCCGGCGAGATGGTGTTAACCCGGATATTATGAGGACCCCATTCCATCGCCAGGTTTTTGCCCAGTTGTAAAACTGCTGCCTTTGAGGCGTTATAGAGAGAAAACTCACTACCCTGTTACTAATCAGTCTCGACTTCTTGCAAGTAAGAGAGGTGGGTTAGGGGGGAGGATGGCCAAACCTACCCTATTCGCAATATGCGCACTCATGCTCGCAATCATAGCAATACTGCCCCCGTTTCCAAACTTTATCATCTGTCTCGCCACCGCCTGCGCCGTCAAGAAGCACCCGGTGACATTAATTTCCAGCATGCGGTTTGCCTCCTCTTTCGAATAATCAATAGCCGGCGCCTCGTAGTTGATTCCGGCAGCAGCAATCAAGCCATCCATACGACCGTGTTCATCACCTATAGCTTCGATTATTTTATTGAGAGCGTCGACCTCGCGAACATCAACCCGGCGGTAATGGAGTGCAGTGCCGAGCTCCTTCTTTGCGCGCTCTTGGATAACTGGGAAGTCTGCTGCTGGGGTTTCGTGGAGGTCAAGGGCGTATACTGGGATGGGATTAGCTCTGCGCTCAAGAAATGGATGACCAAAGAATAAATACCAATGGCACCAGCCTCCAGCAAAGCTTCTGCTTGAACGAGCCCGAGTCCTCGTCCTGCTCCAGAGACTACGACAACCTTCCCAGCCAGACTGAACTCTGCGAGACCCTTTGGGTTGGTAGCCATCGTGCGATTAATGTCAAGAGCTTGGAGTTTACAGAGTATAGCAATTTAGAATAGATAAAGGGAACGGGTGTTACACAGAGTGGTGAGAAGTCAAGTACGGTAGAGCGATCACAGAGAGAAGATATGTTGGGGAGGAAAAGAAGTGGTGGGCGACCACAGCTTCTTATTTAAAAAGGGAGCAAGCACGGGAGGACCCAACACTCGTCCGCTGCGAGTCCGAATTCGCATACCCGACAAAAGGCACCAGGTGATATTGGATACGCATCAAAGGTGGTCTAGATGGTGGTAAATAGAGTCTCTATAGGGTCTTGGAGTCCAAAGTCAATAATGCGGAGAGCGGAAGAAAGTAAAGGTGGGGAGTGAGGGGGAGTCGGGAGTCGGGTTCCCCTTTGCGGAGAGCCGAAGTACGGCGAGCGGGTAAACATCGGGTCTTGGGATCATGAAAAGCACATCGTACCAGAGAATAGTCTATGGCCTGATGTGATGTTATTTTAGATGCTTTTAGAGGGATGAGAACTAGATGTATTATTTATGAGGCATCGAAAAAATACTACACTATTCAAAAGGGTCTTGGTTCATTCAAACTGTGTATGAATCCAACGGGAATTAGATATAGTCTCTACAACAGGCTCATCGCCAACTTCTTATATATAAATGTGAGTGACGTGGAATTGGCTGGCCAATAACCACACGAGATTAAATCTGCAACAAGCGCTTTGTATTCCTCAAAAAGATGATTGAACTGATAACTTATTGTGGTATCCAGAGATAGGAAGGCCAGTTTATCTGCACGAGGTCCAGCTAACATGTACTTCTACTGACTGACCCGTAGGAGTTGATAACATCAGTCGTCGGCGAATATCTCGCGCCTTTCAACAACATCACCGTGCAATGCTGAGCATGCTCCCATTCCTCGGATTTCTTGTCTAGCTTCGCCTCGGGGTGCGTACGCGTATAAGCTAATCTGTAGAGCATGTACGCACAGTGAGCCATGTGCTCGTACTCTGTAGTATAGTATGTCCCACGGTACGTCGAGATATCGAGAATCTCTTGCTCTCCCGTCCAATTAGTCCAATAACGCCACTGGCCTTGCCACGGCGTACCCTGTTCGCTGGTAGCAAGGAACTCGGCCAGTCCGACCCGAGAGCAGTGTAAAGGCAGCCAAACATTGGCGACTGGGTCATAAGCGCAATTGTTACGCTTTGCCGTCTCAAAAGTGTCGCCACATGTAAGATTGGCAGGCGTTGCAATAAGATGATTCGAATTTGTTCGTTGCTGGGATGTGGTAAGATGTAAGAAAAGTATTATCATCACAGTTGTTGTAACAATGCTACCCAAAACACCTACTAACAACGCCTTCAAGATGACTCGCTTGTTGCTCGGTGGTAGCTCAGAGTACTGGCCCAATTTCTCTTCATAAGTCGTTGCCTCAGGTAATTTGTGAGATTTCCTTTGCCAGTCAATGCTTGATCTTGCATCTGCACACACCATTAGATTAGATCCGCAAAAAGGCATGGCTAGCTAGCTAGCTGAGGAAGTACTTGGATATAGTAGGCGTTTGTTCGATCCAACTGTATCTTGATACGCCTCATAGCTATAACTAAATTAGCCAGAAGCTCAGTTTTGTCCTCGGAGGCGAGATGCTCACGTCTTTCCAAAACCTAAAGTCATATTTGATGGAGGAATTGATCTTTCCTCGATTTAATATCAATTTTGGGGTAGAGAACGAGGTCGCAGTTAGGTTTGGATTTCGAAACCAAATGCTCTGTCCCTTGTCGGTAAATCGGCTGGCTTTGCTAAAGGATTCAGAGAGCTGGTGTCCAAAAAATGGAGAACAGAGGATGTATTATGCCCTTAGAAGTGATATCGTCTGGGTATGCTTGGAGGCAGTTGACTGACACCCTATTGATCTACAAGTTTCAGGTCAGGAGGTCATGCAAGCAATCGATTAAAAATAATCCGGGCTTCGAGATCTTCATCAATATGCTGTTTCTCCTTGAAACTGCTCCCAAAGAAGTCTTCTTTAACGAGAGAACGACATGTAGGAAAAGAGGTCTGAAGGACCTTCCTGATGTCGCCATATTTGGACTGAGAAGCTGACTGGTGCATTTCCCAAAAGCTAATCTTGCTGCAATGCCATATTTGTAGTAACGGGCATGTTAATGGATAAAACGTTACATTGTGTAGTATTCCTCTGTAATACTCTAAATATCTCTGTTCTCTGGGGTTTTCTGCTTCTTGTGTCGATCGAAGTCCCATTTGAAAGGCTAAATCTCTACTACAGGTCAATATCACGACTAAGGACAAATTGTTTCACTTTTATTGGCACTCTCGAAAATCTATGTGCCAATCATGTTGCCTTAACAACATACTTTTATGCTTGTGATGTGTACAGAATAGACAGAATGACCAAAGAGCTGTATCATCATGCCAAAGCTATGCAGTAGCGTGTTAAAGCCATGCATTGTACTGTACAAGGAGATCAGAACTTATAATTCGATTTGTAAACCAAACGCCAAGTATGCTGAATAGATGCCAGTATAAAGTATAAGAGGTTAACATCTTTCCATCTATCTTCCATCCACACCGAGAAACACAGAACATTTTTAAGCAGCAATCAATCAAGGACCATCACCATGAAGAACTTCTCAACACCCTTTCTTTTGAGCATTCTGGTTGCGGCAACCGGAATACTTGCGGCTCCATTAGGTGAGTCTTTGGTATCTAATTAGCCAATGGAAATGAGCTGACTCTGAGCGAGCCTATCCTGATGCCAGCGCAGTCGTTGCTGCTAAGACTCCAATTCTCATCGAGAAGGGACCAAGTGATGATTTAGCGGTTGCGAAGACTCCAATCCTCATCGAGAAGGGACCAAGTGATGATTTAGCGGTTGCGAAGACTCCAGTTCTCCTCGAGAAGGGACCAAGTGATGATTTAGCGGTTGCGAAGACTCCAGTTCTCCTCGAGAAGGGGCCAAGCGATGACTTGGCGGTTGCGATAGCTCCCGCTCTGATTGAGAAGGGTCTGAATGATTAAGTCCTGGTGAGACGACCCGGTTCGTGGGTATCTTGAAACATGTCATAATAAAGTTTGCTTAGGGATCTTGCCTATGACTGTTCTTGGCGTCAATAATTGCTTCTATGGAACATGACTTTGAAGAAATGGTTGGTAAAGATGGGCATTGGTGTGATGAATTATGATTTTATGGGGGCCATGTTATCGCCCATTAAGAATTTCATCTTTTAGTCTTTCATAGAAATGAACACTGACTTGATATTATCTCTCTACGTTCATTATATCTGCACACGTGCTGTTAGAAATAGTTGGCTCAACTATGATCCACTAGTGATTTTTGACACATTGGGAAATTATTTGCGCCATGGCTTTGTGAAGACACTCTCTTAATATATGGAAACAGAATTCATGTCGAGCACTAGTCGTTGAAGCCTGCTGCGGATCAAAGGTCAAAAGTCGTCGAAAACGAAGCGCCTTTCATTGTAGATCTATTAGAAGAATGATTGGCTATTAATCACTTCAGACATGAGTAGCAGTTTATTGGATAAATTCAAAGGCATGGTAACAATATAGTGAGAGAATGCGGACTAGGTATCTGCAGATGCTGTGTTACATTGCAGAGACGGCAGCAACACGTCAAGTTTCACTGATAATGGTTCGAAAGTCACTTAAGACCCAGCAGACCAGTTTCAATGATCTACATCTCATACCTAAATACAGACTTGACCAAAGTAGAAGTCACATTATTCGTGTTACACAACATCAATTGCGCCAGAGCAGTCTCATGACCTTTGTATAGAGCTCTGACGTGGACCATTCCGTATACAAAGAACACCCCCTCCAAGGTGCTTTACGTTCTTGGCTTAAAAGGTCAAGACTTTCACTTGGCACTGTTGTAGTCTAATTTGTAAACTAAAATCATTTTTCATCTATGCATGGTTACATTGTACTGTAAGACAAGCAAACAGCTTTGGTGGCCTCCTGGCCTCGCCTCTGTGTACTTCCCGACGGCCGAAGCAGAATGGGAGAAGAAAGAAGCCATGGATAGAACACCATAATTTTTATTCATCAGAGGTTCTATATAAAGGTACCGTTTTTGAAATTGTAATGGATATGGCTTGGGTATCCGACTTCTTTGGAGCCTCCACGGTGGTTTCCTGCTGAGCGTAGAGACACTAGGTTCAGTCGACCAATTCATGGTCTTTCATGACTTAAAGCCTCAATAATCGTATCGAATCAGTCGATGATCTTCTCTTGGCACTGAAATATTAGTCGCTTTTTTGACTCAATAAGTATGTATAGGTTCAGTGGTGTGAGTCTTATGTACAGCCCTTTTCTACCATATCTGCGGCGCAATTAGATATCTTGTAGGACAGAACTTTGAGATTATTGTTCGTTATGAGACACCATCAAGCTCAGGAAGGATTAATGAAATAAGATAGATCATAAATTGCATGTCTTGCCTATCAATGGGAAATACATCAGGTATCGTGCAACACGATATCAAAAGGTTGTATGACAAGCGATGCCCAACTTGGACGTTATCGGGACAGTTTGTAAGCATAGTTCTTTGTATCTCCACACACCGCTCGAGTTACCATGACTTATGAGATCTGCATGCATATTCTTTCACATCGTCAAAAGACCTTTTTATACCTCTTACGAAGGATTTGTAACTTTCTGGCTCACTCGCCGGAAAATGATGGTATTCGGATGGCACGTGACAGTAGCACGTAATGAAACTGGGAAAACTGAAGCTGGTTTTGTAAACACTAAACCCGACGCCAAACCTGATTCTAGATCTCAACTTTGAGGGGTTAGGAATTTCATACAGTCGATACCTTATACGTACCGTAAATTGTATGGAGAGTGGATATTACTGTACGAGTAGAGCCTAACCAACCTCATTGATATGGGAAGCAGGTTAGGATACAGTCATATATTGTTCGACCGTATGAACGTGTAAGTATAAATACCTCGGGGTCTTCTACGAGCGGACATCAGAGCGGAATAAAAGCTCGCAGATAGCTACAGGACAATTTGAATGTCCGACCATGAAATTGTGTTTAGTTTGATCTATGTTAAATTGATATACTACTTTTCAAACCCAAGATCCTTTTTGAAGCAAAGAAATATCGTCCGGAGTAGGTTCTAGCATATTGACAGCTCTTGCATGAAATAGAAATCAGGGAACAACTGTTTACTCGGAGTTTTACTTCTCGGTTGAGGAGAATAGAGAAAGGCCTCAAAAACGTCTTCCACATCACAACGTAGAGATTTTGGCTCAGGACTTTTGACATTGAGGCGAATTGATCTGCTTATCTGCTTGTCTCATACATATGTACTGTCACCGCTCACGAAAACTCACAAACATACGTTCAGAACCGCCTTCACGGCAAATGCAATATCAAAGGTTCCTATTGTTTGATACTTGGCTGTGCTGGATTCAAGTCACATACATGTGTTATCACTTACACGTTATTTCAATAGTTTGTAGAACCAGAGATGTAAAGAACCGTTCATTCATTCTTCCCCACACGGCTCCGTTTTTGAAGTTTATATAACATCTTACTCATACAGCTTTGATTGATCAAGCTATAGCTACTGAATCTCTTCAGTTAACCTTGGCCTGAGACAAAGAGGTAATGACCTTTGCTCCATCTTGTAAGTTGCCATTAGCAAGCTTGGCACGGCACAAAGGGTTGCCACGCTCGATGATGGAGGCATCGCACTCCAGGTTTGTTTGTGCTACGCAGCTGAGACTTCCACCACCTGGATTTTGACGGTAATTAGTACTCCTTCACCAAAAAAAAACACAGTTTGCGAGGAGAAAGAGAGCTTACAGGCTTGACCGCCGGGTACACAACGACCAGTAGCGCCAGCAGCGGTGGTGCAGGTATCCTGCTTCACGCTCGTGCTTGCGATACAGCAGTTTCCGGTAGGAACTGGACGTCCAGCATTTTGACGGCTGATCAAGATCGAGTCGCGGGGAATGTTGCGGACACCCTCGACATCAGCAACCGCGGCGGAAGTGATGGTGGCGATGGAGAGCAAGATGGTGACAATAGAGAACTGCATTTTGAAAAGATTGTTTGCCGGTGGGTGTGGAATGAACGAATAGTAGATACAATTAAAGATTGGATAAAAAAGACCGACCGGCGGAAGAGAATTGGAATAATATGGCTGAGATAAAAAAGATATTGACAGTGTTGTGGTCGTAAGAAGAGGCGGCCATTGATACTACTTTATAGTCTCCATTTCTGAGGTATCATCTCGAGAATGGTTCCCAATCGGAATACATTTCTCCATAAAGATGTTTGGGCAAAGCGCTACTACTACCAAGTCGTCGATTCAAAACAAGTGGGACTCCGAAAAGGATAGCTTTAACATGCTCTCACGATATATCCTGTTTCACCTGTGTGTCGGTTCTCGCCTCGTTGGAGATGTGGTTCTCATGAGACAGATGCACGGACCACATCGTCTGATGTTAAGCTGGCTGAATTCGAGGAGAGTTTATCAACGACATGCGATATAACCATCCTGGTGGAAACAGTACATCCCCAGGAAAAGGGAAAAGCCCGGTCAATTTTGCCGTGCCGAGAGTAGGATATCGTAGAACTGGTTTTGGTCGGGGTGCAGCACGCGCGATCAAGCGCTTCGCGAGACCCATGTGCAAAACACACCCTTGCTCCATGAGTCTTAGACTTCAGAAACCCGATGGTCGAAAACAGATTCCTGGCAACTGGAAGCGATGATTTTCTAACGGCCGTGAATTCGAGCAGGGTTATGGTCAAGAATCGGAAGTTGTGGGGTATGAACAAGCCGGACCTCTGGAACTTATAGCACTTGTGGTTAGTCACGAAATCATAAAGTAATATGCATGTCTTGCACAGAGACCGCTCTACTTCTTGAGAACTGCTTCCAACACTTCACTTCAGCCTCAGTAACATTCTGTCACTGGTGGAGGACTCTGTGGCGGTGGTGGGAATCGTCACTTGCATCGTCCAGTTCGTTGGCTATATAGTCCAATCCTGGCATTTTAACCACGCTGCAGACATGTCATTGCTATAGCTATTGGATGATCAGTATCTACAGAGTATATCTGGCTCTCAACAACTATTGATCATAGATACAAAACTTAATAGAAATAGTTGCTAGCTCTCTACCGATTACCAGAAAGGTCTCTAGTTCGACCAAACCAACAGTATGCAGAACTTATAGTGCGGTCGCTGGCTTCTCAGCTTTCAGAGCAATGCATCAGAATGATTTCCGTCCTCGAAGCATTGTATTCATTCTCAGACCAGGAAAACCGGCACCCTTCTCATGATGCATTGATTGGTGTCCTACAGCAGGTGCTACAAGAGATGTGATACTAGATGCCTTAGACGAATACGCCGATCGACCCGAGATAAATGAAAGTCGTGAACAGATGGCTGGGGCGGTAGGACGTGGGTCATGCACATGGAGCAGATATTGACCAAAGTGGCAATCAAGCTAATAAAGAACAAATTATTAATCGGGCCAAGTTTTTAAGAAAAAGTAGCACTAAAATAGAAGAGAAAGTTGATATAGGTCTATTGTTGCATGGTCTGTACTGAGATGTCGAAAATTGTGCAATGCATATTTGAAAAAGAGGTTTCAGAATTCATTTCTCAAGCAATTGAGCTATAAATGTAAGTATTTAGATGCTAGAGTAACGAGTTGCTTGTATTTGTAGTTAGTAACTACATTGGCTAGTTGCTGTCGAGTATATTCAAGAGCTTCGCTAGAATAACGAATAGCATATATCTATAATTAGTAACTATTTTTGGCTATTTCTTATCGATCTCTTTAAAATTCTTCAAGCTCGCTATAAGTTCGAGGTCGTTAGGCTTGCTAGAATGTGGAATAGGATTGCTCGTGAACAGTTTGATGAAGTAATAAGGCATGCCCGTGACATCCAATGTGTAACCAGGATCGTACCCCGACAAAGATCCTACCAAAGGACGTGACGGTGTAGGGGACGAACGAGAAGACCTGACTGCAACGCAATACATTCCTGCACCTGCCAGACTCTGGGCAAGTTCTGATTTGCCTCCAGCTTCAACACCAGTGAGGATTTCACTATGTGTATAGCCAGCTGAACCATAGGTAGCTGCGCCTCACAGGTAGCGTTTCCTAGATCATCCCGCCACCACACAAAGCCGCCAGTGTTGCGTAGCCTACTTGTCTCCCGATAGCCGACACGGAGAGCGTGTTTTCTGTGCGTCAACTGGAAGTACGAACATGCAATTGTCGATGGACATTTGCATCATCGCATCAAAGACAATCCAGCCTAGAGGGAGTATCTAGACGGCTTGCTTGGGAGTGAACTACTATACCAGTGCATGATTCATCGGTTCCTCCTCCTCCTGCATCCTGTTGAGGTTTCCCACACCAAACAGAGGCTCGTAGGTTGTCTGGCCCTGCCTCGCATCATCCCACCAGTCGTATATTCCACCCAGCGTGGATCTGAGAGCTGTTCCTCTTGGGTAGCTTAGCTAAGCTAGTGTGAGATTCCGATGATGCATCCTCTATTTTTATGTTTTGTCGCCGTCTGGTCAGAATCGGCTGGTGGAGGGTAGGTGGCCTGTGTGGCGGAGCGGGTTCGTTGATTGGACCACGAGCGTGGTTACAGCGGGGCCAGCTCCATATTAAGTGAGCCAGTAACGGCTCCTGGTCTTGGCGGGGCCAAGTCGTCAAGAAGGCTGCTTCGCGCTGATTATTCAGGTCGTGCGGAACCCGTCCAGTTGTTCTTTCTTTTACCCAACCATCACCAAACTCTCATACAATCTCAAGCACAGCATCGTCGCCATCTACCTCCCAATCTAATCACCAAACTTCTTCATACCGTCGGCAGTTGCTAATCAAAAGCTGGTCTTTTTGGGGACATTCGCTGTTGATCGAAATTGATTCGACAGGGGCAAAACAAAGCTAGCGTCAAGGGTTGAGCTTGTACAAGATGAGTTCCGTAAGTGCCAATCATTGTTTCAACCTCCTCTCCATCAAAGACCTGCGACAGCCACCACTTCACCACACAAACCGTCGCTTCTCTTCCATCATAGTCTCTCTTTTATAATTTCCTGTCTTTGCTCTGCTCGCTCTCTCACTCACTACTTTTCTACGCACAAACAATTACCAACACTAACAATGGCACAGTACGGAGGCGGGTTAGTTGGCCCCTTTTTTAAAAAGCGTGCAGAACCTTTCCTGCGACACTTGCACGCCCCTTTGCGCATTCTCACTCCCACCAGCGTTATCGTGACCATCGCTGATACACTGTGATTAGATATGGAAATTCCAACCCTTATGATCAACGAGGTAATGCTCCTCAGCATCAACAAGGTGGTTATGCCCAGCAGCCACCATACCCTTCGTCACCAGGATATAACAATGGGCCAGTTGGAGGTCGAGATGAATATGGTGAGCGATATCGGTCCAATCTGCGGGCTTGCTGGCTAACGTGCTAGGTCAAGGTCAAAATGTAGAGATGGATTCGCTGACCCAGAACGGAAGCCAATATGGACAACAGCAACAAGACCCAAACAGAATCCTCAACGAGTGCCGAGAGATCGATAGGGGAATTGATGAGATCCAGCAGAGCCTGGCCAACCTAGCTGCCCTCCAGCAACGATCGCTTGATGATCCCGATTCATCGGCAAACAGCCAGACCAACAGACAACTCGATGCCATCTCCACCGATACCATGAGCATGTATCGCAACTTCGCAGGCAATCAAGAC
>Ga0247804_10001302_pt1 | contig 11561 bp, 8 predicted proteins | sample UWRJL029104C1_FD_181142 | JGI IMG/M metagenome (GOLD analysis project Ga0247804, IMG submission 181142) | Plant litter microbial communities from Arlington Agricultural Research Station in Wisconsin, United States - UWRJ-L029-104C-1 | ecosystem: Environmental > Terrestrial > Plant litter >...
CCATTTCTTTTAATGAAACCGGCAGGCTGTGCGGGTTATGCACCACGGCCATGTCACTGCTCATGGCTTCATTGCGTTGCCGCTCGATCGCCAGGCTTTGCTCGGCAGTTGCTGCCTGCTGTTGGGCCGATTGTAATGCCGAATTACTGTCGTTGTACTTATTATAATATACTACGTTCAATATAGCGCTGCCCAGCAATAAGATCACCGAGGCGGCAGCGGCCGTGCGCCAGTATTTTGAAATGGAATGCACCGGTGTTACAGTACCTACCCGGTTGGCCGTTATTTCTTTAGCCGCCCGTTCTTCATTCAACCCCAGGTTAGCGAATAATTTTTCTTTTACAACGGCGCCGGGCACAATGGCGTGGGCCTGCGCATAGTTTTCCATACCTTCCTGTACCTGCGCTATTTCAGCTGCAACTGCAGGATATTGCCTGGCCCAGGTTTCTACCTGCGCTATTTCAGCCGGTGAAGCCAGTCCGAGGCAATAAAGCTCAATTAAGCCTGATGATATGATTTCGTTCAGTTCCAATTTAATTATGTTGTAATAATTTTCTTAATTCAATGATTGCAGAACGCATCCTGGTTTTAACAGTGCCGAGTGGTATCCCCATTTGTTTGGATATCTCGTCCTGTGTGAATCCGCCAAAGTAAGCGAGGTCGATGATACTTCGCTGTTCAGGTTTTAGGTTCGTCAATTGGTTCCTGATGCCCAGTGCATCAAATCTTTCAGCAGCCTTACTATCGTCTGCATAGTTACCTACGGAATTTTCATCGCTTGAGATTTTCGCTTGCTTTTTATATCCTTTGCTCCGCAATGTATCGATCGTTAGGTTGCGCGTAATGTTCAGCATCCAGGTAAAAAGCCGGCCCTTGCCCGTGTCGTAATTGGCAAAATTATTCCAGATCTTCACAAAAGCCTCCTGCAAAATATCTTCTGCCAACTCGCGGTTGTCCACCATGCGGTAAATGATACCGTTCAGGGCCGATGAATAATTGTCGTAGAGATAGGAGAATGCCTGCTTGTCCTGGCGGTGCAGTAGCATCACCAATTCTTCTTCACTATATTTTTTAAATTCAGGCAAGTAGGCAACAATTGAATGATTGTCCGAAAATAGAGGATTCTTTTTAAAAAACATTAAAATTTGATTTTTAGGGCGCTCAAAACTAACTGGTTAAGAATTCCTGTTTGTAGCCTGCAGGAAGTATAGCAATAGCACAACAAGTTCAAAGTATATGCCATTATCTTTATGCTTGTATATCGTTAAGTTGTAGAATAATGAATAATATTACGATAAGGCCGCTTCAACAAAAAGATGATTTGGGTATTGCCCGCGTCATCCGCGAAAGTCTCGAACTCAACAAAGCCAACAAACCGGGGACGGTTTACTACGATGCAAGCACCGATCACCTTTCCAACCTGTTCTCCATAAAGGGCAGTGTGTACTTCGTGGCCGAAGAAGAAAACGAATTACTCGGCGGCTGCGGCATCTACCCTACCGCGGGCCTGCCGCCCGGAACCTGTGAACTGGTGAAACTATACCTCGATGAAAAGGCGCAGGGTAAAGGCATTGGCAAAACGCTGTTCAACCGTTGCCTCGATGCGGCAAAAGAAATGGGATATCAAAATGTGTACATTGAAACGATGCCGGAGCTGAAGAAGGCCATCCCGCTGTATGAGCAAGCGGGTTTTACTTATTTACCAGAACCGCTGGGCAATAGCGGGCATGATGGGTGTGGGATTTGGATGATGAAGAAGTTGCAATAATTACGAGTTACCAATTACTAATTACTACTTACGAAGGGATGATATTACAGGAACGATCACATGGTTTGAATCATGAAACTAAAAGTACAGGCTAGTAACTTTGAATCAAAACATGGGTAGGAATATGAAGCCTGTCGTGCAGGCTGCGAACCACCAGGTAATTGCCCAGCTTATCGCCTTTATCGGCAATATTTATTTCGTAATGATTATTTTTGTTTACAATATTATTTTTCCCCTTCCACCAACTCCACTTCATACACCCCACTAAACAAATACCGTTTCCGCGTTGCAACCTCTTCACAATTATATCGCTTGCGTATCTTTTCGCCGCGGCGGAAAATGCGGTTGCCTTTGATGCGGAACAAAGCGCCTTCGGGCACCGCCTCTACCAGCAATACGCCGGCTTTGGGCGGGTCATATTTTTGAAGTACGCGCAATAATTTTTCATCACCGCAACTGCTGGCCGCAGGGTTTTGCAGGGTACGCAGCAGGGCTTTTCGTACATCTTCAGGGAATACGCCTTTCAGTAAAAATTCGGCGAGGATACGGCCAAAAGCATCCTTCCATTCGGCGCCGTGGGGCTGCACGCGGTGGCCGAAGCGCTCGTAGGTAAACAGGTGCGCGAGTTCGTGCAGCAAGGTGATCAAAAATGAATAGGTATTGAGGTTGCCGTTCACGCTGATGCGGTGCGTTGCGCTGCCGTGGGCATGGCGGTAATCGCCGAGGATGGTTTCGCGTTTACGCGTGATCGTTAGGTGTACTTTGTATTGCTGCAGGTAGCGTACCACTTCGTCGAAGCTGCCTTCGGGTAAATAAGATCGAAGTTGCAAAAGCGGCGCTTCCTGTTTAGCCATTGTTGGGTTTGTTCAGCTTCATCATCATGCGCACTTCTATCGCCAGGTAGATCACGTAAATGCCCATGGAAAAATACACGGCAGGTTTGTTGAAGTCCTTTCTGGCGGCAAGTATATAAATGATCACGGCGGCAATGCACACGAACATTTTCACCATCATGCCGGCCATTACGCTGCGCACGAAAACATTGGGATTCTTATTGTCCATCGCCTTGCGCTGGCGCGAAAAAACCAGCAGGTTCACCAAAAAGAAAAGCAGGTTGGCCACCAGCACCACATCGCCGTTGATGCCTTTCTCCCGCAGCCGGGTGTTGAACACAAGTACGATGGCATTGATGATGATAAAAACAAGTACCAGGGGCAGCAGTACCTTATTGTTTCCTTTCATGGGGTTGTTTAAAATATTATTGGTTTACCACCACGGACAAATCTTTGTTCAGTTCAACTACATTGGCGCCCATATGGCATTGCCCGTTGAAGGTCACGGTCGGTTCCACCTGTAGCTTGCCGGCATATACATCGCCCTGTATGGCGGCCTTACCGCGCAGGTGCAACAGGTCGCTCACCTGTATCTTGCCGGTTACTTTCCCCAGCACGTCGGCCTGCAGCCCGTTGATGTCGCCTTCCACCACGGCATCCGGCCCGATAATGATCTTGGCCTTGCCGCGCAGGTTGCCTTTTAAAATCCCGTCGATGCGAATGTCGCCGTTGCTCAAAAGATCGCCCGTAATGGTGGTGCCGGCGCCGATGATACTGCTGGCGCTGCTGCCGCCATCTTCAGCTGATTTTGACCTGGATGTGAACATAGTAGTTAGTTTTAAGGTTAACAATGGTTATTCCACGGTATTGGTAGTGGCCGGCAACGCCAGCTTATTGGTATCTATCTTCGTCACTTTTCCTTCCAGTACTTTTTTGATGTCATTATAATACCGTTCCTTGTACTGCAACGATTTTTCAATCGAATCCGTCCTGATCTTCAGTTCCCGGTACTCCCTGATCTGTTTGGCATTGCCCATACCCACCCCCGGCAGGTAGTATTTCAGCGGGGTAAAAACGATGATCGCCAGTATGATACTGATGAACAGCACGAACAATGTGCACAGGGTAATGTACACGCTCATCCTGCTCAGCTTGAACTTGGCCACTTCTTCATAAGTGTCCTCGTTCATCACCACCAGCCGGTACCGGTTACGTAAACGTTTTAATGTGCTGTTGGCGTCTAATTTTGCCATATTTTTTTCTTGGAACTTAAAATTAATCATTGACGGGCAAAAAGCAAGGCAAAGATGGATGTATGAAATATTAAGTTTATGTATTAAATCCAAACGTCAAAATTCAAAAGCCAAAACCTTTAAGCAAGCTGCCTGCCCTTTCACTAATTTTTACTTTTGAATTTTGCATTTTGATTTTCTTCTTAAATATTATCTAAAAACCTCTTATTCCCGCACCACCGCCCTGTTTATTCCCAAAAAAAACCGATATTTAGCCCTGTTATTTTAACCATTTGATGCATGCTGAAGAGAACCTTTTCCTTTGCCCTCGGCCTTTTTATTTTTTCTGCTTTACCGCTGCTGGCGCTGGCACAGCCCACCTGGACCTTCGAGCCCTTCGGCAAAGAGAAAAAACCCAAAGAATTTGAAGACCGCAAGCTGGGTTCCGAAAAAACGGCGGAGAAGAAATTCACCGTGCCGCGCAACTTCATCCAGAACACCGTAACGCATTACAATTATTATTTCAACGCCAACAACCGCGTGAACACCATCATCGAACGGGCCAAAATGTCCAACAAAGATGATTACTCGGGCATGCTTTCGTTCTACCCTTATTCCATCAGCCAAACGAAAACGCAAACGGTGGAGATCGATTCGGTGGTACTCACTTCTACCGCCGGTATTTTATTGCACGACCTGCGCAACGACTGGATCGACAACATGTACCTGCTCATCGGCAAAGCCTATTTTTTAAGGGGCGATTTCGATTCGGCCGCCATGACCTTCCAGTTCATCAACTACAATCTTTTCCCGCGCAAAAGAAAGAACGACGATGACAACCGCATCGTAGGCACCACTGCTTCCGCCTCGGGCAGCAGCATTTCCATTGCCAACAGGGAAAAAAGAAACGTACTGCAGAAGGTAATGTCGCTGCCGCCCAGCCGCAACGATGCACTCATCTGGCTCGCGCGCACACAGATCGAACAGGGCGAATTCGGCGATGCCGGCGGCCTCATCAATACGCTCCAGCAGGATCCCAATTTGCCCAAACGCCTGCGCAACGACCTGGAAGAAGTGAGCGCTTACTGGTTTTACAAACAAGGCAATTACGACAGCACCGCGGGTCACCTGCAAAAAGCATTGAGCAATGCGGAGAACAAGCAGGACAAATCCAGGTGGGAATTTTTACTGGCGCAGTTGTATGAAATGAACGGCGAATACGACAAGGCTTCTACCTATTATACAAGGGCTTCCAAACATACCGTGGACCCGCTGCTGGATATTTATGCCCGCCTCAACGAAGCAAAAATGATGAAGGGCACCACGCCGAAGGAACTCGACAAAACCATCAGCAACCTCGTGCGCATGGGCCGCAGGGATAAGTTTGATGCGTACCGCGACATCGTTTATTATTCCGCCGGGCAACTGAGCATGAAGAAACCCGATACGGCCGCCGCCATTCTTCTTTACCGCAAAAGCCTGAAGTACAACGAAGGCAACACCGGTTATAAGAATCGCGCCTTCCTGGAACTGGGCGACATTGCTTATGGCCGCAAGGAATACCGCCTTGCCGCCGCCTTATACGACAGCATACAGGCCGGCGACAGTACCCTGGCCGAACGCCTCGTACGCATGGAAGAGCGGAAAGCCGCGCTCAGCAAGATCGTGCTGGCCATCAACAACATTGAAAGGGAAGACAGCCTGCAACGCATTGCGAAACTATCGGAAGGCGAAAGGGACGATTATGTAAAAAAATTATTGAAAAGACTGAGGAAAGAGAATGGATTAAAAGACGACCCGGGCTATACCGGTGGCGACCTGTTGCCCATCGGCAGCACCAACGCCGCTGCCAGCCTGTTCGACGGCAATTCAAAAGGAGAATGGTATTTCTACAACAGCTCGCTCAAATCGAGGGGCTTCAGCGAATTCAAAAGCAAATGGGGCAACCGCATCAACCTTGACAACTGGCGCCGCAAATCGGCTTTTGAAGGAATGGCCGGCAATCCCAATAACGCGAATATTCCCAACACGGTAGAGGCAAAACTGAATGATCCCAATGGCACCGGCGGATCGGAACTGAGTTACGACGGCCTGCTGAAAGAGGTGCCGCTGACAGAAGAAAAGATGGCTGCCAGCAACGATGTCCTCGCTTCCAACCTGCTGGAACTGGCGCGTACCTATCAAAACGACCTGGAGGAACACCAGCTGGCGGTGGATACTTATGAAGATTACCTCCGCCGCTTCCCTGCCCGGCTGCAGGATGGCGAAATTTACCTGGGCCTGTATTACAGTTACACCAAGCTGGGCGACAAATCCAAAGCGGGATACTACCGCGGTTTGCTGAATAAGGACTTTGCCGCTTCCAAATCGGCGCAGATGCTGAACAGCCCCGGCTCCACCACCGATCCTAAAACGAAGAACCCGGCGGCCACGAAAAAATACGAAGACATTTACAACCTCTTCATAGAAGGCGATTTTGAAAAAGCCCTGGCGGAAAAGAAACAGGCGGATAACCTGTACGGCGTTAATTACTGGACACCGCAACTGCTGTACATCGAAGCGTTGCATCATGTAAAGGACAGGAACGACAGCCTCGCGATCAGTGGATTGCAGTCGCTCGTAAATACCTACCCCAATTCACCGCTGAAAGACAAGGCATCCACCATGATCGATGTATTAAAGAGAAGGTCGGAGATCGAAAAATATTTGACCGAACTTGAAGTAACACGCGCCTCCGATGATCCCACCATCGTGGTACCTGAAACCAAACCGGTGGTAAAAGTACCGGTGATCCCCAAACCGGTGGATTCGGTGAAAAAACCGGTAGTGGTGGCGCCCTTAACCAGCGGGCAATTCGTAATGGCCCCTGCTTCGCCGCACCTCGTAATGATGGTGCTGGATAAAGTGGATGGCGTGTATGTGAACGAAGCTAAAAATGCGTTCGACCGGTACAACAAGGAAAATTTTTATGGCCAGCCGATCACCATTTCGAAAGATGCCGTTGACGCGGAACACGCGGTATTGCTGATCTCTTCATTCCCCACGGCAGATGCGGCCCTCGTGTATTACGATAAGATCAAAAGAAGCGCGGCACGGGAAATATCCTGGCTGCCGGCCCATAAATATTCGTTCATCATCATTACCAATGACAACTTACAGGTATTGAAGTCGAATAAAAATTTCGCAGCTTACAAAACCCTGTTAAATACACAGTACCCGAACCGGTTTTAACAAACGGGCATTTGCGTGCACGATATATTTGCAATTCATAATTCATAACTCCTAATTCATAATTATTTATGAAACGTTCGGTCAAGATCCTCTGGCGTGTATTCCTGGGCGGCTTCGCGCTCCTGTTGCTGATGCTGCTTTGCGCCAACTTCGGGCTGTTTGGCAAAATGCCTTCCGTGGAGCAATTGCAAAATCCCGAGGCCGACTTGGCCAGCGAGATCTATACCAGCGACGGTGTGCTGATGGGCAAATATTATTCCGAGAACCGCAGTGAAGTAAAGTACAACGAGATCTCCCCCAACGTGATCAACGCGCTCATCGCAACCGAAGACGAACGTTTTTACGAACACTCCGGCATCGACGCGCAGGCATTGGCGAGGGTAGTATTTACACTGGGTACGCAGGGCGGCGGCAGTACCATTACACAGCAGGTGGCCAAGATGATGCTGGGACAGGGCCGCGGCAATATTTTCAAGCGCGGCATCGATAAAATGAAGGAATGGATCGTGGCCGTAAAGCTCGAAAGGAATTTTACCAAGGAAGAGATCATCACCCTTTACCTCAACCGTGCGCCCTGGGGCAATGTGTATGGCATCCGCAACGCATCGAGGACCTATTTTCAAAAAGAACCTTCGGAACTAAAGATAGAAGAAGCCGCCGTACTCATCGGCATGCTCAAAGGTTTTATTTACAATCCCATCACGCGGCCAAAGGAATCGCTCGACCGGCGCAACATCGTGATCGGGCAGATGGTGAACTGCCAGCAACATTTTTTAACGGAAGCAGAAGCGGAAAAACTAAAGGCCAAACCGTTGATCACCAATTACCGGAAGATCGATGAGGACAAAGGCATCGCGCCCTATTTCCGCACGGTATTGGCCGATCAGTTGAAGACGATCCTGAAAGACATTAAAAATCCAAAAACGGGCGAGCCGTATAATTTATACCGCGATGGTTTAAAAATCTACACTACAATCAATTCGCGCATGCAGCAGTATGCTGAAGAAGCCGTGGTACAACACATGCCCGTGGTACAGAAAAAACTGAACGCCAATTTTAAATACCGCGGCGATAAGATCTGGAAGGGCCACGACAACATCATTGAAAAAGAATTTAAATACACCGAACGCTGGAAGAGCATGAAGGAAGATGAAGTAAAGGAAGAAGAAATCAAAAAGACCTTCTATGTACCGGTAAAGATGAAAGTGTTTGCCTGGAATGCCAAGCGCCAGATCGATACCGTCATGACGCCTTTCGATTCGATCAAGTACCACAAGCAATTGTTGCAAACTTCTTTCGCAGCCATGGACCCGCGCACCGGCGAAGTAAAATGCTGGGTAGGTGGCATCGATTTCAAATGGTTCAAGTTCGACCACGTTACGGCAAAGCGGCAGGTAGGTTCTACTTTCAAGCCCTTCATTTATACATTGGGCATCGAAGAAGCGGGCTACACGCCTGAAACGGTGATCCCCGGCGGATCGCTTACGCTCGGTGGTAAAACCATTACCGGCGGTGGCGGCACGGTGGCTTACTGCCTGGCACAATCCAAGAACATTGCGGCCTGGCGGCTGATCGGGCAGATCGGGGTAAAACGCACCATCGATTTTGTAAGGACCTGCGGCATCAAAAGCCCGATCCCTCCCTACTACTCCATCGGCCTGGGCTCTGCAGAAATCCCTATGCTGGAAATGTTACAGGGTTACACCATGTTCCCCAACAAGGGCATGAACACGGAACCGATCATCATCAACCGCATCGAAGACAAAAGCGGCAACCTGGTAAAAGAATTCACTTCCACGCCCCGCCAGGTGATCAGCGAAACGGATGCCTATACCATGGCCAAACTGATGGAAGGCGTGATCCGGTCGGGTACGGGCCGCTCGCTCAACAGCTACAATATCCCCGGCGAAAAAGCGGGTAAAACCGGTACCACCAACGGCAATACCGATGGCTGGTTCATCGGCTATACACCCGAACTGGTGGCGGGTACCTGGGTAGGTTGCGACGATCCTTTCATTCCTATTTATGCCAACAACGCGGGTGGTGCGGAAATGAGCGCACCCAAGTGGGGCATCTTCATGAGCAAGGTATATGCTGATAAAAAACTGGGCTATGGCAAGATCAAGGAATTTGAAAAGCCGGCTTCTATGGACAATGGCATACAAAGCGCCGATACCGACTGGGGCATGCTCTTCAGCAAGGGCGACAGCACGACCATCGATGAAGGCAATGGCGACGCAGGCGATTTCTTTATAGACCAGAAAGTTGATAACTCGGTGCCGGAGAACATCGGCATTGAAAGCCAGTTGCCTAAAAACGCGACAGATACGGGCAAAAATAAAAAGGGCGATGAAAAGAAAGTAACCAGTCCTGCCGCAAAGCCGGATGATAAGAATAAGAAGCCGGTGGCGAAGCCAAACGAATACTGATTCAATTATGAGTTATGAATTCATAGCCTCTATTGTCCCCGGTTTGTGTCACCACAAAACCTACGCTTCGTGTCCTTTCGCCCCGGGTCGTGTCCCCACGAACTGGAATAGTTCACGGTTCTTGTCTTATCCTTTTACGCCCGGTTCGTGTCCCCACGAACCGGAATAGTTTACGGTTCTTGTCTTATCCTACGCCTGGTCTCTGCCTCACAAACCGAAAGCAAATATTCAACCAGTACAGCAGGCTTTACAAATTAAAACCTGCCCTGCATTCATAACTCACAATTCATAACTTCTATTCGATCACTTTTTCAACATGCACCAGTTTTCCCGCTTCATTGATGCCTTCGAGTACAATGCGGATGCGTTTGGTAAAATCGTTGTTGTAAAAAGTAACGGGAATGCTTTGTAGCGATTTATCCGTTACCAGGTACGGTTGCCACAGTAAAGTTGACCTTGCATCGTTTGCCGGCGGGTTGGCCATCTGTGCATAATCGGGTGCATAAAATACTTTTACCGGCGTATAGCCTGCTACTGTTTTGCGCCCGATGGTAGGATTGGGATCCCTGCCGGGTCGGTAATGCAGGTCGTCGCCTTTGCGCGTATAGATGACCAATGCCGACGGTATACCTTCTGTACCGGGTTCGGCGCCGAGGACCGCAAAATTGGGCATGTACTTTACATAAGCGATCTGCGACAACTGCAGGCTTTGCAACGCCTCCATACTTTGTTCGGTTTGATCGATGTACACCCGCGGCACGCCATGAAAAGAATGTGACAATACTTTACCGCCGCCTATAAATTCAGATTGCTTGGGATATTGGATCGAGAGCCCGGGTACTTTAAAAGCGAGGTAATTAAATACATCGAATTTTGTTTCAGCCTGTTCATCGTTCAGCACGTCAAAGCTATAACTGGTGGCGCCGCCCTGGAAAAAACCACTGGCATATTTTTCATCCATCTTCACCAGCGGATCGTTGCGCCAGTTGCGCAACTTGCTTTTTACAGTAACCGATCCTAATGTTTTTTCGCCGTTAACAGAAACGGTACGGTTGGAATCGAGGTAATATTTAAATATGCCTGATTTATTACCGGCAATGGGGTTCATCGCATCCGCTACAATAAAATCCTGGTAGTTGTTTATACCGTTCCCCATCCTGAGCGTGTTGTTTTCTTTACTGAGGGAAATGGCGGCCGTATTCGCTTTGCTCTTGTTAAAAGAAAAAAATACTTTGGCCGTATCGAAGAAGATAAGGCCGCTGGCTTTCAGCATGCCTTTGTCGTCGGCAAAAACGCTGTACAGGTGGTTGACCGAATCTTTTGTTTTTACGATCAGGTTTACCTGCTCTTTATCAAGCTTTTTAGTGCCGGGTAGTTGATTTACAGAACCATACACCGTAAGGTAATCATCGACCGGGAAATTGATGACGGGCATTTTACCCGCGCGCATATCTACCCAATTGTACTTGCGCCAGCCATGGGTGAGCATCAGCAGGTCGAGCGCCTGCCGGCTGGCCGCATCATTTGCTGCAAAATAATAAGAAGGATTGTTGATGTAACCCCGGATGTCGGCATTGAGCAGCATGCTGTTGATGATGCCGGCAGCGGGATCGCTGTTGATGTCCGCATCGGTAACCGACAGCGACATATTGGTGAACAGCGTATCGGGAACTGTTATTACAATCTCATTTTTGGCCCTGGGCGCAGTACTGCTGAGTTTGGCGCTAAGCGTTACCTTGCTGCTGTAATTGTTGTTGTTGATGAAACAGATCCTTTCAGCTACAGGTTGCCAGTTTTGATCGAAAACGGTAAACTGCAGGGCGCCGGAGGGAAAGCCTTCCAGTGGGATAAAGCCATTGGTGCGATCGTTTTTAGCGAGGCCGAGCCTTGCTTTGTAAACCACTTTCTGGTACAGATAGGCAAGGATGTAAAGGCTGTCGCCGGGTAACTTGTTGACGATATTATAGAACAGTTTGCCATTCAACTGCGCAAGTTTCAACGACACGCCGGAGATCCTTGCCGCCGGTAAATAAGTACGTTGCAGTTGTTCTTTATCGTCCATCCATTC
>Ga0247804_10001304_pt1 | contig 11546 bp, 10 predicted proteins | sample UWRJL029104C1_FD_181142 | JGI IMG/M metagenome (GOLD analysis project Ga0247804, IMG submission 181142) | Plant litter microbial communities from Arlington Agricultural Research Station in Wisconsin, United States - UWRJ-L029-104C-1 | ecosystem: Environmental > Terrestrial > Plant litter >...
TTTTCAAAGTAATAACACTTATCTTAAAGCCGTTCGTAAAGCACATAAAATTCACCATAAGAATATGGGCAAGCGAAATGGAAAAGCATTTGGTTTATTGTTTGTGAGGAAGAAGGCCATAAGCTAAAAATTGAACTGATAATAAATCTTCTAAATATTTTGATTAACTAATATTTTAGTTTTACATTTAGTCGGTTATAATTTTTCTGATGTTCAAACTATTTCGAAATAAACACACCTCCAGATTTTCAAAGTCATCAATAGGTATAGCATTGATTCTAATGATTTTGGTTTTATCAGGTTGTAAGACAAAGTCTATCATTAGTAATGGTTCCAATACTCATAGCGATTTGGATACTTTGCCTAAAGAGTTAAGGAATTCAATTTTAAAAAACATAATTAAAAAAAATCCCCATGATAGCTGGGCATACTATCGTTTCAATCTTTCAAATAGCGGAGATACTGTTATGCTCAACAAGCAGTACAAAACCTGGATGAAAAAATATCCAAAAGTTGGCCAGGTTCCGTTGAGTTATTCAGAATTATATGAAGGTAAGCCAGAACAGGATGTCTATTTGAAGCAAGCCGTTAAAATCAATCCAAAATTAATTGATGGATGGAACGCCCTGAGCTTAAATGCCTATTTCAATAATGATGATGATTTACGAAAGGATTACCTTAAAAATGGGGTAGATGCAAATCCAGAAAATGCTGAAGTATTTTATAGATACGTAACATCTTTTTCTGAGAATGATGAAAATTATGAACAACGCCTGTTACAGTTAATTGAAAAATTCCCGGGTTCTGAGTATTCAGTCAGAACTTTAAATATTCTGGCTAATGATTCGAAAAGCCCTGAAGATAAAATCAGGTATTATGAAAAAATAAAGCATATTTATTTTCCCCTGAAATTTAATCAGGCGACAAGTGCAATGCTAAGTTATTATTCTTTTTTGCTTGAATATAATGTAGAAAAAACATTGCCACTTTTAAATGATCTGCTTAAGCCGAAGTTCAGGCCTTACGACTGGAATTTACTACTTGTTATGTCCAGACAACTTATATCGGCAAAAGCTTACATCAAAGAACAGAAAGGTAAAGAAGCCCTGGCCATTCTGAATAATGTGAATTTTCCTTATTTCGTATATCAACCGCCAAATCTTGTGCCGCTATTGAAAGCTCAGGCTATGGTTTTATTGAAAGATGATGCTACTGTTTATGAAAGTCTAATCAATCAGTTTAGTAAAAAACCTTCCATAGTTTTATATAAAGAGCTATTGAAATACAGTTTAAAACAAAACAAAGACACTACACAGTTGAGGTCTGATATCTCCGCATTTTTAAGTAAAACTGCCAGAAGGGCCACGCTATTTAAATTATATAATTATCAAAGCAAGGATTCACTTGCTCTGACCGACCTTAAAGGCTCTGCCATTTTGTTAACCTATTGGTACCCGCAATGTGGCCCATGCCGGGCGGAATTTCCTCATTTTGAAAATGTATTGTCAAAGCTCAATGGATCTGTAAAATATGTTTCGATAAATATTGTTCCTAAAGAAGCCAATCTGGTATTACCAATAATGAAAGCTAAGCAGTACTCTTTTATTCCTTTGGAAGAGCAGCGTTTTAGGGAAAAAGGCAATATGGATAACATGGGTGCCGCTCCTGCCAACTTCCTGATTGATAAAAATGGAAAACTGATTTTTTCAAATTTCAGAGTTGACGAATCGAATGAGGATGATTTTAAGTTAATGCTTGAACTGGTAATCGGGAGTAAATAACTTATTGAACTAAATAAACTTTGTTTTTAGTTGCTTAACTAATTAATTAGTTTTATATTTATTTTCTAACCCAATAAATATGAAAAAAGGCCTGTTCTATGTTTTAATATTTTTTGCATACGCCGTCCATGCCCAGACAATTAAATTTACTATAAAGGGGACGATTGCAAATACAGATAGCATTAAATATGCTTACCTGACTACATTATCACAGCAAATTCCGATTTCCAGTGATAAAATTTTTATGGTTGTTCCTGTAGTTAATGGGAAATTCGAATTCAAGGGGGATTTTGATCTCAAAGGGGAAGACTTTCAATTTGCTAACGTTTTCGTGGAGGAGCGGGGAAATATTACCAAAGAAGAAGCACTATCAAAATTCAGACGACTAATTTGGGTAAATGGAAAAAGGAGCAATGCAAAAATTGTCATCCTGGAGGATTTAACCTTATCAATTAATGCCTATGGAGAGACCAAAGAAGCTATAATCAGCGAGGGTGGTGTATTAACAAAACAGGTCGATGAGAGAACTAACGCAATAATTGACGGAAAAAGAGAAATGATACAATTCGTTAAGAGACACCCTAATTCCAGCATGTCATTTTATGCAGTTAAAGAAGTTCTATCATGGTACGACGCGGCTCGTAAAGACAAAATTGAAAGTGCCTGGGGTGCACCATCCGAATTGTTTAATGCACTCTCGGCTGAGTTAAAAAACAGTAAAAAAGGTATTGCACTAAAGAAACGAATAGATGAAAAAACAAAACCTTAAATCATTATTTCTATTATTTATTCTTCTGATAAATTGTGTGGGATTCGTTCATGCGCAAGAGGCATTGAAAGGTACTTTGTCACTAAAATCAGATTTTAGCTTGCTAAGCCAGAAACCATTGAAACTCGTCGTAAAACGAAGAGATTTAGCAGGCTATTTTGTTAAATCGGATACGGTAATTGTTAAAAGTAGTACACTTGAATATAATATCGAACTGGAGGAGCCTATTTATCTGACGGTAGATTTTTACTGGAAAGAAAAGAAACTGACTACAAACAGTTTCTGGGCAATGCCAGTTACCTATGAAATAATCTTTGGAAATAATTTTACGCCATCGGTTAAAGATGCTGATAAATCGCAAGTTGTTAAGGGAATTAAGCATCTTGATCTTCAGTACAAAACATACGTGGAAGAATCAGAAAAAGTTGTCGGTAATGTTAATTATGAGCATCAGAAAATAGCAGATGTTGAAACAAAAATCTCGAAAATCAGAGATTCTTTTGAAAATGCCATTGACACCAATGTTTATCTTTCTGCTGTAAATAAAAATGCTAAGTCTGTTATAGGTTTATATGCGCTTTTACAATTTGCAGGAAGGCCTAATGGCAAGCCTCGTACAATTACTGAACCGAAGAAAATTGATGCTCTGCTTAATACACTTAGTCCCAAGATTAGGGCGCTACCATCTGCGATAAACTTATCCAATACAATTAATTTAGAGCAGCAGCTCAAGGTTGGCAATGTGATGAAAGATGTAGCGCTGCCAGATGCAGTAGGTAAACTTTATAAAATAAGCGATTTTAAAGGTAAGTATTTACTTGTCGATTTTTGGGCGAGTTGGTGTACACCATGCAGGGCTGAAAATCCGAACTTAATAAAGGCATTTACTAAGTATAAGAAATCAGGCTTTCAAATTATAGGCATTACCAGAGATCATCTGTCGCGAAAAGCAGATTGGCTGGATGCAATTGAAAAGGATAAAATTAATATCTGGCCGCAGCTAAGTGACTTCAAGGATATAGCACAGAAAATTTATAACGTCGAAGCGATACCTGTAAATTACCTCATCGACCCAAAAGGAATGATTATTGGCAGGAATTTGCGGGGAGGAGATTTAGAAAAAGAACTGAAAAAGATTTTTAAATATTAATTTGCAGCAACATAAAAGCATCGCATGAAAGTTACAGGTTTAATCATAGTTTTTCTGATAATAACGTCAGTTTCCAAAGCCCAGTTCAAAATCACTTCTCCTGTAAAATGGAGTTATGCGGCATCAAAAGCCAAAAACTCGGAAGTTGTGGTTTACCTGAAAGCAACTATTGAAAATGGCTGGCATATTTATGCCCAAAATGGCGGACCTAAATCCCTCGAAACCAGTTTTATATTTGCGAAGGCAAAGAATTATACAATTGTTGGTTCCACAATAGAACCTAAGCCTGCGGTTAAATTTGAACAGGCATTGAAATCGAATGTAAGTTACTTCGAGAAATCGGTTGTTTTTCAGCAAAAAGTCAAACTCACTAATAATAAAGCTATAGTTAGAGGTAAGCTTGAATTTACCGTTTGCAATGCTAAGGAATGCAGACCTGCTGAGGAAATAGCATTCAGTATTCCTGTTGGTTAACGGAAAAGCAAATTTTCCGATGAATTTTAAATTTCAACTTCCTTTCTTTCTATCGCTGGTATCCTGCTCTAAAAAACAGGTGGTATAGCGATGTTTTCCTCCGTTGTTAACAGGAAAATACAGATTAATTTCCGGTTTTTAAAAACTTATCTGACCCATATACTGGCTGTTACATGCCCGGTTTCTATCATTTGACAGGAAAGTTGCATAAACCGCGACCGTTGTTCCGACTGGCCTGTGTGCTATCTCAAAGTTGTGATAGCCATCTCCTCTTTCTGCGCCGTTTAAAGTACCTGCCAGATCTGTGTTACTTCCAATATAACAGACTAAAATTGCCAGCAGGTCAGTCGCTTTTGCACCGCCGGTTAAATTTGGTTCCCAACTAAAGCGGAGGCTCCCATCTTCGGTCATTTCCATCTTCAAATTCTTTACAGGTGGTAAACTCCCGCTGCTGATAATAATTTTTTCATAGTTAATGCCATAATCCGGGTATTCGCCTGTGATGATGTCTTTATTGAAGTAGTGCGCCGCATTTTGGGCGGAATGTGTAGCCGTTTGATTTTTAAAGGATACTGAAAAGAATTCAGTGAGCGGGTTTCGCCATTCGTTAAAAAACTTAAACCGTGCCCTGCTGGCCAGTTGTTTTAAAGTAGGTGGTTTTGATGATGGCCTGGGTAAGCCTTTTATAAAGTCCTTGTTCCTTAAGCTATACCCTACCACAGAACCGACTTTTCCTGAGAAGCCACCAAGGGCTCCATTTTTGAGACGCGCCATAAAAAAGCTATTAGATAATTTAAATTTAATTAAAATCAACCGGATATTAAAACCGATTAAATAATTTAGAATTTTCAGCCTTTCATCTGAATAGATAGCCATTATTCCGATGGTTCTCCGGTTAAGATCCGGTTGAGTTCGCATGTGATTCGATTTTTATAGTTAAAATAAACCAGAGGGATTTGGCAATTGAAATAATTCAAGCAGTTCCAGAATACTGGAAATAATCAATTATGCTTACTTTTGCATATCAGAGAAACCAACATGCTGCAAATTCAAAAAAACATTTCGCTTAAACCTTATAACACTTTTGGAATTGATGTAAATGCCGCTTTTTTCGCGGAAGTATTCAATGAAGAAGATTTAAAAACCTTATTCGAAAGTGAAACATCAAAAACAAATAAGCTTTTTATAATTGGTGGTGGCAGCAATGTTTTATTTACGCAGGATTATGATGGTTTGGTTGTTAAAATGAGTATTCAGGGAATCGAATCAAAACCTGATGGCGATACCGTTAAAGTTACCGCCGGGGCAGGAGTTGTCTGGAATGATTTTGTGAACTATTGTGTAGCGCATCAATTTGCCGGTGTAGAAAATTTAAGTTTAATTCCCGGTACCGTTGGTGCATCTCCAATACAAAATATTGGAGCCTATGGTGTAGAACTTAAAGATGTTTTCGAAAGTTGCAGGGCCTTTGAAATTAAAACAGGTCAGATTAAAACTTTCACATATAGTGATTGCAACTTCGGTTACCGGGAAAGTATTTTCAAGGGCGAATTAAAAGGACAGTTTATCATAACATCTGTTACTTTCGCTTTAAAAACAGCAGCTGAGGTAAATACTTCTTACGGTGCGATAGAAACAGAACTGCAAAAAAGAGGGGTTGTAAATCCGGGTATTGGCGATGTTTCTGCTGCGGTTTCACACATCCGGGTTAGCAAATTACCGGATCCCTCCACGATTGGCAATGCGGGTAGTTTCTTTAAAAATCCGGTTATCGAAAAACACGAATTTGCCGATGTTGTAGCTAAACACCCCGATGTGGTGCATTACCCTACAGTGGATGATAAAATAAAATTAGCCGCCGGATGGTTAATAGAACAATGTGGCTGGAAAGGTAAAATAGAAGGCAATACCGGTACCTGGAAGAACCAGGCTTTGGTTTTAGTTAACCATGGCGGTGCAACTGGCACGGAAGTTTTCAATTTTTCTGAACAGATTATAGACAGTGTAAAGTCTACTTTTGGAGTCACTTTGGAACGTGAAGTAAATATCCTGTGACTAAAAGTTGCCTGAGTTAAAATTGAAGCATTTGGCACCATGCCAAGATTTTTTGGTACTAAGTTTGTTCATGTTATGGCAGAATAGAACACAATCATTTGTTTTTTTAATCTTACCCTAAAGCTAAACATCATGACAAAATTTGAATTCAACCATCTAGTTAACCACCACTCCGTATCCCTTAGATCTTATGCTTTAAACTTTACTAAAGATGCTGAAGATGCAAATGACCTGGTGCAGGATACGATGTTGAAAGCAATTACGTATTATAATAAATTTAAAGAAGGTACAAATTTAAAAGGATGGTTGTTTACCATCATGAAAAACACTTTTATCAATAACTACCGTCGCTTAGTTAAAACGAATACTTTAATTACACAGAGTGAAGATATATCCTCAGCAAACCTTTCTTTCAGCGCTACTAAAAATCAGGCTGAAGGTAAGTTCGTTATGGGAGACATCGATAAGGCATTAAGCCAATTGCCACAAGAATATTATGTTCCGTTTATCCGTTACTTCGAAGGTTATAAATACCATGAAATTGCAGATATGCTGAATATTCCAATTGGTACAGTGAAAACACGCATACACGTTGCAAGAGGTATATTAAAAAAATACCTTAAAACATATTCAAAAAATACTGCTGTTTCTGAAATAGCATAAAAGCACATCAACTGAAAAATGAAAGGTCTGGATTTAAATATTCAGGCCTTTTTTATTGCAATGAAAATAAGCGTGAGCAATTTGTTTGCCACGGAAGCACAGAAAAACACGGAATTGGTTTAGCTTATGATCTTATTCTGCGTAAATCAGCGTTGTCAGCGGAAGAATATTTACCACGGAAACACGGAAGACACGGAATGAGCTTTAGCCTATGATCTTATTCTACGTAAATCAGCGTTTTCAGCGGGAGAATATTTGCCACGGAAACACGGAAGACACGGAGCTAGAATAATTTTTAATTAATCGTGCTTCTCCGAAAAACCAGCGTAAAAATTTATTAGCCGCGGCAGCATGGAAGACTAACAAAAAAATAGCGAGTGATTGAAAAGCAAAAGGCCCGGAAAAATTCCAGGCCTTTTTGCTTATCATATATTTGGTTAGTTGATTCTTATTTTATCTTTCAACAATTCGCCTTCTCTCTTATTTCGAAACAATTAAAAACCTCGAACAATTATGCGTTTTTTGGTTTTTAAATAGTGTTTTTGTTTTGTGGTTATAAAGATAAGGGAAATTTTAAATTTGTCAAGCTTTTTTTAACTTTTATTTAACTTTTTTTTTATTTCTTTTGCTACGACTTGTCCTGAGATGATTGCAGGGGGCACTCCCGGGCCTGGAACCGTTAATTGGCCGGTATATAAAAGATTTGTTACCTTACTTTTCATGCTCGGTTTCAGGAAAGCCGTCTGTTTCAATGTGTTCGCTAATCCATACGCATTGCCTTTAAAAGCATGGTAGTCTTCTACAAAGTCGTTCATTGCATAGCTTCTTTTAAATAAAATGTGTCCGCTAATGTCGTTGCCGGTTAGATCGCTGAAACGTTGAACCAACAAATCGAAGTAAGCTGTTCTTTTACTTTCGTTGTCTTCCAAACCAGGAGCAAGCGGAATCAAAAAGAACAGGTTTTCGCAACCCGGTGGCGCTATGGTTGAATCCGTAACCGAAGGACAGCAGGCATAAAATAAAGGTTTCGACGGCCATTTTGCATCTGTATAAATTTCTTTTGCGTGTTCGTCGAAATTTTCATCGAAAAATAAATTGTGGTGTTGGATGTTTTTAAGCTTTTTATTTATCCCGATGTAGAAAAGCAAACAGGAGGGCGCCATTGTTCTGCTATTCCAGTATTTTTCATCATACTTCCTGTAAGGTTTGTCTAGCAGATGTTGCTCAATATGGTGGTAATCGGCATTGCCGACAATAAAATCAGTTTTAAAAGTTCCGGCGTTTGTGCTTACTTCCTCTGCTTTGTTTTCATTAACCACAATTTTATGAACTTCTGTATTGAACATGAATTTAACACCGGCTGTTTCAGCAATATTTTGCATGGCGGAAACGATTTTATGCATGCCGCCGATAGGATACCATGTTCCTAAAATCAAATCTGCATAGTTCATTAAACTATAAAGTGCCGGTGTATTTTGTGGTGTAGCCCCTAAAAACAATACCGGAAATTCCAACAGTTTCCTTAATTTTTCGTTTTTAAACAGCTTGTGTACATGTTTACGCATGTTGCCCAGCAATTGCAGTTTTATTCCACTTATGGCTAATCTAGGGTCGAAATATTCCATTATGCTGTGCGACGGCTTAAAAACATATTCATTCATGCCCACATCATATTTGTACTTTGCCTGCGCTAAAAATGAATCTAGATTTTTGCTACTGCCGGGTTCTAAGTCTTCAAAAAGCTGGTACAAGGCTTCGGTTGTAGCCGGCACATCCAATATATCCTCTTTTCCAAAATATATCCTGTACGAAGGACTTAATCTTTTCAGTTCATAAAAGTCAGAAGCTGTTTTTCCAAAAAGCTGATAAAAATTTTCGAATACATCAGGCATCCAGTACCAGCTTGGTCCCATATCGAATGTGAAGCCGTCCTTTTCCCATATCCTGGCTCTTCCACCCGCCATTTCATTCTTTTCGAGAACAATTACATCAAAACCATCTTTCGCTAATAACGCTGCCGCAGCTAGGCCTGCGAAACCAGCCCCGATAACCGTGATTTTAGCTTTTTTATCCATAAGGTAAAGAAAGTGATTTTTAGCCGTTTTGTTTTACAGAATTTTTGTGTCCTCTTCTCTAATGATCTTTTTCCTCACAGTCTTGGGATGGGGTGGTTTGCACATCGCCGTCTTTTCGATCCGATAGCTATCGACTTCGCTAGAAATTACTACTTTATGGTCTATTCATCATCCAATAAAGTTATACAACCTTCAGCAAGCTTTTTTATTCTCGAATCGAAAGTTTTTACTGCTTCTGCATTTTTTAATATTTGATATAAATACGTAATCATTCCTTTTGTAATGTCATCAGGATCGCAGGCATATGATTTTTCTAAGTAAGTAACCGTTTTATTTGCTATGATTTTATATTCGGCAGATAACTTTGCGTGAAGAGCTGTGTCCTTAGCCTCTGCAGCCTGATTCATTTTAGAAACCAGTTTCTTGCAGGTTTTAAAATACTCGTTTCCTAAAGCTAAATATGGTACGTAGTAACCAGGAGTTAACTGAATGCTTTTCTCATAATAGGGGACTGCTAGGTTCATCTGGTTGGTTTCCTCGTAAAGTTTACCTAGATGATAAGTGGCATTGGCAATTTGCTTTGTGTTTAACTCGGAAGAACGTTTTAAAAGTTCTAATGTAACCGCAATAGCCTTTGGCTTTTCAGTTTGCGTCATTCTTATCATTGTATAATCCCAATACAAGTCTTTAATACTTTGGTTTTGAGCAAATAGTGAAGTGATACCAAATAACAGGAATAAAGTGATTAAAAATATTTTTTTCATTGGGTTAAGGTAGAGAATATTTGTAAACCTATTATTAAAATATGGTAAGCAGATTAAGATTGCACATTCATCGTTAATCTGTAAATAGTAGATTTCCACTCTTCTGTATCTCTATCTTCGCAGAGCAGAAATTCTATTTTATTTTTCGATTTCTCTAAAAAACAAATGCCTTCGAACTTATTTACATCCGATATTTTAGTAGCAAAGTTCAGCTCCAGTGTTTGTAAATTAATGCTTCCTACAAAACTTCCAAGTATTGCACCATCATTATAAGTAGAATTTGTATCTTCTGCTGTTGCAATAAAAAAAATCTCGTTTTTGTATAAAACTGCATCGGTAAAAGAAGATTCGACGTGATTAATATTTGGCAAATTAATCCTCAGAAATGCGGCATTATCAGCTTTTGTCAAGTCTCCATTAATAACAAATATTCCATTTTTAGCATTTTTACCATTACCTCGATTAAATAAAAGCCACGATTTGCCTGTGAAAATAGCACCTTCTATATTAAAATTGTCATCATCAATTTTTGCTGTAGTTTTTATTTTGTTGTAGACATTAGTCAAATCATGTTCAATAATTTCTTTAGTTTGTAAATCAAAGTCTATCATTACATTCCTTTTCTTAGTAGAGCCAGAACCTAAAATAAATAATCTGTCTTGATAATTACAGAGTACTTCAAAATCCGGCTTATCAGCTTTTGCTATGTTATCTAAAACATTTAAATCATTTTTAAGTAGTATTTTAATTTTATGGAGTTGATTGTTAGATATATCAAATTCATTTAGATTGGCACTATTGTCTCCAATTATATAAAGTTTTTTTTCTTTCAGAAATAATCCGGAAGCGGAACCAATACCATCGATTTCGGCGAAAACTTCTAATTCAGTTGAATGCATATTTCAAGGTATAAAAAAAGCGCTAAATTTCTTTGGCGCTTTTTCAGTTTAACTAAAAACCGAGTAATGAAAACTGGTAACTATTTTTTCAGGCCGATTTCCCTTAATCTTTCGTCAAGGTACGCTCCGGCCGTCATATCTGTATAAGCTTTGGGATGTTCAGCGTCAATTGTTGACGGTAAACTGGTTAGATCCATATCGCTACGCGGGTGCAAGAAAAAAGGCACCGAAAAGCGGGAAGTTTTCATCAGTTCACGAGGCGGGTTCACTACTCTGTGTGTTGTAGATTTTAACTTATTGTTTGTTAAGCGCTGTAACATATCCCCAACATTTACCACAATATCCGTATGGTGCGCTTTGATTGGCAGCCACTCATTGCTACGCGTTAATACTTCAAGTCCGTCGGCACTTGCCCCAATCAACAAAGTGATCAAGTTAATGTCTTCATGTGCTCCAGCACGAACGGCATCGTCCGCAATGGTTTCAGGATTTTCGATAGGAAAGTAATGTATGCCTCTTAAAATCGAATTGCCATTATGAACGTGTTTATCGAAATAATCAATCGGTAATTCTAAATAGGTTGCAATAGCACTTAAAAGGTGTGCGCCATTTTCTTCAAGTTTTTTATAGATGTCGCCCGTTACCTTGTTAAAATCAGGTAACTCTTCCAGAACTTCGTTGTCAGGATATTGGTCTTTAACCGGATCGCCATCTATTACTTCCTGACCAATTTGCCAAAATTCTTTTAAATCAGGTGTTTTTGCACCTTTGGCAGTTTCTTTGCCTGCACTGGTGTAACCTCGCTGACCGGCAAGTTCAGGCTTTTCGTATTTCTTTTTTATTTCTAGAGGTAAAGCGAAAGCGGCTTTAATGTTTTCATAAAGCTTGTCAATTAATTCCTGGCTTAATCCATGGT
>Ga0247804_10001305_pt1 | contig 11541 bp, 5 predicted proteins | sample UWRJL029104C1_FD_181142 | JGI IMG/M metagenome (GOLD analysis project Ga0247804, IMG submission 181142) | Plant litter microbial communities from Arlington Agricultural Research Station in Wisconsin, United States - UWRJ-L029-104C-1 | ecosystem: Environmental > Terrestrial > Plant litter >...
CCCCGCTGAAGGTGTTGAAGCTGCCGGTGGTGTTGCCGGCCCCGCTGCTGCTGCCGCTGAAGGTGTTGGCCGAGCCCGTAGTGTTGGAGTTGCCGCTGCCCGCGCCGGCAAAGGTATTGGCGCCGCCGGTGGTGTTGGTCATCCCGCTCAGGGCGCCCACAAACACGTTGTTCTGGCCGGTGGTGTTGGCCTGGCCGCTCTGGGCGCCGGCAAAGGTGTTGAAATTGCCGGTGGTGTTGAACTGCCCGCTGCCGCTGCCGGCAAAGGTGTTGAACTCGCCGGTGGTGTTGCGCAGCCCGCTGTTGCGGCCCGCAAAGGTGTTGTCGGCGCCGGTGGTGGTGGCCTGGCCGCTGTTGCGGCCCACGAAGGTATTGTTGGTGCCAGTGGTGGTGGCCGCGCCGCTCAGGTAGCCCAGGTGTACGTTGTTGCCGGGCGTGTTCTGGCCGATGTTCAGCCCGCCATCGGCGCGCACGCCCAGGCCCACGGTGCTGCCGATGCTCGCGCCGGTGCCCACCAGGGCCTGGCTGGCCAGGCTGAGGCGCTGGGTGGCATTGTGGTCGCCGAGGTGGTCGCCCAGGCCGCCCACGGGGTTGAGCTGGAGCCAGCTGGGGGCGCCAGGCGTGCCCGCATTATAATAGAAGCCGGCCGGGGCGCCGGTCTGGTACATAAGCAGGCCGGTGGCGGGGCTGGGCAGGGCCGCCGCGCTGGCCACGCGGGGCAGCAGCACGCCCTTGTTGGTGGCGCGCAGGTCGAGCACGGCCGAGGCATCGGGCGCGGCGGCCGCGCCGATGGTGACGCCCGACTGGGCACGAGTGGCCAGCGGCAGCGCCAGCAGCAGCGCGGGCAGCAGCCGGCGCAGCACGGAGGAAGGGGTAGGCATAAGCAGGAAACCACGCAAGCAGTGGCCCCCGCAAAGCTACCCGACAGGCTCCCGGCATCCTATCACATGAATATGTGATGGGATGCCGGGGGTACTACGGCCCTGGCCGCCGCGCTGCACGGCGGCCAGGGCCGTAGGGCCAACTCAAACCCCGCCCATCACGCTCACGGGCACGGGCTCGCACCACTGGCCCACCTGGGCGCCCTTGTGCTTGTAGATGGCCTTGTAGCGCCACACGGCGGCGGAGCCGGCGGGGGGCAGCTCGTGGGTGTCGGTGTAGCGGTTCTGGTCGCTGGTGTCGAGCTTTTCCCAGCCCTTGCCCTGGCTGCGGTCCACGCAGATGTCGAGCATGGGCATGTTTTGCTTGTGCCACTTCAGCTCGGGGTGGCCGCCGCTGCCGCGCACCACGCTCAGGTCGGGCACGAGGGTGCTGGGGTCGGGCTTGGCCTGAGGTGTGCCCTCGATGCCCAGGTCGTTGCCGTCGGCCACGGAGTAGTCGGGGCTGTTCTTGATGGTGTTGGCCAGGCTGCTCACCAGGGCGAAGATGCCGGGCTGGGGCTTGGTATCGGGCAGGGTGGGAGAGGGCACGGTGAGGGGGCTCAGGGTGGCGCCGGCCTCCAGGCCGTTGCGCAGGGCTGCCTTAAACGCCGTGATGGTGTTGCCGTAGCTCATAAACTGCGACTGGTAGGTGAGAATGGCTGCCCACCAGGCGTGGCCGTTCTGCACGGCCTGCATGTCGGCGGCCGAGATGCCGTACTTGGCGCCGTAGAGCGGCAGCTTAGCCGCGAAATTGTCGAGCCAAGTGTTGCGCTCGTCGTCGCCACCGGGTAAAAAGTAAATGTTAGCCATTTGAAAAAAAGAAAAAAGGGTGAAAAGAGAAAAACAAAGAATGACAAGCCCATTGGTGTGCCCGTAGCGCGGCGCTGCGTTGCCGTAGCGCGGCGCTGCGTTGCCGTAGCGCGGCGCTGCGTTGCCGTAGTGCGGCGCTGCAATGTCGTAACACCGCGCTACGTTACCGTAATGCGGCGTTGCGTTGCCGTAGTGCGGCGTTGCGTTGCCGTAGTGCGGCGTTGCGTTGCCGTAGCACCGCACTGCGGCAACGTAGCGTCACGCTGCGGGCCCGTAGCGCCGCGCTACGGCACTACTGCGCCGCGCCGCAAAGCGCCTCGGCCGCCGCCCCGCCGGCCCCGGTTGGGCGACGGGCTTTTCCCGGGCTGCCAAAAGGCCGCGCTGGACTGCTCCGCCCGGTGGCGCGAGCTTGTCAGGCTCAGGCTGTTGGCAGAGGGGAAGTAGTGGGCCAAATGTAAGGACGGCGCGGAATTTTACAAGCACTTAGCGAAAAATAATTTTTGTTTTTAGCCGATAAAGTGCGATTTTCCATTGCCCGGCTAGCCGCCCGTCGGCCCCACCCGCCACCCCCAAGCACAAAAACGCCGCTCCCGAAGCCGGGAGCGGCGTGTTGGATGAACTGAAAAGACGGTAGTGCCCGCGCCGGGCCCGCCCCGGAGCGGCGGCCTAGTTGCCGCTGCGCAGCACGGTCCAGTTGGTGCCGTCGGAAATGACGGTGACGGTTTTGCTGCTGCCGCTGGTGTTGAGGCCGTAGGTGCTCACGCCGGTGCTGCCGCCGCCGTCGAAGAACTGGCCGCCGGCCGTGGTGAGCGTGGCCGTGTCGGTGGTGCTGTTGTTGCGCAGGTAGTACACGCGGCCCGTGCAGGAGCTGGCGGCGGGCAGCTGGTAGTAGCTGCTGGCGCCGCTGGGGGCCAAGCCGTTGTAGGCGGTGGCGGTGAGGGCCACGCCGGGGCTGGGACTGCCGGCCAGGCCATTGGTGACGCCCACGGCCACCGTGCCGGTGGTGTGCAGGGTGCTGGTGGGGGTGGCGGTGCCCACGCCCACGCCATTGTTGAGGACGGTCAGGGAGTTGGGGCCGGCCGTGATAGTGGTCCCGTTCGAGCTATTGAGGGTGAAACCGCCCGTGCTGAGGATGTCGAAAGCCCCCGAGCTGTAGAAGCTGGTGCCGGCGTTGCTGATGAAGCTCATCGCCCCCTGGCTGCTGGCCGACCAGGTATTGCCGATGTTCAGCATGCCCCGGGCACTGCTCAGCGACATGCTGGTGCCGTTGATGTTCAGCATGCCGTTGACGTTGCCCAGGGCCACGGTGTTGCCGGGGCCAATAACGAGGTTGCCACTGGGACTGCCCAGATAGACGCCCGTGCTGGCGAGGTTCAGCGTGCCACCGCCGGGCGTGAGAAAACTGATGTTATTGGCGCTGCCGTTGAGGCTGTTGGTGCCGCTGCTGAGGCTCAGGTTAGTGAGGCCGCTGACCAACGACACCGAGGAGCCGGTAACAGACACTGCCCCGCTCGACGAGTTGCCCACCATCGTGGTGCCCGTGCCCGTGTTGTTGATAAACGTAGTGCCCGTGACGTTGAGCCCGCCGTTGGCCGTGAGCGAGCCGCCCACCACGCCCCCGCCGCCAATGTTGAAGACGGCGCCGGCCTGCGCAGTGCCCGAGTTGCGGATAAACTCGTTGCCGAAGGCCACCGTGGACGTGCTGCTGCCCAGGTTGCCGCTGGCGTCGGTGGTTACGAGGCGGGTGCCGGTGCCGCCCAGGCTTTCGAGGCGCACGTTGGACGTGCCGGCCGTGCCGGCTACGTGCAGGCGGGCGGCGGCGGCGGTGCCGGTGCCGATGCCCACGTTGCCGGCGCCGTCCACGTAGAGGTCGGTGGTGAAGGTGCTGGGCGTGGTGGTCAGGTCGCTCACGTCGGTGCGGCCGATTTCAAAGTCCTGCCCGGTCGCGCGCCACAGGCCGGCCTCGTGGCCGGCGTACTTCATCAGGCCCACGCGGGCCGCGCCCCCGGCATCCACTAGCAGGCCCTGGTTTTCGCCGTCGATGCGCCCGCTGCCGCCGATGCGGAAGCTGGCGGCCTGCGCGGCAGCGGTTTGGTTTTGCACGAAGTTCGTGGCGGCAGCGCCGGCCACGCTTTCCCAGGTAGCCAGGCCGCTGCCGTCGGAGGTGAGCACCTTGCCGGGGCCGGGCGCGCCGCCGGTAATCTTCACCTGCCCGGCCACCTCCAGGCGGGCGCCGGGCGTGGTGGTACCCAGGCCCAGGTTGCCGTTGGTCAGGAAGCGCGCCCACTCCGTGACGGTGGTGGTGCTGCCGGTGGTGGCCCCCCCGAAGCGGATGCCGCTGGTGGTGGCGTTGCCCAGGCCCAGGTTGTTGATAAGCCAGGTTTCGCCGTCGCCGCCGCTGCGGTTCCATTGCAGGTGGGCGCCCTGGGCCCCCACGCCGTTGGAGCCGGCGGCCAGCAGGCCGCCGCGCACGTCGAGGCGGGCGCTAGGCGCAGCCCCGTTCGTGCCGATACCCACGTTGCCGTCGCCCTGGATGCGCATGAGCTCGGTGCCGTCGCCGTTGCGGCCGGTGGCGTAAAAGACGTGCCGGTCGCTGCCGGTCAATACGTGGTAGTTGAGCTGCCCGCTGCTCACGCCCAGGCCGTAGTGCCCGGTGGTGCTGCCCCCGTCAAAGAGGGTGAGCTTGGGCTCGGTCAGGGTGGGCGTGATGCTCAAACGGGCGTTGGGTGTGGTGGTGCCGATGCCCACGCTGCTGCCCGGGGTGCTGGGGTAGAGGGCCGCGCCGCTCTGCGTCCACTGCGGATTTTGAAAGCCCACGGCCCCGCCAGCCTGCTGCGTGAGCACCTGGCCGGGCTGGCCCGCGCCCGCCGGCAGGGTGTAGGCCCCGCCCTGCGTGAGGGTGAGCAAGGGAATAGCCGAACTGCTGAGCGTATAACTGGTGCCGCACACGGCGGCGCCGGCCACCCATTGCGTCGAGTTCGCGCCCGCCCCCGTAGCTTGGATAACATCAGCCCCCACGGCGGCAGTGTTCACAAAGCACGACTGCACGTAGAGGCCGCTCACGCCGTCCCACTTAAAAGGCGTCGTGAACGAAATCGTGTTCAGCCCCGCCACCGTGCTGATGGTGCCCGTGTACACGGTGGTCATCACCAGGCCCCCATCGGTCGTGCTGCCGACCGGGTTGCTGGGCGCATTGGCCAGCTGCAGCGTGAAGTTGGTAAACGGGGCCGTGCTGGCCTTCGTTATCACGGTTACGCCCAGCGCCGTCAGCAGCAGGTTGGGGTTCACGCCAGCCCCCAGCAGCACGCTGGCCGGAATGTAGGAAGCCACCCGTCGGCTGTTGTTGCCGCCGTTAAACGGCGACTCGTTTCCGCCGAGGGCGTTGTAAGGGCTTAGCGTGGTGGTGGTGGGCGTGGTGGGCCCCACTTGCAGGCCGGTGGCGGGGTCGTAGCTCACGCCGTTGTTGTCGGTGAGGCGCTGCCACCGGGCGGCCGTGGCCGTGCCGGCGTTGTAGTAGAAGCCGGGCGTGGTGCCACTGCCCGCGCCAGTGGTGGGCGCGTTGGTCTGGTACACGAGCAGCCCGGCCGCCGGACTGGCAATGCCCAGACGGGCCGCCGCCGTCAGGCGGGGCAGCAGCAAGCCCTTGCTGGAGCTCACAATATCGAGCGCGGCCGAGGCATCGGGCGCGGTGGTGGCCCCGATGGTGACGCCGGTTTGGGCGCGGGCCGCCAGGGGCAGGGCCAGCAGCGCCGGCAGCAGCCAGCGCCGCCGAAAGTAACGATTGTGCATAAACAGAAGCGTAAGGAGGATAAGTGCAACTACAAAGTTACTCCCGCCGTTCCCGCCGCGCCTCGCATACCCATGCGATATGCGCCCGCCGGACCGCCCGCCCTAGCGCCGGGCCTGGGTGCCGGCCGGGGCCTCGCCCAGCAGGCGGGCCACTTGCTGCTGCAGGGTTTGCAGGGCGGCGTGGTCGGTGGCGGTGGTGGTGCGCAGGGCCTCGTTCTCAGCCTGTAGCTCCTTGAGGGCCTCGATGAGCACGGGCGCCAGCTGGGCGTAGTTCACGGCCTTGAAGCCGTCGGGGCCGGTGGCCACCAGCTCGGGGTAGATGGCCTCCACCTCCTGGGCCAGCAGGCCCACCTGCTCCTGGCCGGCGGTGCCGCCGCGCTGCACGCCCAGGGCGTTCCAGTGGTAGCGCACGCCGCGCAGGGCCAGCACGCCGGCCAGGGCCCCGCGCAGGGGGCGGATATCGGTTTTGAGGCGCTGGTCGGAGACGTTGTTGAAGCCATTGGCCGTGACGGCGCCCGTGGCCCGCACCGTGCCGCCCACGTCGAGCGTGTAGCTGGTAGAAGGCGCCACGTTGATGCCCATGTTGCCGTTCGTGGTGATGGCGCACACGTTGCGGGCGCTGGCCGTGGAATAGAGCGCGGCCGTGCCGCCGCTGGCAAACCACTCGAAGAGGTTGGCGGGCGCGGCACGGTCGGCAAACTGCAGGCCCACGTTGGCGCGCAGCTGGCCGGCTACGTGCAGGGCCACGGCGGGGTCGGCCAGGCCGATGCCCACGCTGCCGCTCTGGGTGATGCTCAGGCGGGCGGTGTTGGCGGTGTAGAGGTCGAGGCCATAGCGGTTGAGGCCGGTGGTGCGGCGGCTGGCCAGGCCCTCGCCGGTGCCGGCCTCGCCCAGGCGCAGGCCGTTGGTGAGGCTGCCGGCATTGGCGCCGGCGGCGTCCACGGTCAGGGTGCCGCCCACCGTGCCGGGGCCGGCCACCCGGAAGCCCCCGGGCTGGGCAGTGCTGGTCTGGTTAAGGATAAAGCTGTCGCTGCCGGTGCTGCTCAGGTTGCCGTCGGCGTCGGTGGTCACCACGCCGGCCGTGGTGAGGCTGCGCAGGCGGGTGGGGCCGTTCACGTCGAGGGTGGCGGTGGGACTACTGGTGTTCAGGCCGGTGGCAGCCCCGGTAACGGTAAAGGTGGCAGGGAAAGCCATCAGCGTGCGAAACAGGAAGTCATAGTCGGGGTCCGCATTGGCGTTCCCGCCCGCGTAGGGGTTGCCACTGCTTACGCTCCAGTTCACCGAATTGCCCGTACTCGTTATGAGATTCGTGAGAGCAAGGGTGTAGGTTTGACCCGCCACCAAGGCCGGGGGCGAGCCAAAGGTGAAAGTGCTGTTGGCCGTGCCCAGGGGGGGCGGGGCGCTGAGCGTAGCCGTACCCAGGATGGCCCCGCTGGTACCACTACCGCGGTACACCGTGAGCGTGGGCACCGGACGCGTCCCGTTGCCTTTGAGAGAAAGCACGACCTGCACCAAATCCCCCGTAAGGCCCGCCTGAATGGTTTGGGTGAGCAGCATATAACTGGTAAAGGCATTGCCTATCGTCGCGTTGAGGTTGTTCTGGTCAACAGACAGGCCACCGCTGATGGCGAGATTGTTGCCGTTCAGGATAAGCGCCGTGTTCTGCGTCAGCGTGCCGCCCAGGGCCACGTTCTGCCCGGTTTCGGTGAGGCCGTTGCCGGCGGTGGTGGCATCGAGGCTGGCTGCGGTGGCGCTGCTCAGGTTGCCGCTGGCGTCGGTGGTGACTACGCCGGTCGTAGACAGGCTGGCCACCCGCACCACGCCGCCGCTGCGGCCGATGGTCACCGGGCCGCTGTTGGAGCCATTGCCGATGTTGGTGGTGGCCGTGGCCGCGCCGGCAATGGTGGTGTTGCTGGCAAAACCGCTGCCAATGGTGACGCTGCTCGTGAAACCGCTGCCAAGGGTGGCGCTGCTATATGAGTTGCTGGCCAGGCTGGTGGTGCTGTAGGCACCAGTGCCAATAGCGGTGTTGCTCGCGTAATTGTTGCCAATAGCGGTGCCGCCGCCATTAACGACGACCACCCCCGCACCACCAATGGTAACCGACCCCGTGCCCAGCCCGCCAATGGTGGTGCCCGCCGCGCCATCGGCATTGATGGCCGTGGTGCCCGTGACCGTGGCCCCGCCATTGGCCGTAAGCCGCCCGCCCACCGTGCCCGCGCCCGCTACCCGGAAGCCGCCCGCCTGGTCGGTGCTGGTCTGGTTCTGCACGTAGTCGGTGCCGGTTGGGCCCGCCCCGGCCAGGCGCTGCCAGCTAGGGGCGGCGGCCGTACCTGCGTTGTAGTAAAAGCCCGCCGGGGCGCTGGTCTGAAACACGAGCAGCCCCGTAGCCGGCGTGGCAATGGCGGCAGCCGAGGCCACGCGGGGCAGCAGGGCGCCCTTGGTGCTGCTCACAATGTCGAGGGCCGCCGAGGCATCGGGCGCGGTGGTGCCGATGCCCACGCCGGGCGTGGTTTGGGCCAGGGCGGCCCCCAGGGGCAGCAGCAGCAGGGCCAGCGAGCGGGCCAGGAAGGAGTAGGAAAGTTGCATAACCAGAAGGGATAGGACGGGCGCACTGCCGGGGCCGGCAGCTTCGCTGGCAAAGGTCCGGCCGGGGCCGGGCGGGCTGCAACCGGCGGCTATCACTCATTTGAGTGAGGTGCCGCGCTTGGCTGCTGGGCGCGCCGGCCCCACCTTTGCCCCATGCTTGCTTCTCCCTTGCGCCTGGCCCTGGTCGAAGACGACCCCGAGCTGCGGCAGCTCTACGCCGACTACCTCTGCCAGCAGCCCGAGCTGCGCTGCGTGCTGCTGGCCGGCTCGGCCGAGGATTTTTTCGCCCAACTGCCCGACCTGCTGCAAGCCCCGCAGGTGGTGCTGCTCGACGTGGGCCTGCCCGGCCGCAGCGGCATCGAGGCCCTGCCCCGCCTCAAGCAGCTGCTGCCCGAGGCCGAGGTGGTGATGCACACCGTGTTCGACGACCCCGACCGCATCTACCAGGCGCTGTGCCGCGGGGCCAGCGGCTACGTGCTCAAAAACCAGCCCCTGGCCGAGCTCAAGGCCGCCGTGCTGGAGGTGGCCCGCGGCGGCGCTCCCATGAGCCGCGCCGTGGCCCGCCAGGTACTGGCCCACTTCAAGCCCACCCCCAGCACGCACGCCGGCCTGCTCAGCGAGCGTGAGCAGCAGGTGCTCGAAGGCATGGTGGACGGCCTCGGCGACAAGCAGGTGGCCGTGCGCCTGGGCCTCTCCACCGACACGGTGCGCACTTACGTCAAGAACATCTACCGCAAGCTGCAGGTGAGCGGCCGCCCCGAGCTGCTGAGCCGCCACGCCAAGGGCCAGCTGTAACAGAACGACAAACTCCCCTCCTTGGAAAGGAGGGGATGTCTCAGCGCAACTGAAACGGGGGTGGTTGGCCCGGTCGCGCCGTGAGGAGTCGTTAACAGCACTAATCTTCCGTTTCCGCGTTTGTTTACTACCCAAGCGGCACTACAAGCGGTGCTAACGGCGCGGACGGGCGAACCACCCCCGTTGCGCTTGCAGCGCAACATCCCCTCCTTTCCAAGGAGGGGAGCTTTGTTCTACCGCCTCCTCCATCCCAACCCGCCCACTTATCCGCTCCTTAGGCCACCGGGATTTCCAGCCGCACCCGGAAACCCGTTGGCCCGGCCTCGGCCACGAGGTGGCCACCCAGGTCGTGGGCGCGCTGCTGCATGTTGCGCAGGCCCATGCCGGTGCGGGGAGTGGCGGGCGGGGGCTGGGGGCGGCCGTCGTCGGTGAGCTCGAGCAGCAGGTGGCCGGAGGGGCGGCCTACGCGCACGCGCAGGGCCGTGGCACCCTGGGCGTGGCGCACGGCGTTGGTCACGGCTTCCTTGAAGATGCGGTAGACGCCCTGGCGCAGCACGGGGGGCAGGGGCGCGGCGTCGTCCCAGCCGGCTACGTCGAGCTCGGTGTGCCAGCCGGCGGTGGCGGCGGTCTGGTGCAGGTATTCGCGCATGCGGTCGAAGAGCGAGCCGGCCGAGTCGGCGCGGGCGTCGATGCCCCACACCACGTCGCGCATGGTGCCGGCGGCGGCGCGGCTATTGCGCAGTAGGCCGGCCACGGCGGGGGCCTGCTGGGCGGCGGGCAGGCTGCCCAGCAGCTCGGCCTGCACGCTCACGCGGGTGAGCAGGGTGCCCACCTCGTCGTGCAGGTCGGCGGCGAGGCGGGTGCGCAGCTGGGCTTCGCGGCGGTGCTGGCGGCGGCGGTAGAGCAGCAGGCCCCCACCGCCGCCGGCCAGCAGCAGCAGCGCCACGGCCGCCAGGCCGCCGAGCTGGCGCTGGTAGCGCAGGCGCGCCAGCTCCTGCTGCTGGGTTTGCAGACGGCCGCGCTGGGTGAGCAGCAGCACCTGCTGCTCGGCCTGGGCGGTTTCGTAGCGCACGCGCAGGTCTTCGGCCAGGCGGCGGCTGTCGTGCTGGCGCAGGGTGTCGCGCAGGGCCGTCTCCTGGCTTTGCAGGCGGTAGGCGGTGGCGTAGTCGCGGCGGTGCTCGGCCTCGGCCCGCAGCAGGGCGTAGGCGTCGGCCCGCAGGTCGGGCGGGGCGGCGGGCTGGGCCAGCACGACGCGCGCCTGGGCGGCGGCTTCGGCCCAGCGGCCCAGGGTGCGGTAGAAGCGCCCGGCCGATAAGCGGAAGCCGAGCGTGGCGGCCTCGCCCTGCTGCTGCCGCTGCTCGGCAATGGCCCGCTGGTAGTAGTGCGCGGCCGAGTCGGGCTGGTGCCGGGCCTGGTAGGCACCGGCCATGTTGTTGTAGAGGGACGGCAGGCTGCCCGTCATGCCGTTCTGGCGCACGTAGCGATGGGCCCGGCGCAGGTAGCGCAGGGCCACGGTGCCGCTGTCCTGCTTCACGGCCACGTTGGCCAGGGCCAGCAGCGTCAGGGTGGGGCCTTTCACATCGTGCAGGCGCTGCTGCGTGGCCAGCACCTGGCGCAGGCTTTGGGCGGCCTGGCGCAGGTGGCCCTGGTTGAGCAGCACCAGCGCCTCCTGGTTGAGCGAGTAAGACTCTTCGAGCTGGAAAGCCGCGCCCGCACGGCGAAAAAACTGCTGCGCCCGCCGCGCCCAGCGCACCGTCGAGTCGAGCTGCTTCTGGCTGTAGAACGCCTTGCTGATTTCGTGGGCCAGCCGGCCGTGCAGGTAGTCGCGGTCAGTGGGGTGCGCGTGCGCCGCCTCCCCAAAGGCCCGGCGCTGGTAGCCGAGCGCCACCGCCAGGCGGCCGGCGGCGGTGTGCCACTCGCCCAGGTTGCCCAGCACGCGCACGCGCTTGCCGGGGTCGAGGTAGGGGAGCTGGCGCTCGGAGCGGTGCAGCCAGGGGCCGGCCTGCCGCAGGTCGCCCATGGCCAGGTAGTATTCGCCCAGCAGCTCGCCGCCGTAGGCCACCAGCCCCGAGTCGCCGAGGGCGCGGGCCTGCCGGTAGCCGCGCCGGATGTAGGCGAGGCTGCTGTCGGGCGTAGCGGAGTTGTCGAGCAGCTCCAGGCCCACGTCGAGCAGGGCGCGGGTGCGGACCGGGGCCGTGGTGGCCGCCGCCAGCTCGGCCCGGCGGGCGGCCAGCGCGGGGGTGGGCTGGGCGTGCAGCTTAGCCGGCAGCAGCAACGCCAGCAGCAGCCCTGCCCACGGCCCCGGCCGCCCCCTTACAGCCCGGCGGCTACTGGCTGGTAGTGCGTTCATACAGCCCAAAGTAAACACCGGCCGCGCACATAGCCGCTGGTGCGGGCGCAGAGGACGCCGGGCCCGCACCAGCGGCTATGTGCGCGGCGGTCGCATTGCCGCCCCGGGCATGCAAAAACCCCTGGGAGCGAACATCGCCCCCAGGGGTTTGGAGTGGGCCAGCGGAGGCCAGCCGCTAGCCCATCACGCTCACGGGCACGGGCTCGCACCACTGGCCCACCTGGGCGCCCTTGTGCTTGTAGATGGCCTTGTAGCGCCACACGGCGGCGGAGCCGGCGGGGGGCAGCTC
>Ga0247804_10001307_pt1 | contig 11534 bp, 11 predicted proteins | sample UWRJL029104C1_FD_181142 | JGI IMG/M metagenome (GOLD analysis project Ga0247804, IMG submission 181142) | Plant litter microbial communities from Arlington Agricultural Research Station in Wisconsin, United States - UWRJ-L029-104C-1 | ecosystem: Environmental > Terrestrial > Plant litter >...
GTGGTTATATGGTGCGGGAATTGAATCTGGATGGTAATCGTATTTACGCGGTACAAAAGAACATACAACGAAGTTATGGCCCTCAAAAGTCTGATGTACAGGAGGCGGTTGGTGCAAACGGCCGGTTATCGGTTCGAAGTCGTGTATGGAGAAAGCGTATGGGTAATGATAACCATCCCAACCAACATAATCAAAGGGGTGCGTACCATATGTGTAAGGATAAATTAAACCTTGCTTTTTAATCAATACCTTAAAATCCCCGTATTCATCATGTGTTTGCAGGTTTTCGGGCAAACGTAAATCGCGCTCACAATAAGGTGCGTGCTCCATGAGCTGACCATACTGGTTCATGTATCTTTTTGGTGGTCGTAACGGACTGAAGCTTTCCACAATGAACAATCGGTTGTTTTCATTGTCAAATTCCATTTGATAAATTGTACCTCTTGGAATAATCAGGTAATCGCCATAGGCAAACTTAATTTCGCCAAACCCGGTTTTCAGTTTACCCGATCCTTCATGAACGAAGATCATTTCATCAGCCTGGCTGTTTTTGTAGAAATAATCTGTCATCGATTTCCGGGGCGCAGCCAAAACGATGTGTAAATCGCTGTTCACTAAAACAGGTTTACGACTTTTCAGGTAATCATCTTCGGGTTTAATGTTAAAACCAATCAGGCTGGTATGCTTCAGGTGTTTTTCGCGTGCAATTTTTGGCTCAACGTTATACGGTTCACCTAAATGCTTTACAATGGTTGGGGGGTGACAATGGTAAACCAATGAATAAAGGCTGGAAAAACCTTCGGTTGAAACCAGTTCTTCAGCGTACAGATTGCCATCAGGTTTACGGAAAACCGTATGTCGTTTTGCTGGTATTTGCCCCAATTTATGATAAATAGGCATAGTAATTATTTTGTGGTTAGAAAAATCTGTAGAATAAACAATCAAAACACGAATGCGTTTCGATTAAATAAGTATGCAGGAAGATTACAGAGAATATTGGGCCATGATTAATTTCGACAGCATCTTATAACGTCGCGCAGCAATTGCATCGTTTACGAGGTTGATATGTAATGCTTTTAAAATCATGGTTTTGATGCTGCTAAAGTAATGATTTTATTTTGAACATAAAATTTGTTTATATTTAAATATAACCCGATAAGTATGAAATTTTTCATTGCATTTTTGTTTTGCTTCTCTGTTTCATTTTATGCATCTGCCCAAAAGCGTTGGAAATATAAAATTAAAGTTGTCAAACACCAGAGAGAAAGGCACCGTGGATTCTTTTATGCAACGGAAGATAGTCAGTTGACTTTAGTAAAAATAATGGCGATACGTTAATATTAAAAGCAGAGAACATAGAAAAACTTTTTATTCATCGTCGCGGGATCGTGGCGCCTGTTGCTGTGGCGACGGGAATTGTTACTGCCGCGTTTACCATTGACAATCCAAATGCAACGAAAGAGCCGTAATTATTTTGTTGGCATACCTATAGGCTTTGGTGTTGGCCTGGTTGCTAGCGAAATTTTGCCAATAAAAAGTTTTACAAAAAACTCAGCATCAATGATTTTCCGCTGATAAAGGCAGATTTACAGCGATATACAAAGGTTAAATAATAATTTTTGCTTTTTTATTGCTGCCCTAAATCATTAGCTTTACCGCGTATTTTAACCAAATTATATGAAATTAGTATCATACAAAACTGAAGACAGGGTGCATCTTGGCGTTTTTATAAACGGCCACATCTATAATTTAAACAGTTGCGATAAATTACTTCCCGACACCATGAGTGAGTTTTTACAGGGTGGAGAAGTGCTGATGGAAAGAGCCAAAAAGGTTGATGTACAAATCAAAAATGGAGAGATTGAAGCTAAAGAAGAGATTTTCTATGAGATTCTGGCTCCGGTTCCTAATCCAACAAGCTGCAGGGATGGTTATGCTTTCAGACAACACGTTGCGGCTGCCCGACGGAATAGAAAAGTGGATATGATTCCACAATTTGATGAATACCCTATTTTTTACTTTACTAATCATAATGCAATTCAGGGCACGGGGGAAATTGAATGCATGCCCGATCATTTTGAAAAACTTGATTTTGAACTTGAATTAGCCATTGTAATTGGCAAGAAAGGAAGAAATATCAAGGCGGCAGATGCCGATGGATATATAGCAGGTTATATGGTGATGAATGATATGAGCGCAAGAACCTTGCAGATGGAGGAAATGCTGTTAAACCTTGGCCCCGCTAAAGGAAAAGACTTTTCTACCGTTATTGGCCCATGGTTAGTTACACCAGATGAACTTGAACAGTATAAAGTAGTGCCAAAAGATGGTCATACGGGAAATGCCTACGATTTAAAAATGACCTGCCGTGTTAACGGCATTGAAGTTTCGCAGGGCAATGCTTCAGATATGGACTGGACCTTCGCTGAGATCATCGAACGGTGTGCCTATGGTGTAGACATTTTACCCGGAGATGTAATCGGTTCCGGAACTGTAGGAACAGGCTGCTTTTTAGAATTAAATGGAACAGGTTTATTAAATGATCCGAATTATAAGACACAGTGGCTTCAACCTGGAGATGTTGTTGAAATGGAAATAACCGGATTGGGTGCCTTAGTTAATACGATCACCAAAACCGATACTGATTTTTCTATTTTAGCTTTGAAGAAGTAATAATCCGCCCTTCAAATCGCTTAACTAACATGTAGTAAAATCTGGATATAGCATTTGATTTGCTATGCTTAAGTTTTCTCAATATGCTGAATTTATATTGAACATCAGGTATTCATCCTCAATCCTAAATATTTAAATACTCATTTAACAACAAATTATTGTGCTAACCCTAAAAACCGAAGAATTATCGGCCGTACAACTCCAAGATTACCTGCAATATGCAATTGCTCCGCGACCAATTTGCTTTGCATCAACTATCGACGCTGAGGGAAACGTAAATTTAAGTCCGTTTAGCTTTTTCAATATGTTTAGTACAAAACCGCCTATCTGTATTTTTTCTCCGGCAAGGCGTGTTCGCGATAATACCATAAAGCATACCCTGGAAAATGTCCTTCAGGTAAAAGAGTGTGTAATTAACATCGTTAATTATAATATGGTTCAGCAGATGAGCTTAGCAAGTACCGAGTATGCAAAAGGTGTTAATGAATTCGAAAAGTCTGGTTTTACCATGTTGAAGTCTGATGTCATTGCACCGCCCAGAGTTGCAGAAGCGCCCGTTCAGCTGGAATGTGTTGTCAATGACATTATACCATTAGGTGATGCCCATGGCGCCGGTAACTTGGTTTTAGCCGAAGTCAAGCTGATTCATATTAACGAACAGGTTTTGGATGAAAACGGTAAAATTGATCAGCAGAAGATGGATTTAGTGGCTCGTTTGGGCGGCGACTGGTATTGCAGGGTAACCAGAGATAACTTATTTAAAGTTGCAAAGCCCTTATCAAAATTAGGAATAGGAGTAGATTGCTTACCTAAATCAGTTCGCTTATCAAAAGTATTAACAGGAAACGATTTGGGTATGTTGGGGAACGTAGAAAAACTTCCAACGGAAGATGAAGTCGACTTAATCAGCCAGTTGGCAGAAGTTAAAGAAGTTTTAGATGCTACGATTGGCGATGCCGCAAATAGGGAAAGAGAATTGCACGAACTTGCGCATAATTTTTTAATGCAAGGTAATGTAGAACTTGCTTTAAAGATTGTTTTACTTTAATTTTAGGTATAACAATAATCATTATGCACACAATCGTCGGTGTAGACCAATATATTGCCAGTTCAGCTGAATTCGCAATTCCAATTTTAGAACATTTGAGAAAATTGGTTCATCGTGCGGATGCCAGAATTGAAGAGAAAATTAAATGGAGCATGCCTTTCTTTGATTTTAAAGGAACGGTTTGCCACATGGCTGCATTCAAAAATCATTGTGCTTTTGGTTTCTGGAAAGCATCGTTGATGAACGATGAATACAAGATTTTTAAAGACAAGTCTGAAGCAATGGGTTGGCTGGGGCAGATAAAATCTTTTAATGATTTACCTGATGATGATGTATTAATTGCTTATATTCAGCAAGCTATTAAACTCAACGAAGATGGAATAAACCTTCCTCCAAAACCTAAATCTTCTGCGAAAGAACTCGAAGTACCAAAATATTTTATCGATGCTTTGCAGGAAGATCCATCGGCATTAGCAACTTTTCAAAACTTCAGTAATTCGAATAAAAAAGAATATGTGCAATGGTTACTCGAAGCAAAGACAGAAGCAACCAGGTTGAAAAGACTGGAAACTGCTATAGAGTGGATTGCTAAAGGAAAATCCAGGATGTGGAAATATAAAAAGTGAGTTATAAAATACTCACGATTTTCATAAACCTGTTTTTGTAATGGCCGTTAAAAGCGGTGATTGTTACGCCATGCGCTTTTCCGGAGGATGCATGGATAAATTTAATACCCGATTCATCGATTGAATATACAATGCCTACGTGACCAATCCTTCTTACCTTTGAGTTGCTTCCAGTAAAAATTAAAACATCGCCAACTTTGGCATTTTCGATATTTGTTTCTTTGCCTGTTGCACTAAATTCTCTTGAAGAACGGGGTACCTTAAATCCAAAATTGCTAAATACGTAACTTACAAATCCGGAGCAATCGAAACCAACTTTTGGATTGCTGGTCGCATAACGATAAGGAATTCCAAGCATGCTTTTGGCAAAATCTATGAGGCTGGTTGAATTTGTTGTGTTAGAACTCTTTTGAACTTCTTCAATATTTTTAGGTAGATTTTCGCTTAACTTTTTAACCAGTTCCTGATATTGGGCAGGTAATTGAGTTTGGGCTTTAACTGCGGTTGCAGACAAAATGAAAAATGAAATTACGACTAATATTTTCTTCATATGTTGGACGCAAATATAGAAAAAATATTTTAGGCCTGTTAAAATGTTGAAAATGAGCATTAATATACATTCTGAACCTTCCAATTCAGAATGTATTTCTCAATGACTAGATGCCTGGGAACATCGTTTGCGCTCTTTCTCCAATAAATGGTATTGGTTTTTTTTCTCCGTTAATTGCGCCAATTAAGCCAATAATCCATAAGATTAAAAATCCAACCTGAACAATTCTTAATAAGTAATAAATGGATAAACCTCCTGTTGAGACAATCAAAATTCCAAAAAGAAGTCCTAAACCCCAACTTATAACCGTTGTGGCGATATGAAATAATAGTGTTTGCCTTAATTGATAACGAGCAAGATCGGTCTTGTTATCTTTGTACATGGCAAAATAAGCAATTAACCAGCCTATAAACCAAAAATAGCTTACTATCGAAGCAGTTTTACCATTATCTGTAGATACTGGATTTGTTTGAAAGGGATTATTTGTTTCCATATTTTAATTAATAGATTATCAATATTCTAAATAACAAATAATTTTTAACATATCATGCTTTTAAGGCGTTGTTACTGCAACTGGTATAATTTTTCCATTAAAAAACTTATGTCCGGTTCGTGCAAAGTCGGCAACATATTTTCCCATCTCAAAAGCCATAACCGGACTTTGGTAACCTGGAAAAGCAGCTTCTAACATTTCAGTTTGAGCCGAACCCAAGGCAAGACAATTAATCTTGATACCGGTTTCTGCCAATTCGAAAGCCAGGCATTCAGTTAAGGTATGTAAAGCCGATTTACTCGCTGAGTACGCCGACAAGCCAGGAAATTTTACGCTGCCCTGAAATCCGCCCATACTTCCTATATTAACAATGTGACTGCCGACCTGCATTAACGGTAATGTATTTTGTATCATTCTGAAATGCGACATAACGTTGCTTTGCAACATTTGGCCCAGTTCCTCTTCAGTTGTCTCAAGAAAAGGTTTATTTATCAAAGCGCCTGCATTGTTAATTAATATATCTATGGTTCCAAGGCGTTCTTTTAAAAAGGGAATCAGTGCTGCATAATCATCATTTATAATATCAAACTCCACCGGTAATAGTGTGCAGTTGGGGTTTATGCCTTTAGCGATTTCTAAAAGTTTACGTAATTTATCCGCATTACGCGCAATTGCTACAATTTTGTTTTCTTTCTGTAAGCTTAATTCTAATGCAGTTTCAAATCCAATTCCACTACTTGCACCGGTTATTATAACATTCATCCTGTTCCTTTTGTGCAAATTTAATTATTCTGCAATTAATTGACTAACTGGATTTTTAATGACATGTAAGCCATCTTGAATTAGCTTTGCATGGTCCGGTTCTCTGCCCGCTTTAAGTTCCAAATAAATCTGTACTTCTTTTTCCAGCTGGTGGTAGATTTTTTTGTGATAAACCAACTCTAATATTTCTAAAGCGCAAAGCCAGTCGTTCCTGTGGTTTAGTCTAAGGTTTTCAAATATATTTTCAAGTTTTTCGTATCCTGTTGCACTTTCTCTTATTTCTCTAACGGCCTGATAAAGTTTATGTAGCTCAGATGTCTTATCATCATAAACAATTTTTCGAGTTTTCTCAGTACTTATCGATACAATTTCTTCGTAGGCATCTTTATCGGCAGCGCCATTGAATACCGAAATGATGTACGATCCCACGGCCATGTCATATATGCCCCATTCCGGTTTAAATAAAATATTTCCATTACTTTCTGTAACCGTACAATCTGCAAAAGCAATTAAAATAATTTTTTCGTTTTCGATAATAATATCTTTAACAAGGCCTTCAACACGAATCCCGCTTTCAAAAATTAAGTTTGATTTCGAGTTTATTTTAATACCCGAAGCATTAAGTTCATTAATCTTATAATCCTCCAGCGCTTTCGATGCACCTTTCAATTTACCAACTGGCGACGAAAATCCATCTTTGTGATAATCCTTTCCGTGTCCATGTAATTGCTTCCCGTTAAATGCCAACGCGCAGGGACCGGTCGCTTTTATAAAGATAAGCTCATCCATTTCATTAATGCCCATATCTGTAAAAACACCACTTACCTGTAAACCAGAACCATAAACGGCTGTTGCAATATTTTTACAGTCTATTGCCTTCATTATACTTTCTGTTCCGCCACGTCTGAAAGCCATTGTATCTGCGAATTCTTCTAAAACATCAATTAGGTTCTGGAAGGTTTCTGTTACAAAAAGCTGCGGTTGAGTTTTAGTAATGTCGTATGGATAATTGATTGTGTTTATTGTGTACCACAACTTTTTAACGTCTTTTTGCATACAGGAAGCACTTTCACCAATAGATGAGAGTAGTCCAGCTCCGTAAATTTTTGGGTCCTCCAAGGTTCCAATTAATCCATATTCTACAGTCCACCAATGAAGCCGGCTTAACAGAGCCATTTCTGATGGTTCGCCCATGTTTTCGCTGATGTACGATAATTTTTTTTCTGCCTTTGCTATTTGCGCTTCATCTGTATCAACTGCTTCTTTTAAAATAGAGAGGTTTCTAATCGCTTCATAGAGCTCAAAATCTTTTGCCGAAAACATGGCTTTTGTTCCAATTGAACCAAAGTAGCTGAGGTAGTTATTGTAATCGGTATCAGCTATTATGGGCGCATGACCAGCACTTTCATGAATGATATCAGGCGCCGGTGTGTATTCTATATGATTAATTTGCCTGATGTCGGCAGCAATTACCAAAACCCTGTAAGCTTGGTATTCCATAAATGCTGCGGGTGGAATGAAACCATCAACAGTTACTGCGCCCCAGCCAATTTTGCCTAAATTATCATTCATGGTTTGCAAATCGGGGATGTGTTCTATACTCAGTCCAGCTCTTTTTAAACCTTTTATATATGGATAATAAGCAACATCTTTAAGGTAGCTATAATTCTGACGCATCACATAACGCCAAACAGCCTGGTCTACAGGTGTGTATTTTCCGTAGTTCTGGGCAACGATAAATTGCTTCAAATGCCCGGGCAATTTAGCTACCTGCGCATTATTAAAATCATTAAAAACGCTCATTAAGATTATACTAAGTTAGTCGGCACCTAAGTTAAGTAGTTCCTTTAACCTAAGCAAGAAAGCCACTGATTAAATAAGATGTGGCGATTGATAAAGTTACATTCCTTCGGATGTCTTGAAAAATCCAATCATTTCGTTTTGATCTTTTTTACGCTAAACGTAAAATAGTGCTGATATAAATAACTAAAGCCGGCAATTAAAACGGAAACTACAACTTTAGATATAGTTGGATATATACTTAAATATTCGATAAAAAATTTCTGCATAACGTATGTAAGCAAAATGTTTATGAAGTTCAAATTTAGAAAACGTAATAACTGAATGTGCGCTTTCACTTCGCTATGCGTGAAAATTATATATCGGTTTAATAAAAAGCTATACGGGATAACAACCATAAAATCAGCAATTAATGCTGCTGTTTCTCTTTTTACAGTAAAAAGTAGAAAGTTTACGTCTTCGGTTAAAAAAATATAGTGAAAGGCCAACCAATAGACCACGATACCTAGAAGCCATGTGCTTCCGCCTGTTGCCAAATACCTAAAATTATGTTGAGAAATAAAGCCCTTAAAGGGTGGATAGAAAAAATCGATTATGGCTAATATAAGTTTTCGCATAGTTGGACTAAAGCACGCAAAGGTAATTTATTTAATTACGTTTCAGAAATGGAAATTTCTGTGTTATAACCTTATTGGTTAGCGAATGCCCGCCGGTTAGTTTCGCTGGTAACAGGTTGTGCTACAAAATCAATAACTGCACACCAGGTGTAAGATGGATGAGGCTGGATACTTATGCCGACAGTATTAAATTTGTATTTCTGATCGAGCAGGTTAAATCTGTGTCCGAGAGATGGAACGCCACAATCAAGCAATAAATGGCAAACGATGTCCAGGCTGTTTGAGTAGCCAAAGTCTATATTTTCGCTCATCGCTTTTCCTGGAAATTGTTTTGATACTCTTGTTGCGAACGATTCACCATTGCTACTTTCATGTGTATCTAAATTATTTCGGTTTAAATCTGTAGCATGGCTTCTGCATATGTAACTTAATTTTTCGTCAGGATAAAACATGGGCAGGTTTTTGATTCCTTTTACATGCTTTAGCAACGATGTGTAATAAGAGTTGCTTCGGGAGATTTTTAACTCATTATAGTTTCTATATTTTTTAACCTTTTCATTGTAGTTGTTGATATAGTCTTCAAGAAAAGTATAATAGAATTTTTCACCATCAATGCGAATCAGATTCATGTAAAGAAGTGTGTTTTTTTCTTCGTTGGTTAAATAATTTGCATTGGCGCCAGTATTTGCCCTTTTAAATTCGGCGTCTGTCCAGCGTTGTGCAAATGCAAAATTTGCACTAATAAATATCAATAGGGATATAATAAAAAGGCGAAGCATATTTGGTTTTTCACTGATAACGCCCTGAAGATTCATTTATTTCTTGAAAGTAGTAAAACATTTTAACTTTCTAAATAAAAAACCCTCAGCTTGAGTGAGGGTTTTGTGTTACAGGTTTTATAAAAACATACCGCCTGAGGCTTCAATGCGTTGTGCATTAATCCATTTTGCTTCTTCGGTGCAAAGAAAAGCGACCACACCGCCAATATCATCTGGTAAGCCAACTCGGCCTAGTGCGGTTTGCGATGCTATCATGTTGTTTAATTGTTCATTATCGCGAACAGCACCGCCACCAAAATCGGTTTCAATAGCGCCAGGAGCAACAATGTTTACATTTATTCCTCTCGATCCAAGTTCCTTAGCCTGATATTTTGTAAGTGTTTCTATTGCACCTTTCATAGATGCGTAAGCTGCATAACCAGGTAGTGCAAAACGAGCCAAACCTGTAGAAACGTTTACAATACCACCGCCATTGTTTAATATTGCCAATACTTTTTGGGTTAAAAAGAATACACCTTTAAATTGAATATTCAACAAGGTATCAAATTGCTCTTCGGTAGTTTCTTCGAAAGGCGCATGAATACCGATGCCGGCATTATTTACCAGGTAATCTAGCTTATCTACATTGAAAACCGATTGTAAAACAGATTTTACCTCATTAATAAAATCATCAAAACTTTTGGTGTCGCCAACATTTAACTGTAAAGCAGCCGCATTAACGCCAATCTCTTTTAACTGTGCAACAGTTTCATCAGCATCATTTTTTTTCGATTGGTAAGTTACGATAACATTTAAGCCTTTTTTAGCTAAATGAACCGCAGCATTTTTACCCAAACCGCGACTGCCACCAGTTACGAGTACAATTTTATTTTGTTTTTCCATTTTTCTTTTAATTTGATAAACAAAGTTAATTGGAAACCAGCTGTAAAAATGGTGATAGCTTAAGTTAAAATGGTGAGTAGTTAAGTTTTATATGGTGAAAATTTCCTTATTATCTACTTGTGATTGAAAATATGCTTCACGATATTGCTTTGGTGTTTGCCCGGAAAAGTGTTTGAAAAACTTAGTGAAATTAGATGGATCGTATGTTAAAATTCTGGCAATTTCAGATATCGGTGTGCTTATATTTTGCAACATCGATTTTGATATTTCCATTAATCGTTCTTCGAAGAAATAGCAAGGGGAATGTCCGGTAGCTGATTTAATTGTGTTACTAAAATGGGTTGGATGCACGTGTAATATTTCAGCAAAATCCCTAACTTCAAACATCTCCGTAGCGTGACCCGAAACAATATCTGCAAGGTGCTTATCTAATTCTATTAAATAGTCGGCTGCAATTTCGTGTTGGCGGGCGAAGAATTTTTTAGGGATTTTCATAATAGCTTCTGGTTATCTAATCAAATATAAAGTAGAAGGAATTAAATTTGTGCTCTACTTTACTTTTTTACCTGTACCCAACCAAATCAAGCTGTTCAAGATCATTTTATTCTGAGTTTCATTGTCAAAACTAAGAGAAAGCGTTTTGTTAGTGTTGTCATATATGTGCTCGTAATCCATATCATTATGACCCATATTAATGTAAACCATTTTGTAATTTTTATTGCTCCAAACAACGGGATAATATCCACTCTGCCATATTTCATGCTTTTTTGGTCCTGTTCCTAATGGAAAGCTTGTAGAATCGATGGCAAGTAAAATCTTAATCTCTGAATTTTTCCTTAGATCATTTTGCCAGCGGTACCATTCATTAGGTTGTGCTTTAAAAGTTGCAGGCAGGTTTTTGTTTACCGGATGCTTTTTATCTTCAACCTTTAGAATCGCTGATGTTGGTCGCCAGGTATTGCTGTCATAAGCACCAGAGCCTAAAAAGATATTGTGGTACCAGTTCCAATTCATATCGTAAGCAGATTTCTCCAGAGCAAAAGCCGCAAAATGAAAGCCCATCCAGGCACCACCATTTTCCATATACTTTTGAAATGCTGCTCTTTGCTCAGGCTTTTCCGGCCGGGTATCTAAAAATAATACTACCTGGTATTTTAAAAGAAATGTTGCGTTTAAGTTATTCCAGTTGGAAGTGGAATCGTAAGAGAAGTTGTGTTTTTTTGCCATTTCCGAAAAGTAGCTGTTGGCCTCATGCACAAAACTCATATGGGCTAAATCATTTTTGCCGGTGTAAAAGGCAATAA
>Ga0247804_10001308_pt1 | contig 11533 bp, 13 predicted proteins | sample UWRJL029104C1_FD_181142 | JGI IMG/M metagenome (GOLD analysis project Ga0247804, IMG submission 181142) | Plant litter microbial communities from Arlington Agricultural Research Station in Wisconsin, United States - UWRJ-L029-104C-1 | ecosystem: Environmental > Terrestrial > Plant litter >...
GGGTTAGGGTTGTGAAGTGGTGGCGTCGTGGAGTCGGGACGGCGTAATAAACATTTTTGTGGCTTGGTGGCTTGAGGGAGAATCCAATAGTTGATACATCTTATTAGCGCCACTTTGGCATTTAGTCCGTATATATATTGTCGTCGATGGTGGAAAAACCCATAGTTAAATATAAACTATCTTTTCTATCTTAGTGGCAATCGGATAATCTAGACCCTGCGACAAAGAAGCCATTGAACCAACACAGGATGCCATCGCGAAAGCTCCTTATCACGGGCGCAACCGGTCTGCAAGGAGGGGCCGTAATCGACGCACTGCTTGCAATATCATGGCCTGGCGAGATCTTTGCCCTGACACGCAACGCCAAGTCTCCTAAAGCCAAAGCCCTTGCGCTGAAACGCAATGTGACTGTAGTTCAGGGCAACCCATCTTCCCCTGCCGCAATTTTCTCAACCAATAAGTCGATCGATGGCGTTTTCCTACTTACTGCCTTCTCTTATGGCATTGGCAAAGAGGATAGGGAGGATGTACAAGGAGTGCCAATGATTACCGAAGCCGTCAAGGCTGGAGTGAAGCATCTTATTTTCGCCTCAGTAGACCGTGGGGCGACGGACTGACTGACTCAAACCCCACGAACGTTCCGCATTTCTCGAGCAAGCATCGAATTGAGATATTTTTAAAAGATCAAGCCGCTGGAACACAGATGGGGTGGACATTTTTGCGGCCTGTAGTCTATATGGACAATCTGACTCCGGACTTCACCGGAAAGTTATTCGCAAGTATGTGGCGCGGACTTGGAGACAAGCCTTTACAATTAGTGTCGACTCACGATATAGGCGTCTTCGCTGGCCTAGTATTCAGTGATCCAGATTTATATGAAGGTAGAGCAGTTTCGCTGGCGGGGGATGAGTCAACTTTTGCTCAAGCAAAGTATTTAAAGAGACTTTTGGATATGATATTCCAGTAACTTTCGGCACTGTTGGAAGTGGAATGAAAAGTATGTTCAAGGAGATGGGTTCGATGTTTGCCTGGTTTGAAGAAGAAGGGTTTGGAACTAATATTTTGGCATTGAGAAACAGAATGCCAGAGCTCCAGGATTTTCGTAGTTGGCTTCAAGAGACCAGTTCCGTTCCAAAACGATAGCTAAATATGCTAGCTAGCTGTTTTCTAATTATAATATGTATGTGTTGTGGCCTTAGGCACCGCATCCCCATTGGTTAGCTATACTTAGATCTCTCCTTATGGAGAGCTTCCTTCTTTAGACTTATCAGAATTCAAGAAATCTTATTACACGTATACGCAGAGGAACCTCTCCTTTTGTCCCCATGGTGAGTAGAGATCCTTGACAGGATGTAACGCAGTTAGCAGCTTTTATAAATGTTGAAATCTTTTGCAAGTTCTCTGCGATTGAATGTAAGCCAGAGGAGGAGCAAAGAATACTTTAGCATGCCTGTTAGTCCTTGAACTTTACACTTATGTTGAGTATGCTGAAGGATATTGGTAAGATGTTCATTTGACTGTGGAAGTATGCATCCATATTTTAAGGTGCTTTTGTCTTTATTATTTCCCTGGAACCCCATGTAAATGCGGAAATCTTGTTATCACAAGCTCTAGGGCTGACAGCGCTAGTGCTGCTTATGGCAGATTGTCCCTTGGCGATGGGGCTACGTACCCTCTCGAGCGCGAGGCCTCCGTCACAAAGTTTCTTGAATTTGTATTTAATAGGTCAACCAGATTGTTTTTGTTTACATAAGAAATGAATATGCATCAATTAAGATTGGGCAAGTTCCACATCTCCATGCCAGAGAACGTGCTGCAAAATCTCACATAAGGGCAAACCAGAGCTATCAAAAGGCTTGAAGCTTACATGGGGTGCATTTACGACCGTGTGATCCAACTGGTGCACTGCCGTTGCTGTTATCCGGTTTCCCATTGTACTGGCGACAGACTTGGCCATAAAATCAAACCACCTTTTGTTCGTGTTGTTTTAAACTTTGATGGCTCGCATTGTAGGTTTCCGAGAGAGTTCCAGCTCGCTCATCTAGAAGTATTGACAGTCTTTGTCTATGATCGGTAGTTGCTCCGACTTGTCTTAGAAAGTTCACTTGCTAGCTCTAATGTTTCATACCTGTCTATCTGGCTAGAGGCTCTGCAGCTCTTACTGTCTTGATCTCATGTTCTACGCTCTCTGAAATCACATCAAAAACATCCTTTGCCGATTCTATCGCTAGGCTAACTCTAAATATTTCGATGTCTTGATTTTATTTTTAGAGGGGTGCTGAAAAGTTATGATACGAACTTGAAAACAATCTGGTGTGCCCCGTAGACTTGGATATCCACTGAGATGATTGAAGATGCCTCACAGCGTGGAGACTCATCTTATTTGAGGATTAATTAGGAGGCAATTCATTTTAGTACACCGTGAATCCTCAAAACCGAATGAAGCTGTAAACCCGAAGCTAATCATCAAGCGTATAATAGTTCCAAATAACGGAAGTGTGGCACTCTAGCTAGCTACCCGTAGGTACAACGTTACACGCAACTTCAATGCTTCTCTTCAGATATATACTAGTCATCTTCTGAACATGGTATTCCCAAACAGAAACATAAATTAGAGAGTTTTCAATCCAATCTTCTCCTGATCCTGTCACACAGCCCTTCTTTCTTCACCTCAGCTTTATCTAGAATTCGGAAAGATGTCAAAAATAACACTATCTTGCAAGAAAATTGCAACTCCTCAGTCACCATCTATCAGCCATAATTCTAGCACAAATCCTGAAGATTACAATCCATTCATTGGTTCTATCACAGATGTAACAAAAACCGACTCAAGTTTGAATTATACCATTAACCAAGATCAAGATCAAGAGTTATGAACTCAACTCTCAACGTGCTACAAAGTTCGTTTTAAATGGGATTGTAAACGATGCTAACTACTCGTTATTATATCAATCAATGAAAAGACCCTTTAAAACGCAGACTGACGAGTTTGATCTTCCGTCGATGGGTGCTACTGTCAAAGTAAGCCAGTTTGTGATGGGAACTGTCGTCTTATATGTCTCTTCGAATAATGGTCACGTGAGACATGCCAATCAACGTCCGTATTTACTGTACAAGTATAGGAGCTTCGACAAAGCTTAATCCCAAGATCTTCACTCGCTGATAATTGCGGAAATAAGCTGATAAAATTCATTCGGTAGTTGGAAAAACAATCAAAGTCCCTATAATCAATATATAGCTCAGGATCACTCCTACCACTATGATAGACCGTTGCGAGGTGATCCGGCTTCAAGTCGATGCTTACATGTAAACTAAGTCTATGTTATAGCAACTTTATCATAGCTTGTACTTCTCGCTAATCCCTCTCTGGACCGCTGGTCTTTCCGCAACCCTCTGTATCCATTTGAGTAGATATGGATATTTCACCATCTCTTTAGCCGTGTATCCACTACCGGGCCAATTTTTTACCCACGGCCAAGTTCCGATATCGGCTACTGAATATTTCCCTTTGCCCTTTCCTACAAGATAGTCTTTTGGGTGGCCGGTATACTTACCAGATAGCTGAATTTCGAGGACGCCAAATACTCGATATGTCTCCTTTCGGAATCGATCGATTGCAACTACTTATGAAGGTCCTATCAGTGTTCTTTATTAGGTTCTCTACAGGGGAGTAGAAACTAAAGCATGCTACAACTTACATTGACTCTGTTCTTGCGCGCGTCGAAAGAAACTGAGATTTCCTTGATATGGAGCACCGCTACCATGCCAGAAAATCAGCCATTGTAGGAGCTCACTGTGCTCGAGTTCATTTTGAAATCCAAAACGAAACATCTTATCAAACTTTAAGAGGTAGAGGAGTTCCGCCGAAGTTTCCATTATCGGGAATGGAGGAGATTGGGTATTGTCAATAAGAATTGGGATTCGACCTAACCAAAGTCAAAATTTCTCAGCGTGAAAAGACAGGCTTTGGCTTACCATTTGGATCGAGACGGAGAAACCAATCTTTCTTCTGCTCGTTTGTCGCAGTGTCACTTCATAATGGCCGTATTATTATCAAATATATATCTTGTTTGTGAAACCTGGAACACTAACATAAGAGTAGTTGTCCATTTCGTGTCGTATTCTTCTGCTAATTCCTCAAGAAATATCTGGACTTTCTGGCCATTAGGGGTACTTTCTGTGACAAGATGAAGACCCTGCAATGCCATTGTTACTTATGTGACCTACAAATAGAGCTGGAGCGAAAATCAACTTACAGTGGCAATCCTGATATCATCAGGAGTCTCACTATCATAGGACTGAAAGTTCATGGTGGCAGGTAATAACTGGACTACAATAATTATGGAAGTTTAAGAGAAGATAAAGTAATGACTATAAGCTTGTATTGGTGGCTCAAACAACTTACCAGAATAAGACGGGCTTGCTTTTATAAAATACCGACCACGGCCAAGTCCTCATCAAACAAAAAAGGGAATCATATCACGTTTCAAGTTTATGGTCACTAGAAGTTCCGAACCCTCAACCAGACATCTAAGCCGCTATGTAGATCGGAACACAGATCTACGGCTGACAAGATAACGGTTCATGAGATTTACGTAGGAGATGTCTTTAAAGTGTTAGGATTCTCGGAAATAAGGTGGATGGAATCTTCCGACATCAGTTCTTAGATAGCGATAGCAATAGCAAATTCGTGTCACGTGAATCTTTAATCTTCGGGATTTTCCGACCGATGTTCGTCAGATATCTGATGACTGTAGAATGACGGAGAAATGACTTGTTGAATGAAGGTACTTAGATGATGAAAACCACTGTTTCCCAGCTATATCGATCTTACAATAACGGATAAAACTCTGTCTGGCGTGCAATCTTTCTTAAACTCCTGCCGTTCTAACAATCATCAGCTTCTACTTATTTAGCACCTTCTCCCAAAGCAAGTATTTGTTCAGGAACAATTATTCTACACAATGGCCATCACACAGACTCTTGAAATAGCTTCTGGAACCCAGAAAATACCAGCCTTGCAACCGTTTCATCTTACCGCCACTGGCTACAACCTCAATTACCTTCCTGAATATATTGCTCTCCGTCATGGGTTCTTTCGGGAGCAAGGACTAGATGTGACTGTGAATATTCCTACTCCTTGGGACGGCGTACTCGATGCTCTCGCCAATGGCATAGCCGATATGGCACTTGGTGGCATATGGGTGCCATCCATGTACCGCGACAGGGTCGAGCACTACACTGTTTTCGCGCAGATTGCCAATCGCTGTCCACTTGCCGTACTCAAACGTGGTAGCAGTGAAGGGTTCAAGCTGACTGATATGGCGAAGAGTACAGTTCTGATGAAGTCAGGTGGAGGGGCCAGTGTTGGTCTCTTTTTCAAGATGCTGCTCCGGGAGAATAACATTGATGCGAGAGCAGTGGACTATGTCCAGGATCTTGATGGAATAATGTTGGGTAATTTGTTCCAAGGTGGTATGGGTGACTACTTTATTACGGACAACCTCTCTGCCCTGGCTATGGTTGAGCAAAATCTCAATGTCTCGATCGCCATGGAGATGGTTGCGCAGGACAACATCCCTTGGAGCGTGTATTATCGGGAGACCGCAACCATCAGCCCAGAAGTTTTGGATGTACAGAAGCGCTTTTGCATTGGTTTATCCATGGGAATAGACTGGGTGCTTGAGCACGACGCAGAGTCATTCCGCGGCGAACTCGCAGAGCTTTTTCCTAATGTTCCAGTTGATGTCGCTGTCAGCGTGACCAATGACTTTCGCCGTAATAAGATGTGGACATCTACTTCTGTGGATCGTGGAGGATTTGATCGCTGGCAACAGGGGCTCGCTGATGCTGGTTTGATTAACAAGCCTTTTGTCTATGAATCTATTGTTGACAATGGACCCGCGGCCGAAGCACAAGCCACGATAAATATCGAAAAGTAGGCTCAGCAGTTATTGCAACACAGTCAGCTACATAGCTTTGATTAAGAAGGAGCATCGATGCTTATCCGTTATGTATCCATGGGTTGCTACTGACAAAAATGTTTTTACCACTAAAAGCGAACCATATATTCAAACGTTGGGAATGTAGTTACATAGATAATAAAAAGCTAAATTGACATTATGCTACTTTAATCCCATTCCCTATATCGTCAGATTTTGATCCTAACTTAGAGTTTCTGAATGCTCGCTATACCCTGCTTGCAGTAGGGAATCAACTTCCACAAAATAGTACTGAAGCTTATCGTCACACATGAAACACGAGCATTACATGATTGGAAGTACAGATTCTCCACGTAGTGTAACAATATTCACCACATCTCTAGGAAACGTGAACAGGCTCCACAACATATCCCAAAGCTTCTATTATACATCATTGTTAGTAGCCAGTCGGAATTCCAGGTCTCACAAGAAAAGTTTGCTCCTGCATCTCTAGAGCTATGCAATTCAAGTTATCTATTAGATGTGCACCTGCACAGTTGTCTGACTCTTAACCAAGAGGTATGAAATTCAAATTTAATTTTATTGTAATAATTGAATATAGCTAATGCGGAAATAGTTCCCGTTGCTCACAGCGCCTATGAAAACTACGCAGTCACGGGTCATAGGTTAAACTTTGACAGTTTATCAACTAACAGAAAAGTGATAAAAGAAATATAGAATTATTCCCAACTAGACTTTTAACCATGACATATAGTGACCTGCCAGCTGCGCTCCAGCCATTTCAAAAGCACGCCCCCTAGGAACAGCAGTAACGCCCAAATTAAAGAAGGTACATAGATTCAAGACTCATATCCCCTTCCAGACCATTTGTAGTCGCCCCTTCAGCAATCATCTTTCTCTTCTTGGCATTTCTACGTTTAAGCAGAAGCCAGCATGCGCCGTATAGAAATCCAGCGACGACTGTAAGACCGGCAGAGACAGCATTGCCTTGTACATAGCGTGGGCCCTGCTGACTGGGATATAGTTGTGATGATACTAGGTTAGATATATTTGCAATTGAATAGGCGAAGGGCATTCCGATTGCACGCTTAGAATCCGGTGACAGATTATTTGTGATCCAAGTAACAGCAAGTGTAGAAATAGGATAGAGTCCTGAGCAAGTTGTTAGGTTCCAATATAAAGATTGAATCAAGATATTGCTTACCTATGACAAGAATGAACATCCCGGCATAGCCAGCATTTGGGTTTGGTGTCCCAACACAAACGAGATATCCAACGGCAACTGGAACACAGCACCCGACGATGAAAAGTCCCCGCCGCTTGAACTTATCGGAAAAGTAGACCTGAATTACAAGCGAGATGGCGCCAAGGACGTAAACTGGAATGGTCATGTAATTAACTTTAAGCGAGGCAAATCTAGACTTAATTAGCAAGATGTTGAAATGTCCCCTCAGTGTAGGTACTTGCCCTAGACCAGAGATGATTGTGGGTAGAAAGACCCCAAATCCATTGATGGCAACAGAGGAAGTGAAGAAAGCTATGCCGAGAAGGTATACAAAGGGGTCCGTGAGAGCTATCTTGATCCACTTGCGATCGAACTTGTCTTCTCCTCTCAGGATAAAGTCTCGCTGCTTCTTAAGGCGCATGGTTTCCTTTTCTTCATCATTCAGAAACCATGCAGTTTCAGGTGCGCTTGGGAGGAAGACCCAGCCAATGCCACAGATGACAATGGTAATAAGGAACTCAATGATGAAGAGCCATCTCCAGGCTGCAAGCCCATTACGAGATCCCATAGTTTGGATAGCATATGCAAACAGCCCACCAAAGGCACCAGAGATGCACTGGGCAAGATTAGTTGTCATGATACGCTTTCCTGCTAGTTCCCGGGGATAAATTGTCGAGAATAGGAAGGCGAAGGCTTGGGCAAGACCCGCTTCAGCAGCGTTCAATAACATACGACAGATTATAGCTTGGCTATAGGTGTGAATAAACGCAGTGCCGAGTGTACAAGCACTCCATAGGACAAAGGCAGTTCCAATTGATTTATTAGCACCCCAGCGCTTGACCGCAAAAACCCAAGGTACCTCAAAGATAATGGTGCAGACACTAGACAGTGTGATGATATTGCCAAATTGGCCGCCTTTAAGTCCGAGGTCTTCGTCGAAACCGAATACTCGAGCATTTCCAAGCTGATTATGATTTAGCAATAGTCTTCTTTTGTGGCATGAACTATGGCTGTTTCACTCACGTTATTTCGGTCGAGGGTAGACAGTACCAGGAAGATGACTGAAACTGGCACAACATATTTATCGAATTTTTTGCGACAGGCTGCTTCCCTCACGGGATCTATATATATAATTGGGCCAACTTCCCCAGAGCCATAGTCAATAATGGAGCTCTCGGGATCGGCCTCACTTGGGTTCTTTGTCTCCATGGTCTGCTTAATGTCCATTGCGGTCACACGCTTGCACCGGAACTTATAATTACGAATATGTGAATGTGAAACCTAAATTATGGCAAGTGAACTGATCTGTGGAAGAGGAGAAATGAGTCAGACGCGTCGCTAGGTTGCATTCCTATATACTTTTCGTTTATAGGGTCTCTTCCTGTTTTCTAATCCTCTGCAATGATAAGAAGTATAATAGAAAAAAGCCTGATACTGTAAGAGACTTAGCATAACTAAATCTATCGGAATTTTAGATATGGTGGTATCAAATCACGCGATATGATTGGGAGAGTAGCCTGCTGTAAGAAGAACTTGATAAAGATTGAGCGAGTAGATAGAGTTTGAGTAAGTGGCGGCGATGTGTCTGGGGCATATCTTTGGCCGTGGCCATTCCTTATCGCTATTATGACTATCGGCTTATACCGAATACCCCGCGTTCCTACTTATCCGACTTTGAACACTATCTCAATCTCCAACATTACCACAACTAACTTACAGCTTTTCAATAAAGAGATCGCAAATGGAGCCGTTATCACGCCCTGGCCCGAAGCTTGGGAGAGGCGTGACTGCCTGTCAGAGGTAAACCAAAGGAATTTGTAGCCAAGCTACTGATGCTGACCTACTGTACATAGGTGTCGTCGGAGAAAGCAAAAAGTAATTGACAACACCACTCTCATCTGCTCCGAGTATCGAGCCTATCATCACTAATACCTGGGTGAACGCGTAGTGTGATCTTCGACATCCAAGTTGCTCCAACTGCGAAAGCGCTCACGTAACGTGCTTGACTTATCACTCGGGAAAACACACCGAAGTAAGTTCAATGGGAGTTGTTGACCGGACTTGACCGAGACCATACCATTAAAAATCGTTTCTCCCAGATCCCTCGACAGTATCTATCCGATCTAGAGACGCAGGTCGAGGAACTGACCAGAGAAAACCAAGAGTTGCGCACGCGATGTCAACAGGCTCCAGTCAATAGTGAAGCGTCTCCTCTGCTCGAACGGGATTCTCCAGCAAGACGTGCAGTTAGCAATAATCCTGCAGCAGACTGCACGATCTCTGACGGAGACTCAAGACATCTCCAAGATCTGGTCAGGAGTGTCAGGGACGTCGTAGTGGAGCCGTCACAAGAGCCGCGGTTTTTAGGAGCAAGCAGCGGCATCACGCTTGCCAAAATGGTTATGGCATCAATCCGCACCGAAGCCCTACCGCGCTCTCCTCTATCTTTCCAGCAAAGTTTGCAGGGGAATTCTGCAACTACACCTGCGTCAGTCTCAGCAGCAGAAGCTTCTCTTCCACCACGGCCTGCTGCAGACCATCTGGTCCAAGTCTACTTCCAATACCGCACGCCCCATTTGCCTATCTTGGAGCGGTCACAAGTTGAGGAAGCCATTGAGAGTGCCTACCATGCCATAAATGGACACAAACCCTTAGATCGAGTAGTTGAGAGGGACATCTTCACTACCTACATGATTTTCGCAATTACCCTCTGCAATGTTCCCAATCCATCTGGTGGGACAGGTCGTGTAATGCAGAGTGAGGGCTGCTTCCGGTCGGCAATAGGCTTCATCGAAAAAGTCGTCACTTACTCAAAAAGTGACCTCGAAACTCTCCGTGCGGTACTACTTCTAGCCCAGTTCGTCTCGATGTGCCCCTGGCAGGGGAGCTTATGGCATCTTAGTGGTATCGCTCTACGCATATGCATTGACATGGGCCTACATTGGGAAGCTGAAGGAGAGTCCCTTAGTATAGATCCGGTTTTGTTGTATGAAAAGCGGCGCTTATGGTATTCTACCTACCATTTTGACCGCGTCTTAGGTATTACGCTCGGTCGCCCCTTTGGTATCACTGACCAAAGCATACGGGTCCCGCTTCCAAACCCATGGGCAGCATCTCATTGCCACCTCACTCAGGAGACTGACAACTTTGATATACACCACCAGCGAGCCCACAACCACCTGTTCAATATGGCGAAATTGGAATCTGAAATAAAGCACGTACAGCACAGCCAAACCTGGGATCTAAAGATAGCCTACCCAAGGCCGAATATCGCGATTTGGATTCAAGATATTCAACCACGTCTACAGGAATGGTACAGTACTATTCCAAATCCTAGTAGGGCTCACATGTCTTCTATATTCTCGAATCAGGCTTACTGGGATACAATCTATAATAACTCCATGCTCCTGCTCTACCGGCCCAACTCCAACATACAATATCAATCTACAGAAGTATTAGATATTTCATACAAGGCCGCCTCTAAATTAATTTCAAGCATTAAAACCCTACAGCGGGAGGGTAAACTTGACGTACTGTGGAAATCGGTTCATCACCTCTTTATGGCGGGCTTGACAATCCTATATTCACTATGGCAGTCAAAGGAGATTCGAGATCTGATTCCTGTCAGCAACAGCATTTCAACACTGCAATCCTGCGCCTCAACGCTCTCTGCCATGTCGGAAACATTCCACGGAGCTGTGGGCTGTCGTAATGTCTTCGACACTCTTTCTTCAGTCACTATTAATTGGCTAGTCACCAATGACGCCGAAGAAATATACCACAGCCGCTTGGCATTTGACAAACAAGTAGAGAATGTATTGCAGCAGCTACAGATTCCCCATGGAGCAATGTTCACACACGAAAACAGCGTCAATGATATTTCATCTATGCTATCTACCGATAACTTCGCTTTTGGGGAAATGCTCAGCTATGCTGCGCAGTGGCCTGATATTCAGGAAGTAAATGACATAGGCTTCGGCATCATCACGGGGACGGCAACTGGTTCAAATCCCTATACATTATATTAGTCGAATAAACATAGCTATGTTTACAATCTATTCTCCGGCTCCAGGGGCCATACTGACATTGTTCTGTGAATAGCTAGTAAGGTCAGATTACCAGATTGTGACGCCACTGAACGGCTATTCAAGCTTTTTAAACTGGAACAATATTTATAATAATATAAAAAAGTCCCCAGATTTGGGTTGTATATTTCGCCAGATTAGTAGGCTGCTGTAGATTAGGTGACATAGAATAGACACTGTAAAATTCCTTCATTCAACACAACTGACTGCCATGTCGCCATTTTTGAGATTATTGTTACAAATTTGAAGAGCGAAAAGTTAAATCCCCGAGTTCAGTGAAG